>Ga0187847_10000285_pt1 | contig 60262 bp, 50 predicted proteins | sample June2016WEW_4_10_FD_132458 | JGI IMG/M metagenome (GOLD analysis project Ga0187847, IMG submission 132458) | Peatland microbial communities from SPRUCE experiment site at the Marcell Experimental Forest, Minnesota, USA - June2016WEW_4_10 | ecosystem: Environmental > Terrestrial > Soil >...
CAGGTAGAAAAGCCGAAGGGGTCATTCTCGCTATGGGACCGCGCACGTGGCTGACGGCCGCTCTGATCATAGGAATTTCGCTTCTCGTCGGCTGGGAGCTCACCCGAACTACAGTCCCGCGTGCCAGGATACACGCAGCAGCAAGGAATTCGGCCGTGGTCGCGCCACAGTCTTCGGCACCTGTACCAATTCCCGCCGCTCCTGCGTTGCCAGTGACTGACCCCGCAAACCCGGCGGCGACCGTCCCGGTTCCGCCCAAAACTTCAAAGCCTGTGTCGGTTCGCGCCAAGCAGGCTGGGCCTGATTTGGAGATTGAGGAAGCGCCTGACAATGATGCTTCAGGAATCGTGTTGTTTGAAGGCAAAGAAGCCAAGCCAACATCGACGAAGTCGAATGATTTGGCCGAAAAGAGGGTTTCCGATTCCTCAATCCCGGATGTCCTTCGAGAGCAAGCGGCCCTCGATCGTCTCGTAAACCGCGTGGAGCCTGAATATCCGGACGAGGCTAAAGCGCGCCACGTGCAAGGGCAGGTGGTGCTCGACGTTCTGGTAGGCAGGGATGGAAGAGTCGAGAGGCTGAGTCTTGTGCAAGGAGATCCTGGGCTTAGGACCGCCGCTAGCGATGCCGTGAGGCAATGGCGATTCAAACCCTTAGTTCACAACGGACGCGCCTCGAGTTTTGAAACTCACGTCACATTAACCTTCGCTCTGCCATGAGACCACTGTTGCATCGGCGCCAAGAACGAAAAGCAGGCGATCTACTGGTGTGTTCCGTCGCCACCCTGTTCGCGGCCGTTTCCCTGTTTATCTTTCCCGTTTTTCTGCTGGGCCGCGGAGGGTTGAATCAGGGACCACAAGGAGTTCCTCGCGGTTCCCAGACTCCCGCGACAATCGTTCATCTAAAACTCTTGCTGGACGATGGCCCGCCTGCGATTGAAATTATCACCACCGCTCCGGTAACGCCAACGATCAGCAAATTAGACGGACCTCCGCGTTTGGCGATCGATTTGCCGAATACCAACATGTCGGTGTCTCACAAAGAAGTACCGGTGCAGGGTGAGGATGTGAGCGGGGTGAGTCTCGAACTGAGTGCCACGAATCCGCCGTTGGTCCATGTGGAAGTCGATTTACGCAAGCCGATGGATTACACGTGGGAAGGAGCCGGCAATCGTCTGTTGGTGCGCCTGCGCGCGGTGGAGGCAAAGAAGGTGACACCCGTGGCCGCACCGGTCGACGCCCTTGACTTAGGCAATGTCGTACCGGTGGAGCGGCTGGCTTCAGGCGCGTCCATCACGGCTTCCTCCGAGACCACCGTGCTTCGCCTCCGTCGCGGCGGAAATTTTTATGTTTGCCCGCGCACCACGGTTTCGGTCACTCGTTCCCGGAACGGGCCCGACATGATGCTCGCGATTGGGTCCGGCGCCGTGGAGACGCACATCACTCTGGACAATTCCGCCGACGAAGTGATTACTCCGGATTTCCGGATTCTGCTTCGCGGTCCAGGAGAGTTTGATTACGCGATCCGCGCCGATTCGCAGGGCAATACCTGCGTCCGAACTCTTCCCGGAAACACTTCCTCGGCAATCATTTATGAGCTAATGGGAGACGGAAAGTTCGAATTTCAGCCGAAGGATCAGATCGTTTTGCACGGGGGAAGACTAAGTCCCGAGGATACCGCGCTACATTCGGCGTCCGCATCGGGCGATGATACGATCCTGCCGGTAGATTGCGGGTGTCCGCCTCCGCCGCACGGCGTGCTGCTAGCTTCCAATGGTATGGAAGCGGGAAATCCGGATGCGGATCGAAGCGCCAGCGTTCCGCTCAATGCACCCGCTCCAGGAGTGCAGATCGCGGAATTGCCGGCATCGGTACGAAATCAGCCGCACGCGGAGGCGCAAGCCACCCTGACCTTTAGACCGTCACCCGCACTAGTCTCTTTCCCATTGTCGACGAGGCGTCCGCCGTCTGCAGCGATGGTGCTGCCGCCTCCACCGGAGCCTGTGCGACACAAGAAGATGTTTGATGGCGTACGACATTTCTTTGCCAAGATATTCGGGTAAGGCACATGTGCCTTAGCTACTTGTCTGCCGAATAGTCTTTGGCTCGGGTTCAGCTTCCCGACTCCCCCTCGAAGATACCTTTCCAAGTCGAGAATGATTTCTCATCGGGGTGGGATCGCCCCCACGGCCTAACGTATTGCAGTGATCTTGCCTTCCAAGATACGCAGATCTCAATTCTTGGAACGATTGGTTCGTTTTGGATAGCTCTTCATCGGCCTTCGCGGACTTATCCTTAGGTGCTCGGGTTATAAATCGGCGATCTACAGGTTTTCACCGATACCACTGCGTGCCGCAAGCACAGAAAAAGTATGGGCATCAAGACAGATGACATATTTCGCAAACGACGACATGCAGGGAAAACACCAGAGTTTGCGGCTGCTGGAGTGGCTTAATTTTTTTCTCGCTGACGTGCAAACCGGTCTGGGACCTTTTCTGGCTGCTTACCTCGCCAGAGCGGTTGGAATCCAGGCCGCGTGGGTTATAGCGCTGCGCTTTGGTCGAGGGTGATTGGCATGCAGGACTTCTTCTTAAGCCCGCTATTGTACCCATCGGCGCTGAAGACTGGGACTTTGATAACTGACTTTGGGACACGAGACTTGGAGTACCGCAACAGTTGGACGAATCTTGGGCTGGAATCAGGTTTCAGGTGGGGCTAAGAAAAGACCGAATGGCTCTCGAAAATCACTTCACGCCCCTGGGCGGAGGTGTGGCAATCGAGAATTACGTGTTGCGCCAGAAACGTGGCGTTCCGCTTACAAAGCTGGAAAGCCACGTTTTGTTAGTAGCCGGCTTCAAGCGCCGGCGCCTGCCGCTCTCGTGAGGGGTGGAGTCTGCCAAGCCTCACCCTCGCGGCCAAAATATAACCGGTAGGAGTGGTGGATCGCATACATTACCGGGAATACCACGAGTGCGGCTTGCCAGCCGAAGCTACGGCCTACCAGGTTGAGCATTGAAGTGATTCCCGCACTTATCACGTAATAAGGGAATGACAGATGTACGATGCTCATCCAGACTCGTCTCATGGGCTGGCCTTGGGTCAGCGTGATGATGCTCGCAACAGGAACCGTCTGACCAAGAAAGAAAGCGGCGGTCGCCGAAGCCAGCAACAGTGGCTGCGATGTCCAGCTTGCCCTGCTGACCCAAGCTGCATGACAGATTAGGTTTGCCATACTGGTGGCGAACGCCATCATGCTGACGTTGAACAGCATCTGCTCCGGCTTGAACTTCGCGTTCCGCTGTGGCCAGCATTGCACTACGGTAGAAAGACATGCGATCGAAACCGCTTCTACCGCGCTTAGATTCACCACCGCCATGAGCAGGAACGGAAGGTTCACCGACATGTTGCCTTCCATCCCCGGCAGCTTCACTTTCATGCGCGACGTGGCCGCGGCCAGCGTCAATACGGCAAAGGTGTAGTACAAGTGAACAGCGTGGCTTCCGATTCCCGCGTATAGTGTGCTTGTCATCGCCGCAAGGAGCATCGCTCCGATAAACATTTTTGTTCGCCGGGTCTTACGATCCATGGTTATTCTCTTCTCCTTTCTGGCTTGCTTACGCACGGCTACTGTTCATCGTCTCCAGCATCGGAGAATGCAGCATCACTACTGAGCATGGCAGCGCCCCAGACTACGCTTGTAGCCTGAGTGCCGGTGGTGGTGCTGGCGCCCCAAACCACACTGAATGCGCTTAGGAGGTTGCTGTTCCAGGGCAAAGACGATCCCCAAACCACGGAGTTGGCAGAAACGGTGGTTCCCCAGACAACCGACGTGCCCCACACCACTGAAGTTCCCCAAACCACCGAGTTCGGGGAAACAGCGCCATTCCCGTACACAAGAGAAACGACTCCGGTCTGCGAGTTATAAACTGCCGTAGGTGACAATGCGGCACCCACCGTGGCCGGAGCAAGGTCGGTGTTGGCGATCGCGGTCTGCATATTGAGCAGGCCTGAACCTACCGAGAAAAGATCGTAGGTGCTGGTGAAGTTCTGCGAGAGATGCGGGACCCATGCGACTGACGAGTTCGGGAAAACTTTGTAAGCGGTTTTCATCAACCGCGCCTTCACCTGGTCCGGAGTCAGATTGCTATTTTGCTGCAGGAGCAATGCAACGGCCCCGCTGATCACGGGCGTCGCCATGCTGGTGCCGCTGAGCGTGAAGTAGTGGTTGTTTCCGTCGCTGCCCGTGACCAATTCAGCGGGATATAGAGTTTCCAGCGTGGCACCAGGCGCTGCCAGCGAAACTATGTCGTTGCCGGGAGCGACGATGTCGGGTTTTACCACGTGATCATAGGTGGTGGGACCCTTGGAGCTATAGCTCGCCAAGGTCTCGGCCGACGCCGTTGATGATCCATTGCTCTTCAGGGCGCCCACGGTGAGCACATAGGGATCGTTGCCGGGAGCTGTGATGGTTCCGAATCCGTTGCTGCCATTCATGCTTAAACGCCCGTAATTGCCTGCAGCGACTACGACGACAATACCGGCTTTCCAGGCGGATTCTACGGCCTGGCACAGAGGATCCTGCGTATAGCTCTCAGGAATACCGCGGCCAAGCGAAAGGTTGATGACGCGAATGTTGTAAGTGCCTTTCAGAGCGATGGCCTCTTGAATGGCCGCGATAACGCTGCTATCGGTACCGGCGCCGTAAAGGTCCAGCGCGCGCAGATCAACGAAATTGACATTGGGCGCTGTGCCGGCATAGTTTCCGCCGGAGAGGTAGCCGTTGCCGCCGATGATTCCGGCGACGTGAGTGCCGTGGCCGTAGAGGTCGTACTTACCACCGCTGGAGTTCGTGTTCGCGGTACCTGTGAAATCCTGGTGATAGAGCACGCGCGAGTGGGACTCCGTCGAATTCCAAAGATCAGGATGAGTGTCGTTAATGCCGCTGTCGATTACGGCTACAGTCACTCCCGTGCCGTTGAAGCCAGCATTCCAGGCGGCCTCCACATTGGTAGCATCGTCGGTGATATCGTCCAAGCCTTGTAAGGGATGGTCGAGGGTTACGGAGAGGATCTCGGGGTCGGCTTCCAGGGCGGGAAGGGCGTTCACAGGAATCGTGAGGGCGATGCCCTTGACCATGCTAAGCCTGTGATTCAAGCGGGCGCCAAGACGCTGCACTTTGCCTTCTTGCTGCGACTGCGGCGCCAGCTGGTATTGCACGATGACTTGCACCGTCTCATTTCCAGCCGTCCCCTGATGGGCGCGTGCGACAGCCGGTAGCAACTCCGCGGCGAACTTGCCTCGCTGGCTCTGGGCGAAAGCGGCCTCGGCCACGACGAGCAATAACACCATGGTCAACCGTTTGCCCCAAGCCGCGCTGTGTCGTTCTCCTCGGCCCCGGTTCTGCGGTTTCAGTTCCTGCGACATAAGGTCTTCTCACCCTTCTGTGGGACGAAATTGCGCTATGACTCAGCTTGTCTGGTGCACGGGACGGGCCAATCAGAGTCCCGTAAGTTGTAGTTTGTATTGGCTGTTATCAATGACTGTCGCGTCGTACTTGGGTCACTCTGTCTCGCGCGCGGGGGCATGAGCCAGTTTGTCTCGGGCGGCAGATGCGGGGTTACTTCGGTCAGCATTGCCTGGTTACGTGGGGTGGAAGGCGGACTTCTAGCGTGCGCCGGCGGCTTCGGCTTTGGTGGGAGGGGCGGAACCGGCGGGCAGGATGCGCGGTAGTGCTGCAATCAGACGCTGCGTGTAGTCATGCTGTGGCCGCGAAAAGACTTGTTCGGTGGTCCCGCATTCGACGATTGCGCCCTGGTGAAGGATGGCAATGCGGTCGCAAATTCCCGCGACCGACGCGAGATCGTGGGAGACAAAGAGAATGGCCATTCCAATCGAGCGGTTCAGCTCGCGAAACAGCGCGAGAATTTCCGATTGGGTGATGACATCGAGGGCGCTGGTTGCCTCATCGGCGATCAGCAACGCCGGGCGATGCATGATGGCCATCGCGATCAGCACACGCTGTGCCTGACCGACGCTCATCTGGGAAGGATACTTGCGCTGGAATCCGTCATCCTCCGGAAGGGAGACGCTCAGCAGCGAACTTTGGATTGCGTTTGCGCAGTCCGCACGCGTACCGGAGGCATGTGCCCGCCACGCTTCCTTGAGTTGTGTGCGTATTTTGAGTGCTGGATTTAAGGAAGAGACAGGGCTTTGCAATACCAGTGAAATTGCGCGCCCCCGCAGCGCGCGTAATTCGCGCTCCGAGAGTGCCAATAAGTCGGAACCCTGAAATTTGATGGTACCTTCGACCTGAGCATGCTTCTTGTCGAGGAGACCGAGTATCGCCATGGCCAGCGTGCTCTTGCCGGAACCGCTTTGTCCCACAAGACCAAGGATTTCACCGCGCTGGATCTCAAGTTCGACGTCACGGAAAACTGGCGGCTTGCCCGTATAGCACACCGAGAGGTGGGCGGACAGCAGAGTCTGATCGTGCGAGGTTACAGGCAGCATGGTGGTTATACCTAATCAGCTCGTAAGTCTCAGATCCGTGTGGATCCGCGTAAATCCGTAGCGACGAATCTCAGCTATTTCGCCGACACCGTGAGCCGCTCCACATTCCAAAACGTTTGCGGTGACAAAATCACCGGCGCGGCGCCGTGAACCGTTGCGGATACAGCCGAGAGCGCATTCTTGTTAATCAAGAATATGAATGGCTCTTCCTCGACCACAATTTCCTGCACCCGATCGAATGCCTCCTTGCGCTGTTTGAGATCGGTGGAGGATGCTTGCGCCCGCATCAGGCGGTCGATTTCCGCCTCCCAGGCGGTCTCCGGAACTTTCTGTTGCGGGTTCCACTGATGATTTTCCGAAGAACTTAACCATACATTCATCTCGCCATTGGGATCCAGATCCACATTGGTCAAGCCGAGAATGATGGCCTCATAATCGAAGCTCTGCGTCATGCGCTCGATCAGGGAAGGGAAGTCGAGTGTCACCACATTCACGTGGACGCCGATCTTTTGCAGGTCCTCCTGAATCAGCACTGCCATCCGTTCACGAGTTTTACTGCCTGCGTTTGTGATAATGGAAAACACGACCTCGTTGCCATCCTTGTCTTTGAGCGCTCCGTTCTGCAGATGGAAACCATCATTCTGCAATGCCTTCGAAGCCGCGTCAGGACTGTATGCCTGAGGTTTGAGTTTGTCATTGAACCAGAATTTATTTGCCGGCGAGAATGGTCCGACCGCAGGTTGAGCATGTCCATGGTACACCACGCGGCTAAGGTCCTCGCGGTTGATCGCTTCCGAAATTGCGCGCCGGAAATTGGCCGAGCGAAACCAGTTCTTCTTGTAGGCCGGAATAGGCGCTTTCGCGACTTCGTTAAACCACAACTGCTCGCTATCGAGCGACGGGCCCGCATCGTGCACCAATTGCGGCGAAGTCGTCTCCAGCTTGTCGAAATATTCGCTGTCGAGAGAATTGATGAGGCCCAACTCTCCCCGCTTGAAGTGCAGCATCTCCACGTCGCGGTTCGCCTGAATGTCGAGGCGGATCGAATCCAGATAAGGCAGCCTGCGTCCTTGCTCGTCCGATTTCCAGTAATTGGGATTGCGCTGCAGGAGTACTGAAGCTCCGGGTTTGTAGTCGGCCAGCATGAAGGGACCGAGGACTGCCACTTCTTTGCGCGGCGAGTGCTCAGAGAGAATCGCGACCTGATCGAAGAGGCGATCCAGTCCAGACACCGGAGCAGGAAATGTGATTGAAATTTGCGTAGGAGAAATCACTTTGGCTTCGACATTGCCTGTAGCGGAACGGAAGGCATCGCCGGTGGCCGAATGCAGCGCAGGATCCATCAACTGTCGAATGGTGTAGGCGACATCCTGGGCAGAAAACGGTGTGCCATCGGAAAACGAGATTCCGCTGCGCAAGCTGAACGTTATGGTTCGGCCGTCCTTCGAGACCTTCCAGGAATGTGCCAACTCCGGCTCGAGTTCCTGAGTTTGCCGGTTCACGCGCAGCAGCACGCCTCCCGTCAGATAACGGATGGCGGCGGAGGCTTCGTCTTCCACTTTCAGGGGATCAAAGGTCTTGGGCTCCATGCGCAGGCAAAATCTCAGCTCGCCGCCACCTTGAGCAACCGCGCGTCCGCTCAAAGACCCCAAGCAAAGTACGGCGACTGCAATCGCCCTTCTGCACGTCCTGGTCATGGCGTTCGACATTCTCCGATGAGACCTCATGCGGTGACCTGCTCCTGCCCGGACAGCAGAAACTGGAATGACATCACCGCCAGCACCAGCAAAATCAGCGGCACAAACTTCCACGGCTCGTCCCCCACGGAAACCAGGCCTTCCAACTCTTTCAGCAAACTTCCCCAGGAAGGCAAGGGTTCGGCCACGCCGAGTCCCAGAATGCCGAGGTTCGCTTCACTCAAGATGAAGACCGGAATCGAAATCCAGAACTGAGCATAGAGAACCGGCTTCAAGTTCGGCATCACGTGGATCCAAAATAGTCGTTGCCTGGAAACTCCAGCGGCGCGCGCCTGGCGAACGAAGTCAGCCGAACGAAGCGATCCGGCGGTAGCGCAAAGTACTCGCGCTGCAGTCGTCCAACCCAGCAGCCCCAATAGCAGAAAAGTCACCGTTACCGAAAATAATGGTGACACATTGAGTGGCATCAATGCCCGCGCGGTGATCAGCAGGAACAACCAGGGAAGTGACAGAAATAGATCCGTGACCGCCATTGCCACTCGCGCCCAAATCCCGCCGAGATATCCTGCGAGGCCTCCGATCAAAGCAGCCATCAGCGTGGACAGCAGCGCCGCCGCCGGCGCCAGCAACAGCGAAATCCGGGTTCCGTAGAGAACGCGGGCAAAGCGGTCGCGCCCAATTTCATCCGTTCCGAGCCAGTGCGTACGCGAAGGCGGTGCATCCGTTGCCTCACGGTACTGCTTGGCATATCCTGCGGGGGCCAGCCAGTTCGCTGCGGCCGACACGCACAGTATCGCTGCCAGCAGTGCACACGCCAGCTTCCGCCAGAGATTCATGATTCCTGGCCCCGGACCATGTGACCGATTACATCTGCTCCGCAGTTTGCCAGCAAGGTTACGACTGTCACTAAGATCGTGATGTTGACCAGGAGGGGCAAATCACGGGCCAGCGCCGCTTGCCACGCCAATTGTCCGACACCGGCGAGTCCGCACAAGGCCTCGACGGGGATAGCGGCTCCGACCGCCATGCTCACGGACACGCCCGCTACAGCCAGCAACTGCGGCGCAACCCCAGCTACGACGTGCCAGAAAAGAATGCGAGCTTCTCCCAAGCCTTTTGCTCTGGCCGTAATGATGTGGGGCTGAGAGTAGGACTTGGCCAGAAGATTTCGTGTGTACCGGTAGATATGTGGGAAGACAATCAGCGCAATTGCCAGCGATCCGGGCACATTGCAAAGCACCGAGAGCAGCGCCAGAACTGCGGCGGGAATGCAAAGGAATGTTCCGCTCACCACGGTTGTGAGAGCGTCATAGGTGGAGATCCGCAACCAGGCAGCCGTCAGTGCCAGACTCAAGGCCGCTACCCACGCCAGCGCTAGTCCGACGGTCAGCAAGCGCAGCGTGAGCGGAGCGCGATCTCGCAGCAGCGTGCGCACAGGCTGTCCCAAGGCAAGCGAAGTTCCCAAGTCGCCATGCACCGCCCGGTTCATGTAGCGAAAGTAGAAACGCCACACGTTGTGGTCCTGCTGCCGGGCGGCTTGCAGTGCCTGCACGCTCGCTGCATTCAGGTGCGGGTCGAGTTGTCGCTCGTCGGCATCAAATCCCGGCGCAAGGCGTACCAAGGTTGCGGAGAGAAAACCGCCGAGCACGATGATCGCGACCACCGCCAGCGCGTGCCCGGCAATTTTGGATCTCAACATCTATTTCCCCGAAGCGCCCTGGGCTAAGGCAGCCGCCTGGGCATGGTGGCTTTGCTTTACTGAATACATGCGACGGTCCGCTTCGGCGAGCAAGGCCTCGACGTCGTAACCGTCTGCCGGACAGAATGCCGTACCGACGCTCAATGAAATCACCTCTCGCCCACAGGTGAGGCGTCCAGCTTCGATCGCCGCCTGGTTCAGGCGCTCTGCTTTTTCGAGAACGGCGTCCGGCATGAGGCCGGGCGCCATGACCACGAATTCATCTCCGCCCATACGCGCCACGTAATCGTATCCGCGGCAAGCGTCCTTCAGGCGAATGCTGAACTCGCGCAACAGCTTGTCCCCTTCCAGATGTCCGAAGGAGTCATTGATCTTCTTCAGCCCGTCGATGTCGCAGACCATCACTGCAAGCGAATTGTTCATGCGGCGGCAACGGGCCACTTCCTGCGCCAGGTGGACAAACAGCGAGCGAGCGTTGGGCAGGCCCGTGAGGAAATCCGTGGTTGCCGAACTCTCAGCCTGCTGATACTTCAACGCATTTTCCACGGAGAGCGCCACTTTGGAAGCTACCGCTAGGAGGATCCGCAAATGGTCAGGGGTGAAGGCGTCCTGACCGGAGTGATACATGGCCAGCACGCCTACCACACCATTCAAGCCTTCCAGAGGCACGGCCAGGGCGGACGACAAAGTTGCATATTTGTCTGGATCTGCGCTGTATCCCGCTTCCACCAGCGGATTTCCGTTGATAATGGGTTTGCAGTTCTCCGCCACCCATCCGCACAAGCCTTCGCCTACGCGAATTTTCAGAGACGACAGCACCCGGAAATTTTCACCGCTCACCAGTTCCGGCAGGAGCCAACCATTGCGATTCACGAACACGGCGATGGAATCGTAAGGGACTAGCTTGCGCAACCGCATCGACAGCACGGAGAGCGTTTCGCTCAAGCTGAGCGAGTTTCCAAGGTCTTGACTGAGGTCGAACATGGCTTGCGCCTCTTGGCGCGCCGAGGCGATCGAAGTCAAAAAGTCAGACTCGATGGGAGAGTTGTCGGCCGATTTCTCAAAGCCGGTTGCCGGAGCCAGGCCACGTTCCACCCGAAGATTTCTAGAGAATCCGGAGGGGAGGAAAGCGGCCTCCTGGGTTTGCGCCAGTTTTTCCAAATCGACGTAGCGCTGCTCCAACAGCGCCACTATTTTCGGATCGAACCACGTATCCGCCCGTTCTTTCACCTGGCGCATGGCCTGATCCAGCGGCATTGCGGGACGATACTGGCGGTCGGAGGCGAGAGCATCCAGGCAATCGACCACTGCTAGAATTCGCGCTCCGATGGGAATCTCTTCGCCGGCCAGGCCTGCTGGATATCCCGATCCGTCCCACCGTTCGTGGTGCGAACGGACGATAGGCGCGACCGGGTAAGGGAAGGCGACACGCTCCAGAATTTCCGCGCCGACCAGTGGATGAACTTTCATTTTCTCGAACTCTTCCGGAGTGAGCCTGCCCGGCTTGTTGATGATGTGTTCCGGAACGGCAAGCTTGCCTATGTCATGCAGAAGAGCAGCGGCGCGCAGAGCTTCGATCTCGTCCGAGGAGAGCCCGATCTCTTTGGCAATTTCTATCGCATAGGTTCGCACTCGCTGCAAATGCGTATGAGTGGTGTGGTCCTTGGCTTCAATGGCGAGAGCCAGCGCCTCAATGGTGCGCATGTTCAGCGACGCGATTTCTTCGACGTGACGCTTCTCGATCTCCACGCGATCTTTCTGCGCTTCCAACCTGGCCAGGTAGAGACGATAGGAGCGATATACCCAGTAAATTAGCGGCAGCACGAGCAGGGAGGTCTGCCAGCCGGCGCGCCGGTTGATGACTCCAACCAGCCCAACTGCAGCCGCCCCCACCATGTAGTAAGGGAACGACCAGAAGTAGCACTCGGACCAAATCTTGCGGACGGACTTGCTTTCCGTAAGAGCTATGACCACAGAAACGGGCAACGTGTTGGCCAGGAAGAAAACCAGAGCCGCTACCAGCAGCAGCACGGGCTTGGCGACCATCACGCCGTCGAGGCGATGGTAGGTTGCGTAGCACAAGGCACTGGCATTGGCCATCATGCCGAAGACGTTAAAGACGACCTTGATGGGATCGAGCCGGTTGCGTGCTTGCCACACGCTTTGAACCAAGGTGGCCGTACACCCGATCACCAGAGTTTCTCCGAGGCTCAACTCCACCACGCCGAGAAGGATGAAAAGAAAATTTACAGACATGGTGCCGTCAATGCCGGGCAATTGCACTTTCAAGCCAGAGGCCAGAACGGCTACGGCCAAATAGCAGAGAAAGCGGGTCAGATCGGCGGACTGCCAATGCCAGACGGCAGAGCCCAGCACCATAAAGCCAATGGAGACGGTGACCCCGACAAATGATTTCGTCTTCGCCGACATGAGCGTGGCAACACAGAACCCGGCCGCTGCATGGAAGGACTCTTCCATACAACGACATGTGCAGGCCCTGATCCTGACGATCGTATTGTGGTTACAAGGAGATAAGAAGCTTACCGTGGTAACTCGAAACGATTCGATTGCGCGTTTTGGCCAATTGCGTGAGGTGGATTTTGGTGCGTGGCGTGCGCGTGGGCGGGTAACCAATTACCTTCGTCACGCCGCAGAGCGGCATAGTTCCTGCAACACTCGTGCCCTGTGTCAAGATCAAGTCCAAACGCAGAGATGTCAGGGTTCAAGATCAATCCGCAGCAAGCGTCGGTGTCGGCGGCCGGCCCCGCTAAGACTGAGCCTGGCTTCGGTGCGGCGCCGGTTCCCGATCAGCAATCCGCCGCGGCAGTCCCCGTCTTGTCGGCCGATCTCCAAGGCATTATCACAGGCTGCAATGCGGCTGCTCTCGATCTCCTCGGCCAGTCGTCGCGGGAGATTCTGGGAAAGACGCTAGCTTTCGCGCTGTCCGGTAGCGGCGCGGAGAAGGCTCAATTTCACAAGGGCATGTTGGCTGCCCTTTTTCAGGAAGGCCATTTCACATCAAAATACCAGTCTAAAAGGAAGGCCGGAGAGAAACTTACGGCGGACCTCTCGGTTACGCTGCTGCGTGACGACAATTCCGCACCCACGGGAATGGTGGCTCTGTTTTCTGTAGTTTCAGAAAAGAGCGCTGGGAGCATCCCGCGGCGCGACCTGGAATCGCCGCTAGACGAGCGAGCGGAAGAATCTGCGCACACAGCTTCCCGCGAGATTGATGGATCGCCGTTCATTGTTGCGAGCCCGCTGATGCACAAATTTGTCCGCATGGTGGATCGCGTTGCCGGGCACACCGAAACTGTTCTGATCACAGGCGAAACGGGAACCGGCAAAGAACTGATTGCCCGCACGATCCACCAATCTTCGCATCGACGGAGCCGCCCCTGGATCGACATTAACTGCGCTGCGCTTCCCGAGAACCTGGTTGAGAGCGAATTGTTTGGCTACGAGAAGGGCGCGTTTACCGGGGCTGATGTTTCCAAGCCCGGATTATTTGAACTGGCTGACCGAGGCACATTGTTTCTCGATGAAATCGGGGAACTGCAGCTGCACACACAGGTCAAGTTGCTACGAGTGTTGGACGGATATCCTTATTACAGGCTTGGCGGTCACCGGAAAATCAAGGTAGATGTCCGCATCGTCGCGGCGACGAATCAGGACCTGGAAGCAGCGGTCACGGGGGGCCGCTTTCGGCAAGACCTTTTCCATCGTCTGGGACAGTTCCAACTTCGCGTGCCGCCGCTGCGCGAACGTCCGGAGGACATCGTTGCGCTCGCCGAACATTTTCTCAACCTGAAGACGCGGGGAAGCTCGTTCGCGCCCGAGGCCGTCACCGCGTTGCTTTCCTACTCGTGGCCGGGCAACGTCCGCGAATTGCGCAACCTGGTCGCTAGAGTTGCGGTGCAATCCACGCAGAAGGAGATTCAGGCGTCACAGATTGCGGATGCCATGTCCGGCAGCCCGACGGCACTTCGCCAGTCGGCGTCGTTGCCGGTTGGCAACCTCGACAGCATGGAAGAGCAGATGATCATTCGGGCGCTGGAGAGAAGCGGCGGCCACCGCGGCCAGGCGGCGGATCAACTGGGAATTTCCCGCCGTACGCTCAGCCGCAAGCTGAAAGAGTACAACATTAACGTCGCGCCGGGAGATGGCGCGAACGCTCTGGGATTCATCAGCCTCGAGCAGCAGAAATTCTTCCGCGCCCGTATTCAGCTTGCCGTCACACTGAAGAACCAGCAAGGGGATGAAGTGTTTGTCCAGGGCGTCAATCTGAGCACTGGGGGAATGGGATTGGACGGTCTAAAAGAGCCAATGCGTTTCGCAGGCCTGCTCGATGTAAGCTTCGCGCTCCCGGATACCGACAATGTGTTTCGCGCCAAGGCGCGTATCGTTTGGATGGGCGATGAAGGGCGCGTCGGCCTGCGCTTCGCCGTCATCGATCCCGCACTTTTCGAACAGCTTCAGTCCTGGACGAACAAGAAAATGAAAGACGAGGGCTGGGACCTACCTGCCTGAACTCGGTAGGACGGTGGGGCTGTCTGCCAGGGTCGGCGGGAGCCTCCGGGATCTCTCTTGAGAGCGCCATGCTCCGCTGACTAAAGTACTCTGCACTGCGTTCGCCGCCTCTGCTAATGTGCGCCCAACGGAGTATCAATATGAGCCGCCAAAAAGCTATCTCTATCCTGGTCGTCCTCGCGCTGATTGCCGTTGCGGTGGCGGGGCTCACGCGGCTGCCGAAGCGGTACACGGTTGGCCAACGCTTGTCGCAGACTACCGTCTTCTGGAACGACCGCGAGGCCTTTCTCTTCCTCGCCGTGAACACCACCGGCCGCTCCCGCAACTTCCTACAAGAAAAACTGGCCGAGACAAAATACGGCTATCTCACTGTGTTTTTCGGTGCGTTCTCGGATTTCTCAAAGCAGGAGGTTGTCGCCTACCATCTGCTCCCCACCGGACAACTGGACCGCTTCGCGCTTCCGAAGCACACCGCGGCCTACGGGTCCTGGGGTCTGGCCGACGGCCAATTGCAGCTCAGCCCTCCGCGAGGCGGGAATAACAAAGGATTTCGCTGGGACGGAGAAAAGTTTGCGCTTCTGGGCGCGTTGCCAGCGGCGAGTGTGCCACCGGGTCCAACTGCTACGACCAATAAGAATCTTGCTGCAGATGACCTTGAGAACAACGAGCAGGACGAAGATTCCGGGCTGCTCTCCAAGGCGGAACGCAAAATCTTCAAGGACGCGGGCTGGCACTATAAGTTTTTGACGGGATACGAAGGAATGGCGTTGGCAACATTGCCGATTGGCTTCCCTGGAAGCACCTTTAGCCTCACCATCGAAGGCTTCCCCCCAATGAAAGCCGGGCCGGCGCGTTTCGATCTGCTGACGATGGGAACCCGCAGCATCGGAGTGGCGGGCGAGAAGCTCTCAGGCGGCGCGCAGACACTGTGGACTCAATCCGGCTGGCGAGAGATCCACCGTCCAGACTATGAGGCTCTGCAGCGACAGTACGGCCGTCAGTCGCACACGCCGCGGCCATCCATCGCCTGGTTGCTCGTGCTTGCTCTTCTGCTGGCTTGGCGCTTCGGGAGCTGGATCCATCTACTTTTCACCTTCGCCTCCATGAAGCGGCGGGTGCTCAAGAATATGCCTACGTCGTTCTCTTTCCCGCCTGCGACGCCGGCCCAGTTTCCGCAGTTGGATGTGGAAGCGCTGGATCGCCACACACGCGAGTTCGAGGGGATGGGATTTGAGCGTTTACTGGATTTCTCGCTGGTGTGTGATTCGGCGACCAATCCGCCAAGCTTCTGCCGCTTGTTGGCTCACCGGCGAAACCACTGCTTCGGCGAACTCAGTCAGATCTTTCCTCAGGGAAAGGTCCCGTTGCTGCTGAACTGCTCGATTCAGAGTTGCCTGCAAAATGGCTGGACCCTGTCATTTTCGAATCGCAAGCCGCAGGCCGCGAGTTCATTGTTGCGGCGCAGGAAGGCGATCGGCATCTGCATGCCGGAGACGACTCCCTCCGATTTGCTGCAGGCGTTTTTGAAGATGCGCGAGCAAGTTTGCCTGGATCTCGGTATCCAGACGATGAACAACGACACGCTGGAGGCCTACATCGCTAAAATGCAGCGGTCTGCCACCGATATGCGCGAAGCTGTGCAGGGAAAGAACTTTGTGAAGGGACTCCCCGAGGTTTACCTGCGTAAGTTATCCCTGCTCAAAACGAAACCTGAATACATCTGGCTCGGCGACTATCCCAAGGAAGCCGAGCAGCGTAAACAGGGCTTCAACACACTTGCGGCAGGTGCCCGCTGAAGCGGCGAGTGCTTCAGTGTGCCGGTGCCGGCCGAGGAGTAGCTTGCGGAGCCGTTGCGCCCGGGCTTGAAAAATTAACCTTCGGTACCTCGCGTGATGCCGGTGATGCTTCGAAGTAAGCTTCATTCGGCTTGAATCCCGCGATGCCAGCGAAGAAGCTGTTGGGGAACTGCTGCACGTACGTGTTGTAGTCCTGCAGCGTGTCGTTATAGCGCTTGCGCTCGACCGCGATGCGATTTTCGGTTCCGGCAAGTTCATCCTGCAGACGAAGGAAATTCTCGTTGGATTTCAGCTGCGGATAATTCTCGACAATCAGCAGCAGGCGTCCGAGGGCTCCGTCGAGTTGTCCATTGGCGGCAATTTTTTCCTGCGGTGTGCCCGCTGAAAGCAACGCTGAGCGAGCTTTTGCGATATCGCCGAAGACCGTTTGCTCTTGTTGAGCATAGCCTTTGACGGTCTCGACCAGATTCGGAATCAGGTCAGCGCGGCGTTGCAACACAATATCCACCTGCGACCAGGCTGCCTTCACGGCCTCATTCTTGCTGACCAGAGTATTTTTCACACCGACGTACTGGCCGAAAGTGAACAGGATAATCAGCAGTACGATCGCAATCACCACCACGACAGCGATGAGTCCCTTGCCCATGATGCTTCTCCTTGCAAAACGCGAACGATCTACGAAGAGCCCGCTGTACCCGAGTCCAGCATTCTATCAACTGCGGCGGTCACGTGTTCGAGAGCTGCAAGATATCGCGCAAAAACGTCCGCGACGTCGAACTTCTTGCGATCGGTTTTCTTCTCTCTGACGTCCAATACCTGCAAAACGCCGGACGCTTCGAATCCAATCTGCTGAGCCAACGCTTGCACCGCCTCGCGTTTCCCCACCGGCGCGCTCTGCCCTAATACCAGCAGCACATGTCGGAACAAAGTCGTGAACGAGGAAACGGAGCGTAGCAGCAACTCCCACATGCGGGAGTCGTTTCCAGAGGCAAGTGGCAAGTGCTGACGCAGCAGTTCGAGCTTTTCCCTTAATTCATATTCCACCTGCATTCTATGCAGATTAAGCGGGATCGAAAGCCCTTGAATAACGTCTTCGCCGAAGAGAACGCGATGGTGTTGTTGCATATCAATCAATTCGATCGTAAACACATCGACGGAGCGTACGATCTCGTCGCGAGTCATGAACAGTGGTGGCGGCTGTTTCTGTGCGTCCCACCATTTCACGGCGGGGGCGAGCGCTTGCAAGGAAGCAAGGGAGCAGTCGCGAAGCACGCAGAATAGATTCACATTGGAGAACTCGGGATGAAAATCTCCCGCGACTGCCGATCCGAAAAGGATCACGCTCTCCAGATTCGCTCCAGCTGCTTCTCGCAACCGCCTAACAAAATCGTTGATTTTCTTCTCAGGAACCATGGCTCGTCCTCGCTTGTTACCAGCTGCTGCTGGCTCCACCGCCGCCGGAACTACCACCGCCAAACCCGCCGAATCCGCCCCCACTGCCGAAGCCACCGCCGCCCCCACCAAATCCACCGCCACCCCTGCCGCCACCGCCAAACATTCCAGAAAAAAGCATCCAGAAAAGAATGCTGCGCAGGGGAGTGAAAAGAACGATCAGAACGATAACGATCAGCAGGGCGATGCCACCGCCGGATATACCGTGGCTCGGCTGTTCCGCCGACTCAGCCGGGGCCGGCGGAAGTTGCGGAGTCGTGAGTTGAACTCCGGCGTCCTGCGCGATGACGCTGGCTACGCGCGACGTCACCAGGAGCAGCGCCTGGCTGTAACTGGCTGCACGCATCAGCGGGATCGCTTCCCGCTGAAAACTTCCCACTTTACCGTCGGGCAGGATGGGTTCTAGTCCGTAGCCCACTTCAATGCGGGCGCGATGGTCGTTAATCGCATAGAGGATGAGAACTCCGCGGTTGGTGGACTTGTTTCCGATGCCCCATTGATGAAAGAGATCGACCGCGTAACTTTCAATATCGGAACCATCCAGGGACTTGATGGTCACAAGCGCGATCTGGGCATGCGCCTTCTCATCGATCTGGCGGCAGATCTCGTCCATCTGCGCGATCGTGTTCTGATCCAGAACGTGCGCGAAGTCGTTGACGTAGTCGGTGGGTTTGAGCTGGGCGATGGGTTCAGCGGGGGCAGCCAGAACCATCACTAGCACGACCGTCGCAACGAGACACAACTTTGTCCACGACTTCATCGGAAGGAAAATTGTACAGGAGCGAGGGAAAGAGAAGAGTTCGACGATCGGGGCATCGTCTGGAAGAAATCCAGAAAGACGACTGCGGCTTCGTCCCTCTTGGGCAGACGCAATAATTTACTGGTTCACGCGAAGCAGCATCATCGTGCCGCTCTCCAGCTTCACGTTATTTTTATCGGAAGTGACGACCAACCCCTGGGTCGGATCGGGCGCGGCGGCGGTCAGCGATAGATTGGAGATTCCGACGACGCCTTGCGTATTGGCGGTTATGGGAGGACGGGTGCGGGTCCCGTTCTGCGTATTGCTTGGCATTTCGCCGGCCGAACCTTCTGGTGCGGGAGCAGCGGCAGTCCCACCCATGCCCAGACGCGCTCCGCTACTTAGGTTCGGGCTGGAGGGACTCGACACCCCTGTGTCACTCGTTCCACCCGCATTGTTATTTTGCGGGCCATCATTCTGCGAGCCGATGATCGCCTGAATCGACATCGGCATCTGCAGCTCGCTACCATCCTTGGTTACGGCGCTATCAAACGCGATCGCCACTTCCGATTCTTTCTGCTCTTGGTTGCGCGCTTGAGCCGCTGTGACGTGTCCCAGCACCTTCGTGTCCTTGGGAACGAGGACTTCGCCGCTAGTGGTCTTCATGTCTTGCGTGACTTTCGCCACCACTTCGTCGCCCTTCTTTGCCTTTTTCGCGTCGATGGTCTTGGTCAATAACACCGGAATTACGCTGCCGGGAGCGATTCGGTGGGATGCGCCTGCGCGGATGTTCCCGCCTGTGGTGCCTGAGGCGCGGCTTGCGGAGCCGGCTGCGCCGTGGGAGTCTGCGGCTGGGAAGCCGGAGAGTTCTGTGCCAGCGTTGCGCTATCTTGTGCTAAGGCTACTCCCGACACCAAAGCTCCCGATAGAATGCTGATTAGGACTCGATTCATGTACAACCTCCTTCATCCAAGGCAGAACATTGAAATAGGGGCGGCGCGCAACCCTTATAAATAAGATGTTTGATGCAGCGCCAGTGGGAGGGGCAGTCTGGATCCGCGAGGCTCCGAGGGCAGATAAGCTCCAACCACGTGCGCTGTTTTAGCATCAGAGCTGCATGAAACCCACAAGTCTTCTCCGCTCAGTTTCAGTCATCGCGCTTGCCCTGATTTTTGCCTCGATCACCGCCTGCACCACCAAGGACAATCCAGATCAGATTCGTCAACGCACGGCGGAGGCTACCGAAACTATGAGGCGTGACGCCAAAGCTATAGCCGAGGGCGTGAAGGAAGGCATGAGTAGCGATAAGGCGATTAACATTAACAACGCCACGCGCGAAGACTTGCTCAACCTACCGGGCATGACCGAGCGCGACGCCGACCGCATCATCGCAGAGCGTCCCTTCAAGAGTGCGCACGAACTGGTAGCGCGGCATGTCATCTCAGAATCGGAATACGACAAGATCAGCGACCGTATCATTGCCGATCACTAGCGCCCTGTTTCTGTGACTTCTGTTGCAATCCTGCGATATCATCAAAAGGATGATTGCTCCGCGCCCGGACCACCCATTTCAGACTGACGATTTGCGCCTCGTGCCGATTCATGCCAAGGTGATTAGCCGTCAGCGCCTTGATTACGCTGACGCCGTGGCGCTCTACCGCACGGGCGATGTGCTGGCTTTGGGTTGGATGGCGAACCAGGTGCGCGAGCGCATGCATGGCGACAAAACTTACTTTAATGTGAACCGTCACATCAATCCCACGAACGTGTGCGTGGCGGCGTGCCGGCTTTGCGCCTTCGGCCGGAAGAAAGACACTCCCGGCGCCTATACCATGGCGCTCCACGAAGCTTTCGAGACCGCCGCCTCGGGATACAGTGAAGCGGTCACCGAATTTCATATCGTCGGGGGTCTGCATCCCGATTTGCCGTTCCAGTATTTCCTCGATCTGTGCTCCGGCTTGAAACAGCGCTTTCCGCAGGTGCATCTCAAAGCTTTCACGATGGTCGAGGTTGCCTATCTCGCCAAGCGCGCCAAACTTTCGATTCGCGAGACTCTGGAACAACTCAAAGCTTCCGGCGTGGATTCGCTGCCGGGTGGTGGCGCCGAGATATTTGCGGACCGGATTCGCCATATCATTTGCGATCACAAGATCGATGGCGATCAATGGCTAGAGACTGCCAAACTGGCGCATCAGATCGGGCTGAAATCCAACGCGACCATGCTCTATGGCCACGTGGAAAATGACGAAGACCGCGTGGATCACCTGCTGAAGCTGCGTGCGCTGCAGGACGAGACGGGGGGATTTCAAACTTTCATCCCGCTGGCGTTCCATCCTGACAACACCCCGCTGCAGCATTTGCCAAAAACTACGGGGATGCTCGATATCAGGCAGATTGCCGTGAGCCGCCTGGTGCTGGACAATTTCCCCCACATCAAGTCGTACTGGCAGATGATGACGGCGAAGATCGCGCAAATCTCCTTACGCTTTGGCGCCGACGACATGGATGGCACGGTGATCGAAGAAAAGATTTACCACGACGCCGGCGCGACCACGCCACAAGGTATGCGGCGCGAGGAACTGGAACGGCTGATCCGCGCGGCCGGTCGAGAGCCCATCGAGCGCGACACGCTGTACCGGCCGGTTACGAGGACGGAAACGTCTGTCACAGTTGCGGTGTAAGCGATCTCCGCGCGGGACGAATCTCCCCATAGACATAATTAAGGCCGGAGCAGGGAAGGCACTCCCCTTCCGGCCACTTGAACTGGAAACCTCTTCTACAGCTTCTCGAAGAACTCACACGCCGAGCAGGAAATATAGATCCCGCCGGGCACGCCGCGCTCCCGATCCTTCATGCGTTTGACGATGCGCGTTGACTTGCCGCACTTGGGGCAATCCGTGCTCTTGCTGGTGTCCATGACCTTCTTACGGTCTGCTGTTTTTGCAATCTTCGCTCCAACCGCCATGATTCATTTCTCCTGATCTCAATTGCGCAGTGTTATCCGCCCAACCCCCGCGCGAACAATTGTGGATGGGATGCTTCAGAAACCTTTAGCCCGGAAAACCCGGGAATCCACTCTGGAGAGTCTGCAACTGCGTCGTCGGCTCTCTTCCGCCGTGTTCGATTTTACAGCAACGTCGTTGCGGTTGTCTTGCCCGGACGTGTCTTGCCCGACGTGTCTTGCCCGAAGTGTCTTGCCCCGACTGTCTTGCCCGAACTGTCTTGCCCCGACGTTGACCACCCTCCCATGCGCCTGCTACCGTCAGATGTTTGCCCTTCTGCACGGGTTGTTCTGAGGGTAGCGAACCTCGGTCTGTACCAACTGTCCCAAGTTAGAGATTCATGCTCAGGGAGATTCCTAATGTCTGCCATCAAGTTTCGTGGCGTCGATTTCATTCAGTTTGATTCTCTTCTCACCGAAGAAGAGCGCCTGGTCCGCGACACCACGCGACAGTTCATCGAGGACAATCTCGTCCCCATTATCGAAGAGTGCAACCGGGCGGGACGGTTTCCGCGCGAACTGGTTAAGCCCATGGCCGACCTCGGATTTTTCGGCGCGTCACTCAAGGGCTATGGTTGCGCCGGCATGGGCAACGTCGAATACGGACTGATGACGCAGGAACTTGAGCGCGGCGACTCCGGCGTGCGCAGCTTTGTCAGCGTGCAGTCTGGACTTTGCATGTACCCCATCTACGAATTTGGCAGCGAGGAACAGAAGCAAACCTGGCTACCACCCATGCAGAAGGGAGAAAAGCTCGGTTGCTTCGGATTGACCGAGCCCGGCTTCGGCTCCAATCCGGGCGGCATGCTCACGCGCGCCCGCAAAGTGGGGAAAGAGTACATTCTCAACGGCGAAAAGATGTGGATCACCTCGGGCACCATCGCCGACGTCGCCATCATCTGGGCCAAGGTGGAGAACGAAAATAATAAGGTTCGCGGTTTTCTAGTTGAAACCAACCGTCCCGGCTTCTCGGCCCAAGATGTTCACGGCAAGTGGTCGCTGCGGGCCTCGGTCACTTCCGGATTGTCGTTGCAAGATTTGCACATTCCGGAGTCAAACCTGCTACCGAAAAGCGATGGACTAAAGTCTCCGCTGATGTGCTTGAATCAGGCCCGCTACGGTATCGCCTGGGGTGCGATCGGTGCGGCTATGTCGTGTTACGACTGCGCGCTGCAGTATGCGATTCTGCGCAAGCAGTGGCGTGACCAGCCGATCGCCTCACACCAGCTCGTACAAGACAAGCTCACCTGGATGATCAGCGAGATCACCAAAGCCCAACTGCTCGTGCTGCAGGTGGGACGATTGAAAGATGCCGGCAAGGTGGAGCACCAGCACATCTCGATGGCGAAGCGTAACAATGTCTGGATGGCTCTGGAGTGCGCCCGCATCTCACGCGACATCCTCGGCGCCAACGGCGTCGCCGACGATTACCCGATCATGCGCCACATGATGAACCTGGAATCAGTGAAAACCTACGAAGGCACGCATGATGTGCATTCTCTGATCATCGGGCAAAGCGTGACTGGGATTGATGCGTTCTAAGACCCTAAGACTACCCTCGGCGATCCGGTTGAGCGAGGCTCGACTTGCCCTTTCTGCCCGCACCGCAGGCTGCGCCCGCATGGACGGCCGAGGGTGGCTATCCCTGCATCCTGCTAGGCTGTTGGTTTCTCTCGCGGCGGCTCGACCGCTAGGAACTCTTGCGCGAATCGCTGAGCATAAACTCCCAGCAGAGTTGGCACGCGATCCGGGTAGTTCGAATAGAGAATCAATCCAGCGTGGTGATGCCTCTTGATACGTAAAACTACCTCCGGATCGTTATATCCCGAAGTATCAGGATCGTCCTGCCGAGCGAGAGAAAGAATTACACCTGCATAGTCTTGGCGCACGGGAGGAAGTGAGTACGTGCCGTCGCCCCCGGAAACCTCGATGCGGGCCCATTCCCGCCACAGATTGATCCCCGTCGCAGCCTCGACCATCTCGTTGATGTAAGCACCGCCCACTCGTGCCGCGCACTCCAAGAAATAAAAATGCCCATCCGCATGGGCTTGAATGAATTCCGCATGAGCTACACCTCGCACCAATCCGAGTGCCATAATCAGGTCGTTATTAGTCTCGCGGAGTCCGGTGTCGGCGTCGCTGCCGCGAGGCACAGTAAACGTGGTGAAAACTCCGCCGCCCTGCGCCACATTCATGGGCGGCTTGCCGTATTTACTCACGTTGGAGAAGACCACCTCGTTCTCCGACACGACTGAATCCACGTGGTACACCTCACCGGGGACAAACTTTTCCAACAAATAAGTAGATTGCTTGTCTCGCAATTGTTCCAGGATCGGCCAGAGCTCGTCGGCGACGTTAATTTTCTTGATCCCAATCGCCGACGCTTCCTGGCGTGGCTTCAGCACCCACGGTCCGGGGACATGTTCCAGGTAGTAGCGGATGTCGGCGTGATTGAAAACGGGCACGAAGTCTGGTACGCGCACTCCGCGATCAAGAGCGCGCATCCGCATGGCCAGCTTGTCGCGAAAGTAGCGCATGGTAGTCAAGCCCATGCCGGGAATGCGCAAGTGTTCGCGCAGAGTGGAGGCCGTCTCCATGTCGTACTCATCGAGCGCCACGATGCGGTCAATCTTCTGTGTCCGCGCCAGGTGTGTGACCGCTTGCACAATATCGGCGAGCGGAATTTCGGCGGGTAGATAAAACGTGTCTTCTAGGCTCTCGCGCGGCCAGTCGGCATTGCGCAGCTTTTCTGCGGTCAGCAGAAAAACGCGACAGCCCAGCCGCTTGCATTCGCGCATGAAGTCCTGGCCCTTTTCATAAGTCGTAATGCAGAGCAAGGTGAGCGAGTGCGGCTCAGGCATAGCGTTCATCGGGCGGCAGGACTGCGAGAATACCACGGCAGCGCCCAGCCCGAGAATCAATTATTCCAATCAGGCAGATGAATGCCCGCAGGTAACCTGCGCATCACGCTCGGAGCCGTGCCGAGCCCATTCCGCCACCAGCGAGGCCAGCATGACAAACAGCGAAGTCCAAACCATGTATAAACCTTCTTGTTCGATCGCGTTGTGCAACTGCTCGCCTCCCTGGACGCCCAGGGCGCCAAGCGCGCTGTTCCAAATCATGCTGCCGTCGTTGCGCAGGCCACTCAGGCTTAGCCCGCCCAACAGCCCAGTCGCGCCAGCCTGAAACCGCTCGCTCGCCATGACACCACAATCACCGATAGAAGCGTGCCATTGAGCGGGCCAGCCAAGAAAGAACAAGCGAAAGGGTAGTGGATATAGATTCCCAAGCCTACCAATGCTACGTTGACCACAACCCAAAGGACGCCGAAGAGAGGCACCCGCATGCTGCCCGAGGGAATCGCCACGGGCCTTGCAACCAGCAGCGCGCGATCCGATGCAGCAGACATAAACCCTCCGAGATCTCGCTAACCGATAGTTTGGGAACAGGGGGATCCGTTTCACCCCCGCGGACACCTTCTTTATCCTTCTTTATCTTGACCGCGACCCGCACAATGGGGCATGATGCGCGGTGCCGTAACGGAAGCGGGGAATGCTCTCGGGAGGTTTTTCCTATGGCTACGCAATTTCGACCAGAGAACAAGGCCCGGAGTTTTGGGCAAAACATCGAAAGTGATCTCGCGTCGCGATTCCTGCGCGTCGTCGAAGTGGCTGCTATCGCCTCGGCCCGCACCATGGGGCAGGGCGAGCGCAAACTCTCGGACCAGGTCGCCACCGAGGCCATGCGCCAGACCATGGACTGCATCCCCATGCGCGGGACCATCGTCATCGGCGAGGGAGAGCGCGACGAGGCTCCCATGCTCTACATCGGCGAAAAAGTCGGCGCCGAATTTCCCGATGGACGGGAAGTGCCTGAGGTCGATATCGCCGTCGACCCGCTCGAGGGCACCAATCTTTGCGCCACGGGAGCTCCCGGATCGATTACCGTTCTCGCCGCTTCAGAAAGTGGCGGTCTGCTCAATGCTCCCGATTGCTACATGGAAAAAATTGTGGTCGGGCCTTCCTGCAAGGACGCCGTGGAACTCGATGCTCCAGTGGCCGACAATCTGAAGAACATCGCAAAGAGATTAGAACGCGATGTGGAAGATCTGGTGGTCATCGTGCTAGATCGGCCGCGTCACGAGAAGTTGATTGCTGATATCCGCGCCGCCGGCGCCCGTATTCGTCTGATCGGCGATGGCGACCTTTCAGCCGGTATCGCGGCAGCCGTGATCGGAACCGGCGTACACGCCGTCATGGGCTCCGGTGGAGCCCCCGAGGGCGTGATTACAGCCGCGGCTATCCGTTGCCTCAACGGATATATGCTCGGCCGCCTGGTTGTGAAGCCTGACCAGGAGGAGCGCCTCGCGCGCATGGGCATCAAGGACAAGGACCGTATCTACGAAGCAGAAGACCTTGCTCCCGGCAAGCAGCTCATCTTCGCCGCCACCGGAGTGACGGATGGTGCATTGCTAAAAGGCGTACGTTTCTTCGGCGAGGGCACACGAACTTCTTCGGTGATCCTTACTCATCAGACCGGCAAGGTTCGCTTCATCGAAAGCATTCACCTGGAGAAGGGGCCGGACGTGAAGGTGCGGTTCGCGTAGGGCAGCTCTACTATTTCAAGTACTCCGAACCCTTCTTCAAATCCTCGGGAATGTCGGGGAACGGTGGGAACTCCTGCGAATAGCCTTGGAGCAGGTTCACCGTCACCTCCGCCCGCAGGCTGCCGTCGTGGACTGCGATCTTGTGAGGATGGCCCTTCGAATAGCCCTCCCACAGAGACACGCCGGCATAGGCGCCATCCTTGCGCAGGATGTAGTACGTCATGTCCAAGAAGCGGAGCTTGTTCATATCGTCGTGGTAGTTGCGGACGATGCGTTTCAGCGCGTCCATGCCCGCTTCCGGCGGCGACATGCCGTGGCGCATGTTTTCAACGATGGTGTGTGCTCCCGCGACCTTGATGTTTTCCTCTCCGCTACCCGTCGCGCCCGCCGAACCCACGTCTTGATCGGTGTAGCAGCCCGCGCCGATGATCGGCGAATCGCCGAGGCGTCCGGCAAGCTTAAAGGCTAATCCGCTCGTAGTGGTGCATCCAGAGATCTCGCCCTTATCGTTCAGCGCGGAACAATGGATCGTACCTGTAGAGGGGAATAAAATTTTTCGCACTGCCGCCACTTGGAGTTCCGGTTCAATACCCAGGTCGGTGGCGCGCGCTTGCAGGTTCCGGATTCTTTCTCGCCAGAGTTCGGACTGTGGCCTGTCCTTCGAAGCCGGCGCCTGCCAGTGTGGATCGGCTAGGCCCGGTCCCCACCAATCGTCGGTGGAGTGAAATTCCTTCCAGAGTAACCAAATCTTTCGGGAATGTTCCGTCAGCAAATTCTCGCGCGGGAAGCCCACAGCCACCGCAAAACGCTCTGCGCCCTCACCCACCAACATCACGTGCCCGGTGTGTTCCATCACCGCCTTCGACACCAGCGACACGTTCTTGATATTGCGCACGCCGCCGACCGATCCTGCACGCCGCGTCGGTCCATGCACGCAACAGGCATCGAGTTCGACCACGCCTTCTTCGTTGGGGATTCCGCCTAAGCCGACGGTATCGTCGTTAGGATCATCTTCCGGGCCTTTCACTACTTTGAGGGCAGCGTCGAGAGTGTCGCCGCCGCTCTTGAGGAAGGCGAATGCATCCTCCAGGTAGGCATAGCCGTTGTTGGCACAAACAATGATCGGGCGCTTGTGCGCACCTGATGGCGCGTCGTGTTCCTGCGGGGAGGCATTCGGCTTGCTGTCGTTGGCTTTGGCTGGCGTTCCTAATCCGGCGGCGACTGCTCCGAGAACCGAGGTCTTTACAAAATGACGGCGTGAGTAAGGCATGTTCCTCCTGCTTGCGCGAAAGCGGGAAGCATATCACGCAATCAGGCAGGGATTCATGCCGCCGAATTGAGGATGGCGTAGGGAACTACCGTTTTAGCCGCGGGCCATGCGGACGCAATGCCCGCGGCTACAACTAGATTTGGCCCAAACCACTTGCCAGACCGCGATATCGGCCCACGCGTCCGGGCTGTCGGCCGAGGGATTCTTTGCCTACAGCATCCGTGATCTCTCGCACCTTGCTTTGTTCAGACCGAAAACGAAGCAGCGCGGCAATATTGCCCACGCTGTCGAGATCGGGATCATCCTTCACGTAGAACAGTTCGACATCGCGACGGATCACCCACGGCAAGATGGCTTCAGACACATCGACAACCTCGCGAGTCTCGCGTTCGCAGACCGGGCAGGAGCTGACCAGGTGGGCGTCCAAGTGGCCGCAGCCTGTGCACTCGACCGCTTGTGCGACGTAGCGATCTCCAATCAGTAAAGTTTGTACCTCGCCCAACTCCAGCGAACGCAGCACGCGCCGCAGTCCGGTAACGCCGCGACCGTTGCTGCGGGCCTGGCTGATGGTTTCGCGTACTACTTCGCTGCATCGCTTCTTCTGCCACTCGGCGAAGATTTGTTCGGCTTGCGCACGAATAGTTTCGCGGCTCACATATGCCACTTCGGCGGAAAACCGCCCCAGTAATCGCTGCGCTACATCGGGGTGCAGTTGCGGTTCGAACTGCGACCAGTGCAAGTCCTGGCAGCCCAGAATCCACTGCTCGAAAACGTGCTTCTCAACCGCATTCTTCAACACCTCAGCCACCAGCTTGAAATGCTGGCGGACTTCGTCGGCGACGCGGTGCTCGGCGTGGCCGGCATCATATCCAGCGAAGCCATCCCCGCGACCACGGTGGGGAAGCGGATGAAAAAAATCCAGGCGTTCGGTCAACTCGCCGAGCCGTAGGTCGAACATACGCGCGCGGTGGCGATCGAGCAGCACAACCCCCAGACTGGGGAATGCTCCCAGCAGGCGGGCGACAGGTTTGAGATGAAAATGGCGATCCACGAAGAGTTGCGTGTTGCCGAGCTGCGGCGGCAGATCGTACTCGCGCCAAAAGCCTTGAGCGGCGCAGGCAAACACCGCCTTGCCATGCGTGCCGTTTCCGCGCAAGTCCTGCGACAGACGGACAATCCGATCAATATCTGTGCGGGCTGATTCGCACTTGCTTTTGCTCGCACTCGTGCCCCTGTTCTCCAACTGCCGTAAAGCCTCCCGCAGCACCTCTTTGGTCGCGATGGCTTCTTCCTTGTGAGCTTTGTTGCGAGGTGCCGTGGGCTGAAAGTAGAAGCTTAGAGCGCAGGCCCCATGATCTTCGAATTGAGCTAATTCATGGATTTGTTCGCGAGTAATCATTCGCTGTCCCACTTCCTTTCAATTGGAATTGGATTTACGCGGTCCCAGTGGGCGCGAACCGCCCTCTAAATTGGCCGCTAAATTGGGGCGATTTGCGCAGGTGATCGCGCGCGGCAGAAATAGAACTCAACACCCGGTCCGGCGGAATGCCAGTGATGGCGGAGATTTCGTCGACACCAAAGCCTTCGATGGCGTGCAAGATGAAAGCCTCGCGATGGTTCGAGGCCACATCGCGCAGAGCGGCCGCGATCAGACGCATCATCTCTTCCGACCCGACGATCTGTTCCGGGGTCGCCACCCGGTCGTCGGCGATGATGGTTTCTTCCGTAATCGCTTCATCAGGCTGGTGGAATTGAAATCCCGGCTCGTCGCTGGCTTTGACGTTGGCCTCACGGGCTGATTCCTCCAGGCGTACCGCACCTCCGTTTGTCCCGTCGGGACGGGAGAGTTCGTCGAGCGCTTCGAGTGCCAGGCGGTAGAGCCAAGGCTCCAGCGCCAGTCGCTCCGGTTTCTCCCTTCCACTGCCCAGCGCGGCGGCGATGGTTTCGTCAATCACTTCTTCTTTGCTGATGGAGTCCGGCACAACCTGATCAGCCGTTTCGCGAAAATAAATCTCGCGCTCCACAAAGCGCTCCAGACGAGGAAGATTCACGTTGACGTAAGAACGCACATCTTCCGCAGAAACAGTCGCCGGAAAAACCACAGCGAGAGTTTCCTCGAAAGGCACAGAAGCCTTGCGTCGGCCCGTGACCTCCTTCTGCCGCCGGGTCCACTTGTGCGGAGAGCGCAGAAGCTCCATGTGTTTGGTCACTTGTTGCAGCAAGTCTTCGAACGCACTCTTCACCGCAGCTTCGGGAGACTGGGCTTGCGCCTGTACCGCCATCTGACCGGAAGGCAACCGCAGGTTCAGGGAAACGCTGGTTCCTTCACGGGCGGAGATCTCCTCCACCATGCCTTTGAGATGGACCAGTTCCGGGCGAAAGAACTGCAGCCGTTTCCGCAGTTTTTCGATCTGATGTTGGATGTCTTTTTCTACGGCGGGAGTTTTATGAAGCCTGTAACTGACGTGGACGTTCATTAGCACCTCGGGCCTACAGCGAAGCGGCGCTTAGCAGTGCTTTCTACTACGATTGTACACCCGCTTGCGCGGTTGAAAAATGCGTATTGATGGATGAAAGGTTCGCGTTTGTCGGATTTGGAACTCTGGCGCTCGTAAGTGCTAGGACAAATGATCGGCGGTCCGCCCCTACCGCCGGACATCAGCCGTGCGATATCATCCGTGCACGATGAAACTGGCGAAAGCTCTGCTTCTCGCGTCTCTGGTGGCCTCCGTCCATGCGCAGAATCCTCCGTCCGAGGAGGTTGAGAATGTCTATTCCGATGCGCATGCCTTCTATCTGGATCTACATCAGAATCCGGAACTCTCAGCGCACGAAACCCAAACCGCAGCAAAGTTGGCGGGCCGGCTGCGTAGCCTTGGTTATGAAGTGACGGAGCGCGTTGGTGGCACGGGCATTGTTGCCATCCTGAAGAACGGCGCAGGCCCGACGGTGATGCTTCGAACAGAACTCGATGCCCTGCCGGTTGAAGAGAAGACCGGACTTTCCTACGCCAGCAAGGTTCACGTGAAAGATGATGCCGGGCACGATGTTCCCGTGATGCACGCTTGCGGACATGACTTGCACATGGCAGCGATAACAGGTACCGCCGCGATCATGGCTCACAGCAAAAACACATGGCACGGAACCTTGATGCTGATCGGTCAGCCGGCCGAGGAAACCATCAGCGGCGCCAAGGCGATGCTCGCGGACGGTCTGCTGACGCGCTTTCCCAAGCCGGACGTCGCGGTGGCCCTGCACGTGGAGAACTTACTTCCTGCGAGGACCGTTGGGATTACGCCTGGAGTCTACAACACGAACGCCGACTCGCTGCGAATCACAATTTACGGCAAGGGTGGACATGGCTCGGCGCCGCACACCGCCATTGATCCAATTGTGATCGCAGCGCGAACTATTCTGGCGCTGCAAACCATCACCTCGCGCGAAGTCAAGCCCGGGGAAATGGCGGTTGTCACCGTGGGCTACATTCAGGCTGGCACCAAGAACAACATTATTCCGGATCAGGCTGAGCTGGGATTGACGGTGCGCACCAGGGACGCGGAAGTGCGCAAGCAAGTGCTTGCGGCCATCTCGCGGATTACCAAAGCAGAAGCCGAAGGTGCAGGAGCGCCGCGTCCACCGATGATCGATCATTATGAAGGGACGGATTTGGTCTATAACGATCCTGCATTGGCGCAGCGCCTGCGCGGGGTGCTGGAGTCAGCTCTGGGCAAAGATCACGTTTTGATCCAGGAGCCGATCACGCCTTCAGAGGATTTTGCTTACATTACCGAGCAGGGAATTCCTGGATTCTACTTTAGCCTTGGTGGAGCGGATCCGGACAAGTTTGAGCAAGCCAAAGCTTCGGGAACCATGCTGCCATCGAATCACTCGCCACTCTTCGCGCCTGACGTGGATCCGGCGTTACACACCGGAATAGCCGCCGAAGTGGCTGTGTTGCGCAATCTGCTAAATTAATCGGCCGAGCGGTTGCGCGGGACGGGTGACGAGAACTCGGCTTCGGAACTTCTCTTAGGGCTGACAGGCACTCATGTCCTGCCGGGTCGCCTTTCGATTTTGCTTTCTTACCCTTGTAGCTTCATTCGGTCGCCGGGCCGAGCGCCTACGGCATTGTCGGACAAGGTGTAAATTTTCTCGTCTTTTTCGTCGGTGGTCGTCATCCCGTTCTCCGCCGACTTGACACAGCCCGTAATTAACTTGTCCTTTTTCGATTCGTGCATGATGACAACGGTGATTACTACCACTACCGCCGCAGTTACCGCCACAATTCCGATAACGATATTCCTGCCCGCGTTATCCAAGCCATTTCCTCTAGCGGGAGCGGGGAGGGCCAGACGAATAACAACAATCAGAACCGCACGCCAGAAGGTTTTCTGGAACATGAGTCCTCCTTACGTTGTCTGGGACTGCTTTCTGCGGGGCCCGCGCCACTTTCCAGCGGCGGTATTGGCTGGAGTTTCTCTTTGATCTGGAAAGCGAAGTTATAGAACGCCTGTGTGGTCTCTTTGGGAAACGATTTCTCTAGGATCCGATCTGCTCTAATATCGAACGTGCCGCTGCTGCCGGATTGACGGCTTCGGTGATGGGGCGCCCGACGACAATGTGGCTAGCTCCCGCGGCAATCGCTTCCGCCGGGGTGACTACGCGCACCTGATCTCCGCGCCCCGTACCAGCCGGGCGTACGCCGGGAGTCACGATGGCGAACTCGTTCCCCAGTTCCGCGCGCACGCGCGCAGCCTCGCGCGCCGACGTAACAATCCCCTGGCATCCATTCGCTAACGCCAGCGTGGCCAGCCGCAACACCTCCTCCGCCATCGTTCCTCGGAGCCCAATCGTACGCAGATCGTTTTCGTCCATGCTGGTTAGGACGGCAACTCCGAGGACGGTCAGGTCAGGATTTACAGACCGCGCCGCGTCCACGGCTGCCCGCAGCATCTTGGTGCTGCCGGAGGTGTGTACGGTCAGCATGCTCACCCCTAACCGTGCAGCTTCGTGTACGGCAGCCGCTACGGTGTTAGGGATGTCATGATATTTCAGGTCGAGAAAAACCCGCCGGCCCGAGGCCACGAGATCGCTCACTACGCGCGGACCTTCAGCGGTGTACAGCTGCATGCCGACTTTATAAGTCAGCGCAGAGTCGCCGACAGCCGCCACAATTTTCTGCGCGGCTGTTGCAGTGGACACGTCGAGAGCCACGATTAGCTTGTAGCGTGGATCGTTTGTGCGCGTTCTACTTTGGTTCGAATCGCTGCCAGGGATGAGATGGGGCAGAGTGGTCTGCATCCCTAGCAGTGTAAGGCGTCTACTGAAGTTCCGCCATAGGGTGGTTTGCCGCGATGGTTTGGTAGACTGGCCGGTGTTGAGACGTGCCAGCTTTCACCAGGTCGAGTCTGACCCTCTGCAACCCGCGATGTTGAAATTGGAGTGCCTGGGCTGCGCCATAAGAAAGATCGATAATGCGACCCTCCACGATTGGCCCTCGATCATTCACCTTTACGACGACCGCCCTGCCATTGTGCAAATTGGTCACCCGCACGTAGCTTCCGAGCGGTAGCGTGGGGTGTGCTGCGGTCATATCGTACATCTCGAAATCTTCGCCGCTTGCGGTTGGCTTGCCCTCAAAATCCTCCCCGTACCAAGACGCTGTTCCAACTTGATACGGTTGGCTTTTAGCGATCTGCTTTCGGATTTCGGGTTTGGTCGGGGCTCTACTTGGGGCGGAACTGGCCTCCGAGTTGTTCGGGCCCTGAGCGGCTCCCAGCCCGACGATCATTAACCCGATCATCAGTCCATGAGCTATACGTCTGTGCATTCAGTTCTCCTCGCATCTCAAAAAGTCGTCCTAGCTAGGCAGTTTTCGTTAACGGTTTGTAAATGGTAGAGGCCTAGTAGCACCTTGTCAACCCGAAAGTAGGCCATCTATAGTGGCCTGGTAGTAATCGATATCACACGTAACTTGTTGTTAATTATAAGGAAATTGGATGATGTCTATCAAAACAATGAGCTTATGTGTTTGCACATTAGTAAATAGGTAATAACCCGCACCTCACGAACTATTTTCATCTCCAATCGATTCAGTAACTTACATGCTATTTCTTACAAGTTGTTTATTGCCATCGTTTTAGGTAAAAGGTTGTTTAGTCGCGCGACGTATTTTTCGCTTTTGCCCGAGCGCCCAGACCGGAAAATCATGGCTGAAACACCGCCAGTTGTACTCACCATCGCAGGCTTTGACCCTTCTTCTGGAGCCGGCGTGACTGCTGATATTAAGACGATCGCCGCTCACGGCTGCTACGGGGTGGCTTGCATCACGGCCATGACTGTGCAATCCACCGCTGGCGTCCGCCGGATGGAGGCAGTCGACCCCGGTCTGATCACCGATACCCTGAACGAACTCGTGGCGGATGTCCCGATCGCTGCTGTGCGTATCGGAATGCTGGGCGCAGCCAAGGTGGTTCGGGCAATAGCTGACTTCCTCGTCGAACGCCAGGGCAAATCGAAAACGCCCAATGTGGTCCTGGACCCCATTTTAAAGTCTTCCTCCGGCACCGACCTGCTCGATGCGCCCGGAACCAAGCTGCTGATCGAAAAACTGATCCCTCTGTCGACCGTTCTCACGCCGAACGTGGACGAGGCTGCCGTTCTCACGGGCATGAAGGTCACGAATCTCGACGAAATGCGGGCGACGGCGGTCAAGCTCCATGAGATGGGCTCAGCCGCTGTAGTGATCACCGGGGGCCATCTTGACAAAGCCATCGACCTATTGAGCTACACCACCAAACACGGCGTTGAACAAGAAGTCTTCAAGGCGGAGCGGCAACGCTCGAATTCGACACATGGCACGGGATGCGCTTTCGCCACCGCAATCGCCTGCCACCTGGCACTCGATCGCGGCCTCGCCGAAGCTACTCTGCTAGCCAAGACCTACGTAACTGCCGCTATTGCGGCTGGCCATCCCTTGGGTCGTGGCACCGGACCTGTCCACCATCTCTACCGCATGAACCAGCAGCGGCGCGCTCCGACTTCGGGAAGCGAGTCGTAAGGATTTGGTTGGAAGAGTGAGAGGCCTACTCGTTATCGGAGGGCTTCTTCAAAAGGATGCCCGCGACAAACGAAGCCGTCGCGGCCAGCAGCCATTCGATCCGCCACATCTGGATTGCCTGAAACTCAACCAGATTCGAGGCCTTATAGAAAAGGCTGACCCCGATGACTCCGACCACGCAACCTAGGCCAACGATGAACGCGATCAACGATCCCGTGGGCAGGCCTACCCAATGCTTGATCTCGTGGAAGTGCAAATAGTGCAGCCAATTGGGAAAGGGTATCTCATGCCAGGTGTCGGCAGCCCACGTGAGTCCATTTCTCAACCACGCCGCGCCCCTGGCCCACAGACCGGCGATGACCTCAGCTTTTCTATCCCGATCGACGGGAGCCACAGTCAATGCCTGGCGGCGCAATCCGCAGGTATGGCAAAACCTGGCCGCAATCATGAACTCGCTGCCGCAACCCTCGCAAGCATCTGCCATTTCCACGCCGGCTACGGCTTGGGGGGCAGCCGTAGCCGAAGGATCCAGTGCACTTGGGGGGCTCCAAAATTCCTGCTCTGCATCTCGAACTAGATCAGCCATAACGGAAAGAGCTCATTAGGACGTTTCTCTTTGCAACGCAAACTAACAGCCAAAATGCTACTAGGGCTAACTTGTCTTTTACTCAGCGACTTGCGGTTTTCGTCGGCCCGAGAGCTGGTAATCTCGCGCAATTATTACTCGCAAACTCGCGTAAAGATGCCTCTGTTACTCCCGTCATGAAGGTGCCCCCTATCAAATCGCTGGAAACCGACCTGCGATCCCATCGCTAATTCTTGCGTGCTGGCCTGACTCCATTGGCTTGTCTTTCGTTTCTCCAAAGAACACTGCTTCGTCTGGTTTGCTCTCGTCGAGTTCAGTTACACTAAGCGCAAGGCTAGAACTCTGGGGATGCAGTTGAGTCCGATATTCGCGAGAGGCCTGGTTCGTGCGGGCGTACTATCGTGCCTTGCCGGCCTGTGCTTCTTGCCGCTCGAAGCGCCCTCTCAAACCCAATCTGCAGCCCGAAGCATTGGGTCTGTTTCATCGTCGCCGAACCTCACCGCTTCCGCCATCGACCCACTTTTCGACTCCGCCGCAGACCACTTCTACAACATGGATTACGATCGTGGCATCCAGGAGTTCCAAAAAATCCTGGATCGGCGTCCGAATGATCCTTCCGCGGTGAACCATCTGCTGTCCACGATCCTGATGCGCGAGCTTTACCGCATGGGCGCAATAAATACCGGCGAATACAGTAATGACAGCTTTATCGGGCAGGCGCATCGCCCCGCCGACCCAAAGATAAAAGAGCAAATCAAACAGCTGGTCGAACGCGCCGAAGGTCTGGAGGAGCAGCAACTCAAAGGCGATCCCAACAACGTGGAGGCACTCTACGGCCGCGGAGTAACTCGCGCCCAGTTCTCCCTCTATACGGCCCTGGTGGAGCGCGCCTGGTTTTCCGCTTTGCGCAATGCTGTCGGCGCCCGCCACGATCACGAACGCGTGCTGGAATTGGATCCGAACTACGTCGACGCGAAGCTGGTCGTTGGAGCGCACAACTACGTGATGGGCAGCTTGCCGTGGAGCGTGAAGGTCGCCGTGGCTCTGGTGGGGTTGAGCGGCAGCAAGGAAAAAGGCCTCGAATACCTGCACCAGGTCGCCGATAGTAAAGGAGAAAATAGTGTCGACGCCAAGGTCGTCCTCGCCCTCTTCCTGCGACGCGAACACCGTTACGATGATGCCCGGGCTTTCATGCACGATTTGGCCGGCAAATACCCCAAGAATTATCTATTCCCGCTCGAAGAAGCCAATCTTCTGCGCTCCAGTGGGCACTCAGGTGAGGCCGCAACCATTTATCGCAAAGTTTGGGAAAACGGCCGCGAGGGGAAGTACGCCAACCTGCATTATGAGATTTCCGCGTGGGGCTTGGGCGAGTTGCTGCGCCGCGAGAAGGATTATTCCGCAGCGGCTTCGGCCTACGAACTGGTCAGCCAAGTTTCGGACGCGGATCCCGAGACCCTGCAGAAAGCCAACCTTGCCGCCGGCGAAATGTACGACCTGCTCCAGAAGCGCGACCTGGCGATGAAGAAATACCAAACCGTACTCGCCGAAAACGCCAGCACCCCTCCCGCCGAACAGGCGCGCAAACACATCAAGGAAGCCTACCGAGAGTGAGTCTGAGTCGGTCCCATATATTCGAGGCCTCCGCGCCCGCGATCCGGGGACATTCAGGCTACAATTACGCATTGTCTGGTCGAGGTCGAGCCATGTACTGCAACTACTGCGGAAAAGTGATCCAGGATGATGCTGCTGTTTGTGGCTATTGCGGCACGCGCATAGGCGCGTCGGTAGCGCGCAAGCGCCTGGTCCGTCCCAGGCACGGGCGCAAGATCGCAGGGGTCTGCCTTGGGGTCGCCGAATATTTTGACATCGATGTGACCATGATTCGTTTGGTTTGGCTGATCGCGTCTTTCATGACCGGCATTGGTTTGATGTCCTATCCGATTGCGTGGATCGTGATGCCGGAAGAGCCAATGCTGTTGACCGCTCCGGCCGGCGCGCAGCGCGTGACCAATCCGTAGTGCAGCATGGTTTCCCAACGCATCAAGAGCGGCGACGCAGAGATCGTCTACCACGTAATCGGCGAAGGCCCTCCCGTAATTTTGCTGCATCCTTTCCCGGCGAATCATGAATTCTGGCTGCCCGTGGCAGAGGCTCTTTCCACCCGGTATCGGGTGATTCTCCCTGATCTCCGCGGCCACGCAGACTCCGGTGTTGGCGCCGGTCCCGCCACAATGGAGAAGCACGCCGCCGATATTGCGCGGGTGATGGACGCCGCCGAAGTGGGACGGGCTGCCATGGTCGGCGTATCGATTGGCGGATACGCGCTATTCGAGTTCTGGCGAATGCATCGCGGACGGTTTGCCGCGCTCGTTCTGTACAACACGAAAGCTACCGCGGATCCTCCCGAAGCCCGCGCGGCCCGCCTGCAGGCTGCCAGCGACGTCCTCGAGCGCGGTACAGAGCCCTTCTTCGAGAGCATGATTCCTCGTCTGCTTGGTAAGACCACGCGCGAAGCGCGCCCCGATTTGGTTGACGGCGTACTCCGAATGATGCACAAGATGTCGCCCGAAGATGTTGCGCAGGTTCAGCGCGGCATGGCTGAGCGCCCGGATTCCATGGAGACATTGAACACGATCAATGTACCCACGCTCGTCGTTACCGGAGACGAAGACATTCTGACCGGAGTGAACGACGCCGAACTAATGTGCCGACACATCGCCAACAGCCAGTTGCGTGTGATCCCAAAAGCCGGACACTATTCACCCTGGGAACAACCCGAGGAAGCCGGCAAACTACTGCGTCGGTTCCTCGATGAAGTTTAGAATTGCCTCATGAGGCGACTCGTAACTTAATGATTCGAAGGAGAAAAACTGCGGTGACAACGATCACCCCGGGAGGTGCCCTTGGTCATTGCTTATTGCACGGATAAGAGGACAATAAGGAGGTTCAATTACTTATACCTACGGAGGTAGGACCATGACGTCTGGCACTCTGACTACGCCCGGAATCAAGTCTCCGGGCGACTACATTGAAAATGTGATGATTAGTGTGAAGGCCAAGAATCCAGCCGAGCCTGAATTCCATCAGGCGGTTCGGGAAGTGTTCGATTCTCTACGGTTAGTGCTGGCAAAACATCCGGAGTATCAATCCAACCGCATCCTCGACAGGGTTGTGGAACCGGAGCGCGTATTGATGTTCCGCGTGCCCTGGGTCGACGACCAAGGCGCGGTGCAGGTAAACCGCGGTTTCCGCATTGAGATGAACAGCGCGATCGGGCCTTATAAGGGCGGCCTGCGCTTCCATCCCTCGGTGAACCTTGGCATTCTGAAGTTTTTGGCGTTCGAGCAGGTATTCAAGAATTCGCTCACCACGCTACCCATGGGCGGTGGCAAGGGCGGTTCGGATTTCGATCCCAAAGGGAAGAGTGACAACGAAGTCATGCGCTTCTGCCAGAGCTTTATGACGGAACTGCAGAGGCACATTGGGCCGGATACGGATGTTCCAGCCGGCGACATCGGCGTGGGCGGACGGGAAATTGGCTATCTTTTCGGACAATACAAGCGGCTACGCAATGAGTTCACCGGAGTGCTCACGGGCAAGGGGCTGGGCTGGGGCGGATCTTTAATTCGTCCGGAGGCGACGGGTTATGGATGTGTGTATTTTGCGGAGGAAATGCTGAAGAGCGGCAAGGACAAGCTGGAAGGGAAGCTCTGCCTGGTTTCGGGCAGCGGCAATGTCTCCCAGTACACTATCGAGAAGTTGCTGGACCTCGGCGCGAAGCCGTTGACCGTGTCCGATTCAAACGGCGTGATCTACGATCCGGATGGAATCGATCGCGAGAAGCTGGCTTACATTCTGCAGTTGAAAAATGTGAAGCGCGGCCGCATTCGTGACTATTCGGATCGCTATAAGAAAGCCATCTTCATGCCGACTGACGTGAAGCTGGAGCATAATCCGCTATGGAACATCAAAGCCGATTGCGCGTTCCCCAGCGCCACGCAGAATGAAATCACCGCAAGAGATGCGGCGAACCTGCTGAAGAATGGCATCAAGCTGGTGGCGGAAGGCGCCAACATGCCAAGCACGCTGGAGGCAACCAAGCTGTTCCTGGAAGCCAGGATTCTGTATGGTCCGGCGAAGGCGGCGAATGCGGGCGGCGTGGCTACCTCTGGTCTGGAAATGGCCCAGAACAGCGCGCGCCTTTCCTGGACACGCGAGGAAGTGGATGACCGACTGCACAAGATCATGATCTCCATCCACCGCAACTGCTATGAAACGGCCGAGAAGTACGGCACGCCTGGCAACCTCGTGAACGGCGCCAACATTGCCGGCTTCCTCAAGGTAGCCGATGCCATGCTGGATCAGGGACTGGTATAGACGAACCACTTGGGGACAGCACCCCCCGAGCCTGCCCTGAGCGCAGTCGAAGGGGCTGTCCAGCCGGGCGAAGCCCGGCATTGCATGCACGATCTGGCGGGGTGGACCATTCCACCCCGCATCTTTGTTAGCAGAAACAGAACGAACCAGGATTTCTTCAATGACCACTCGGCCCATGACCGAGCCCCTTCTCGACGCCGAAGCGCGCCTGGAGGGCTTCGACAACCTGATGCCCTTCAAGGTGCAGAACATTCTTCTGGTCTCGAGTCTCTACGACTCTTTCATTCTCCGCGAAGATGGGCGCCTCAACGAGTTGTTAATCGACGAATCACTCGAACTGAACCTGCGGCAGATTCCCGGCATTACGCATGTTTCAAGCTGTGCCGAGGCGCTGGAGCTGGCGTGCTCTCAGCCTCGCTTCAATCTGATCGTGGCCAACCTGACGGTCGCGGATATGACAGCTGCACAGTTGGCCCGCGAAGTGAAGCGTGCAGGCCTTGATGTCCCGGTGGTGGTGCTGGCGTATGACTATCGTGAAGTAAAGAACTTCATCAGCCGGAACCCAGTCACCGATGTGGAGCGGATTTTCCTGTGGCAGGGGAATGCTCGCATTCTCATCGCCATCGTCAAGTACATCGAAGACAAGCGCAACGTCCTGCACGACACGCGGGCCATGGGAGTGCCGGTTTTGCTGGTGGTGGAAGATAACATCCGTTACTACTCGTCGTTCCTGCCGGTGATTTACACCGAGCTGATCAAGCAGTCGCGGCGGGTAATCCAGGAAGGCATCAATGTCGCGCACAAGCTGGTGCGGATGCAGGCCCGACCGAAAATTTTGCTGAGTTCGAACTTCGAGGATGCGGCGCAGCTGGTACAGGAGTACCGCGAGTATCTAATCGGCCTGGTGTCGGACGTGGAGTTTCCATGGGAAGGCAGACTCAGCCCGGAGGCTGGCTTTGAACTTGCGAGGATGATGAAGGCCTTGGTGCCAGATGTGCCGGTTGTGCTGCAAACGAGCCGCACCGAGTTTCGTCCTCGGGCGTTGGCCGCTGGATATTCATTTCTACGAAAACGTTCGCCCACCTTGTTGAAAGACCTGCGGCGGATTCTCACCGAGCAAGTCGGCTTTGGGGATTTCGTATTTCGTCTGCCGGATCTGCGGGAAGTGGGCCGGGCGAAGGATCTGAGTGAGCTTGAGGAGCATTTGCAGACGGTGTCCGCCGAGAGCCTCATGTATCACGCGCAGAGCAATCACTTTTCTCATTGGCTCATGGCGCGTACCGAATTTGCTCTGGCGGCGAAGCTACGGCCACGGAAGGTGTCCGACTTTAACGGTCCGGAGCACCTGCGCCGCGATCTGATCGAATCGATCAACGATTACCGCCGCGAGCAAAGTGAATTGCTGATCGGCGACTTCAACGCCGAGACCTTCAAACCGTCGGAATCGGGGTTCTTGCGGATCGGTTCTGGATCGCTGGGAGGCAAGGCCCGCGGCTTGGCCTTTGTGCGTCATCTCTTGCGCAAGAACCGGATCGCGCGGCGCTTTCCCAACGTTCGCATCGCGGTGCCGCCCGCACTAGTACTGGCCACGGATGCCTTCGACCAATTCATGGCCGAAAACAACTTGCTGGACTTCGCGCTGGGATGCGACGACGATGCGGAGATCCTGCAGAGATTTCTGGCGGCTCCGATCCCGGAGAAATTGCACGAAGACTTGAAAGCTTTCCTCGAACAAGTCACGTATCCTCTCGCTGTACGCTCCTCAAGCCTGCTCGAAGACTCGCAGTACCAGCCTTTTACCGGAGTGTACGAGACGTTCATGCTGAGTAACCAGCAGCTAGACCCAGAGCGGCGCCTCGCGGAGTTGATCGACGCCATCAAGCGCGTCTACGCCTCTACCTTCAGTCGCCATGCCAAGGCCTATGTGAGAGCAACACCTTATCGGTTGGAAGAGGAAAAGATGGCGGTCATCGTGCAGCAGCTCGTTGGGTCGACGCACGGACAACGCTTTTATCCTGATTTCTCGGGCGTGGTGCGCTCACATAATTTCTATCCCGTGCCGCCGATGTCGTTCGCCGATGGAATCGCCGCCGTGGCTTTAGGACTAGGCCGGGCCGTAGTCGATGGAGGGAAGTGTCTGACCTTCTGCCCGCGGTATCCGCAAAACTTGCTGCAATTCTCCTCGGTTGAGGACATCCTCGCCAATTCTCAAACGGAGTTCTGGGCGCTTTCATTGAACGGGGTTCCCGAGGGACGCCCCGAGCATCTGCACGAGATGCGCTTCGATCTGGATGCGGCAGAGGCAGATGGCACGCTGCCTCCGGTTGCTTCCACCTACTCGGTGGATAACGAAGCGGTGTATGAGGGCGTGAGCCGGCCAGGCGTCCGCATCGTGAGCTTTGCGCCCATGCTCAAGCACAATATATTTCCGTTGGCCACGATCCTTGAAACCCTGGTGAAAGCCGGGGAACATGCTCTGGGCATTCCGGTGGAGATTGAGTTTGCAGTTCGTCTGCCGCGACCCTCCAGTGAAACAGCGGAGTTTGGCTTCCTGCAAATTCGTCCACTGACCCTTTCGCGCGATCACCAGGATTTGTCGGTCGGCGATGTAGATCCGCAACAACTTCTCTGCCAAAGCAACAAGGTACTGGGCAACGGGCGCATTGAAAACCTGTATGACTTAGTGGTGGTCGATTCGCAACGGTTTGAGCGTGGTCGCAGTCAGGAAGTGGCCAAAGCCGTCGCTCATTTCAATGGCATGTTAAGCGCCGACAACCGGCCCTATCTGCTGATTGGAGTGGGGCGCTGGGGATCGAATGATCCGTGGCTGGGAATCCCGGTGGAGTGGGATGAGATTTCAGGAGCACGGGTCATCATCGAAGCCGGCTTCCGTGATTTTCGCGTGACGCCTTCGCAGGGGAGTCACTTCTTTCAGAATCTCACCGCATTTCAGATCGGTTACTTCACTGTGAACCCTGATGCGGGGGAAGGTTCAGTCGACTGGGATTGGATGACCGAGCAACCGTCCGTGGACGAAGACGGTTGCGTTCGCCATCTACGGTTCGACGCGCCAATACGAGTCATCATGAACAGCCGAACCAGCCAGGGCGTCGTCTTCAAGCCTGAAGCTCCGAGACTAGAAGCAGGAATCTGAGGTTGGTATCAGCGATTGGGAGTGACACTGAGCGCAACATCGCTTTGGCGCTTGTGCGTCAGCTTGCGATGGATGTCGGGCCAGAATTCCTTGACCACTAGCGTGATGGTATCGTATCCAACCTGTGTTCCCCAGACGCTAATAGTATTCGGCAAAGTGCGATCGGAGTCGTTGTGAACATAGGTCAACGTGCCCGTTGCGGGGTTGTAACGAGTTGTGATGAAGGCGCGAGGATGATAAGTGTTGGTAGAGATCGCGGCAGATAGGGCGCTGCCTACAATTTCGGAATAATTGAACTGTGAATGGCCTGAATCAGTCCGGGTGACGAAGATCCGGCTGACGGCATATTCCGTCCGGCGGGTGAATCCTCCCTTGCCGGACTGAAAAAATCGTGGATCTTGGTGCAAAAGCGAAGGAAAAACCGCAGCCACCATGAAGTTTTCGATAGTTCCGTCAGCGAACGCGGCTCCGTAACGCTTAGCGTAACCTTCTGCCCCTTGACCAAACCCAGGCTCGCTGTTCTCCGCCTGGCTGAGACCCGACAAAAATCCATACCAAAAATACTGGACGGGATCGAATGAGCTTCGGAACACCACTTTGAATTTTTGACCCGTGGTAAGCGGCGGCACCTGTCCGGCATTCTGCAGGGTCAAGAAATTGGGCAGAGCAAAGAAGAGCCTGTCGTTCGAGGTGCCCGCATTCTTGTCCTGGCTGGTCTTGTCGCTATTTGCCGGAACTGGCGTACCCGATGCCTTGGGTTCGGTATCTTTTGGCTTCTGCTCAGACGTGCTTTGGGAACCGGTCTGCGGCGCAGTCCCGTCTGGCACTTGTGCCCGTTGGGCGACTGCGATGATCGGGAGGAAAATGGCTAATGAAAAGACCAAAAAAAGCCTGGCAGCGCACTGGATCGACAATTATTTCTCCTGAGTAGATGAACCCACAGAACGCAAGAAAGTCGTTCCGTCATTCTAACAGCCCCAGTATCCCTTTCCGCTGTCCGGGCCTTGGTCTTTACATACCTTTACTAGGTGACGCAATTCCCCGAACTGGGCTAGATTCTGTTTGGCGTTTTAAAGTTGCTTGAGGCGAGCCATGGGCAAGTTAGTATAGCCGGAGACATTCAATTTCAAATTTCATCACGAGGCGACGCATGTCAGAGCCGAGTTACGAAGAGCTAAAAGCACGATTGTCCCAACTGGAAAAAGAAGTAGAGACGAAAAAACGCAGTGGAGATCTGATATTCAAGGTGGGTGAGAAGGGCGGCGTCAGCGTCTACGGATTGGGCCGCTTCCCGGTCACGCTTTATTACGAACAGTGGAACCGCCTTCTGGGAGCGGCCAATGAAATCAAGGCTTTCATGGAAGAAAACAAGTCACGGTTGAAACTGAAAGAACAGGGATGAATGCTCTGGATCCTTGCTCGCGAGGTTCCTCCAATGATGCTGCACCCGACGTAACTCGATGGTTACGTGCGCCAGAACAAATTGACCGTGCAGTGCGAGGGCTTCGCGCTATAATAAAAGACTGTGCCCAAATACTCCATCGTAGTCCCTCTGCACAACGAGCAAGAGAACGTCACCGATCTCTATGACCGCCTGAAAGCGGTGATGGAGACGGCAGGCGAGAGCTTCGAGATTGTGCTGGTGGATGATGGGTCCAGCGACCACACGTTCGCCATGCTGCGCGAGATTGCGGCGGTGGATAGCCGCGTCACGGTGGTCAAGCTGCGGCGTAATTTTGGGCAAACCGCTGGATTGGCTGCGGGTTTCGACCATGCACGCGGCGAATACATCATCGCCATGGATGGCGATCTGCAACACGATCCCTCCGACATCCCGGTTTTTCTGGAGAAGATTGCAGCCGGCTACGACATTGTCAGCGGGTGGCGCAAGGTTCGCGTCGATAATTTCTGGATGCGCCGCATCCCTTCGCGCATGGCGAACTGGCTGATGGCAAAGCTGAGTGGAGTCGATATTCACGACTTCGGCACCACCTTTAAAGCCTATCGCCGCGAAGTCCTCGAGCAGGTGCCGCTTTATGGCGAGTTGCACCGGTTCATCCCGGCGCTGGCTTCCTGGTACGGTGCGTCGATTTGCGAAGTGCCCATCCGCAATATCAACCGCGAGCGCGGCATCTCTCACTACGGTATTTCGCGCACCTTCCGCGTTTTCTTTGACCTCATTACGATTCGGTTCCTGCTTCGCTATCTTTCTCGGCCCTTGCACTTCTTCGGAACCTTCGGCCTCCTCAGCCTGTTCGGTGGCAGCTCCATCGTAGCCTGGCTCGGCGTGGAGAAATTCCTGCGCCACGTGCCCGTGATGGCCTCGCACGGCCCGCTGATGATGCTGGCGCTCGGCCTCCTGCTCGGCGGGTTGAATCTGCTCGCCATCGGATTGCTCGGCGAGATGCAAGTCCGCCACTACCACGAACCCCGGCACCGCGCTCCTTATTCCGTCGACCGCGTGCTTCGCTCGCAGAACGAAGAGCACAGCGTCTCGGAATAATTTCCAAGACCATTCATTTTCCCCAACCGAATCCTTCCACCCCTGTGACGTCCAACCCTCTGACGAGGCTAATGTGGAGTTGTGGGTGCTGATTAAAGAGTGCGTAGTCTTCGGAAATGCCTTTCTTTCCGTTGAGGCATTTTGGGTCCCAGAGGACCATCGCCAATAGCCCGCCGCTTCAGCGGTGGGTAAGCAACGACACGACCAAGTCCGTCCACGGAGGGACGACTAAAGAAGGCAACTCATGGCGCACACCTACGTCTTCGACCTCGTGCATTGTGTCTTCTCGACAAAAGAGCACCGCAATGCGATATCGCGTGAGAAGCTCTCCGAACTCTGGTCGTATCTCGGGGGCATCGCGCGAAACAACGGATTCAAGGCGATTGCCTTTGAGGAACGGAGAACCACATCCACCATTCTGCAGTCTCTCCCGGCCACCGTTCCTCTAGCTAAAGCGATGCAACTGCTTAAAGGCGGCTCCTCTAAGTGGATGAATGACACAGGCGGCGGTGATCTTGCGTGGCAAGAGGGTTATGGCGCGTTCACGGTGGGAATTTCTCAGCAGGCGAAGACTACCAGATATAACAATTCTCGGGCTGAGCCTCATCGAAGCCGCGCCTTTGAGGATGAACTCCTCGCGTTCCTGAAGAAGCATGGGACCGAGTACGATCCCAAATATGTTTGGGGATAGACCACGGTTCAGCCGTCCCTAGTGGACTGGGTGAGGACCTCGGGACCTCCCACCGCTGAAGCGGTGGCTATTGGCGTTTGTGCATCTGGCACGCACCTTCTCCATAAGTCCCGTTGTCGTGTACGGTTATTGAGCCCAGTCGCCGGCGTAACGGCTGACCATCCGCGAAGCCGTCGAACGATCCCAGCGTATAATGTGCCGTTCGGCTCCTTGGAGCATTGGTCATCATGGCACAAACTACACAATACGAATTGCAACTCGCCCGCCGGATGTCGCGACTGGGCACCGAGACCGCTTTTGAAGTTTTGAATAAGGCGCGCGCGCTCGAGCGTCAAGGCAATAGCATTATTCACCTGGAGATAGGCGAGCCCGATTTCGATACTCCTTCAAACGTAATCGAATCCGCCGTCGACGCACTGCACAAGGGGTGGACGCACTACGGTCCTTCTGCAGGCTTGCCCGAACTTCGTCAAACCATCGCTGAGTATGTAAGTCGCACCCGCGGAGTGAAGGTTACGCCGGAAGAAGTGGTCGTCGTGCCCGGGGGTAAGCCAATTATTTTCTTTACGATTCTTGCGCTTATTGATGAAGGGGATGAAGCGATCTATCCTAATCCCGGGTTCCCGATTTACGAGTCCATGATTCATTACGTGGGCGGCAAGGCGGTCCCCATCCAGCTCCGCGAGGACCACGCCTTCTCGATGGATGTAAACGAGCTAGCCGCTCTAATTACCGACCGCACCAAACTGATCATCCTTAATTCGCCGCAGAATCCCACCGGCGGCGTGATGCCGCGAAAAGACGTTGAGCAGGTAGCGAACATAATCGGCGACCGGAATATCTTGGTCTTGTCGGACGAGATCTACAGCCGGCTGCTTTTTGAAGGCGAGCACTTCTCCATCATGTCGGTGCCCGGCATGCAGGAGCGCACCATCCTGCTGGACGGTTTTTCGAAAACCTACGCCATGACGGGATGGCGCATAGGCTACGGGGTCATGCGTCCGGACTTGGCGGCGCACATGACTCGCCTGATGACGAATTCCAGTTCCTGCACGGCCAGCTTTACGCAGATAGCCGGAATTGAGGCCCTGCGAGGAGACCAGAGTTCGGTGGATCACATGTGCGCTGAGTTCAAGCGTCGGCGGGACGTGTTCGTCGCTGGACTGAATAAGATTAAAGGCTTTACCTGCCGCATGCCGAAAGGTGCGTTCTACGTTTTTCCGAACATCACGAAGACCGGCTGGAAGTCAAAGGCCCTGGCGGACGCGCTGTTGGAGCAAGCCGGAGTAGCGGCCCTTTCGGGGACGGCCTTTGGCGAATACGGCGAAGGCTACCTTCGCTTCAGCGTGGCCAATTCGCTGGAGAACCTGCAGCAGGCGCTCGAGCGCATCGATCACTGGACAAAGAAGAATCTCTGAAACTTCGGCGGGACGCGATCAACTTCATGCCAGCGAAGAAGATTCCAGCGCGAGCAGGAATACCCAAAGCCAGTCGTCCCCACGCCCCAGGCTATGGTCTGCCGGAAGGCATCAAAGAGCTGCTCCCCTGGAGTTGGGCCGAGCAGCGTCTGAAGAAATCGCACAACTACTGGATCGCCACGGTTAGACCTGATGGCTCGCCGCACACGATGGTCGTGTGGGGCGTGTGGCTGGATGGCCGTTTCGTGTTCAGCACGGGTAGCAAGTCGCGTAAGGCTCGCAATCTGGCGCAGAACAGGAATTGCGTCGTATGCACCGAGGCCGCGCAAGAAGCCGTTATTGTGGAAGGCATCGCCGAAACTGCTGACGTTCCAGCACGGCGCAAATTCCTTCCCATCTACGAGCGAAAATACAAGTTCGATATGAAGGCCATGAAGCAGGACATCCTCGCCATGAAGGAGCCAGTCTTCGCGGTTCGTCCCCGGGTTGTATTTGGACTGTGGGAGAAGGAATTCGTGGATAGGTCCACCCGCTGGAAGTTTGCAAGTACGTAGGAATCGACCCGCAAATATTGGGGACGACAAAATGCCGCAATCGGAGCGGGAGTAGGTTATCGCTGGGGAACCGGCAGGCTCCGGCTGGAGAAGTCTCTACCAAGTGGACGGGACGACGGTCCTGATTGGGTTATTGATCCGCTGGCCGAAATCGGCATTAGTTACCTCCCGGGTGTGGCAGTGCGAAGCGAGAGACAGTGACCGTAATCGCTGGTTCACACTCTTTCAGACCCATTGGTTTCTTGGGCTCCGCAACCTCGGTCTCCTAAATTTCATTGCAGCAGTCCTGTTGGCCCCGACGGTTCTCGCTATCTACTGCGCCATCCGACGCGACCACATGGCTTACGGGGCTTTTGGCACTATCCTTTCCTTCGTGGGGTTGGCGGTTTATTTCTCCAGCAGCTGGGCCCTCCCTAAACTTTCCCTTAGTGGCCCATACGCCAGCGCTACCACGGAGCAGCAGAGGACTTTATCAATCGCACGATGCTTGCCGAGGGACGAGGCCGCGCAGGCGTTATCCCCGTAGAATTTGCGTGCCCAATAATCTCCGTAGTCATACTGAGAGGCGAGGTCTTCAGCAAAGCTGACCGCTTACACTGGGATTCTGGGCAACGGTCGGCTCGTAGTTGTTGAAATCATTTTGATCCTGACGCCGACGTTGCCCGAATGGAGATGGCTATTGCCGTTGCTGCTGGGCGATGATGCTGGTACTTCCTGGTTGGCCGACGGCTGCTCCAGCTCGGGAAGTCTCTCAAGCAATTAAGTAAGCGTCGCCGTCTTGGGTCGGTTTCCTACGCCCCTTGCGTCACCCCGCTTGGTGATTTCCATCACAGCCTGACTCGTTTTATCGCACTAAGCTCGGCGTAGCACCGTGTGTTTTCTTCCGGCGCGAAGGGGAAGTCCATGGCCCTCACAGATTCCACCACTGGCAATGTCATCCGCGACTATTCCATTGAACAACTCAAGGATGCCGCCAACCTAATGCGCGGCTATGATCTGATCGCGTTGTGTGCGGCGGGTTCGGGTCACGCAGGGGGCACGCTCTCAGTGATGGATATCACTGCCGCCCTGTACCTCAAAGTCGCCAATCACGATCCACAGAATCCTTCCTGGCCTGACCGTGACCGGATCATCTGGTCCACTGGCCACAAGGCGCCCAGTTTGTATCTCGGCTTGGCGGTCGCGGGCTTTTGTCCCGTCGAGGACGTGATGACGCTGCGGAAACTTGGCTCGCCTTACCAGGGACACCCGCATTGGCTCAAACTGCCGGGGGTTGAGGTCTCTACCGGTTCACTGGGGCAGGGTTTGAGCATCGCCGTGGGCATGGCATTAGCCGCCAAACTCGATGGCAAACATCACAAGACCTTTTGTCTGATGGGCGACGGTGAACAGCAAGAGGGACAGATTTGGGAAGCTGCGATGGAAGCGGGCCACTTCCACCTCGACAACCTGATCGGCATCATCGACTGCAATCGCCTGCAGATTGATGGCTGGGTGAAAGATGTGATGAATGTCGAACCGCTCGCGGCAAAATACGCCAGCTTCGGCTGGGAGGTTTTGCGCATCGATGGCCACGACATGAATCATGTGGTGGACGCGCTCCAGCAAGCTAAGCGCGTAGTCGGACGGCCGACTGTCATTCTCGCCGATACGGTCAAAGGCAAGGGCGTCAGCTTCATGCAAGATCAGGCGGGATGGCACGGCAAGGCGCCGAACTACGAAGAGCTTACCCGGGCGCTGAGCGAACTCGGCCTCAGCGAACGCATTCCGGTGCAGCAGTTGCTGGATAAGGCGAAGCAATATCAGATGCAGGTGGAGCAGAAGCTTGACGCCGCAATGCCGAAATTCTCGCGTGACTACTGGTGGAATGCCGGGGACACGATGAAGGCCAAGATGGAACCTACGCGCAAAGGCTTCGGCCAGTCCCTCGCGGACAACGGAGACGATGAGCGTGTGGTTTGCCTAGGATTAGACATCTCCGGCTCCATCACGATCAGCGATTTCTATTCGGGCAAACCCGAGCGCAAGAAGCGCTGGATCAGCATGGGCATCGCCGAGCAATCAGCCACGTCAGCGGCGGCGGGGCTCGCCAGGGAAGGGAAGCTGCCTGTGCTGGGTACCTACGCTACATTTGCTGCGGCTCGCAACCTGGACCAGATCCGCACCTCAGTGTGCTATGCAAATTTCAACGTCATGATCGCGGGAGCGCACGGTGGAGTTTCCGTCGGACCCGATGGCGCCACGCATCAGGCGCTGGAAGATCTGTTCGCCATGGCAGGTCTGCCGAACATGTCAGTGGTCGTACCCTGCGATGTCGAGGAGACACGCAAGGCCACGAACTACCTGCTGCTGCAGCACGAGGGGCCGAAGTACATTCGATTCGCGCGAGAAGCGACGCCCATTGTCACGAATGAGAAAACACCATTTGTATTCGGCAAGGCGAATGTGATTCGATTGCGACGTGAGGCAGCGAATTTCGCCGAGGCGTTCGAGACCCGGCTCGCGGCGGCATACGAGGATGAGAGCGAGGATCTTTGCATCATTGCGTGTGGTCCCATGGTTCCGGAGGCGATGCGCGCCGCCTACATTGTGAAGCGCGAATACGGTTATGAAACTCGCCTGCTGAACCTGCACACGCTGAAACCGATCGACGCAGAAGCCATCGTTCGCGCGGCGCACGACACCGGAGTTGTAATCACGGCCGAAGAACATCAGATCGGGGCTCTGGCATGGCGAGTCAGCGCGATTCTTACCGAGAGCCCAGAACTCTACGGACTACCCGTGATCACCGGCGCCATCGGAGTGAAGGACCGCTTTGGTGACTCTGGAGCGCCTTGGGAGTTAATTAAGGAGTTTGAGGTCAGCGCTGAGCACATCGCGCACAAAGCTTCGGAGTTGATGGCCTTTAAGAAAAAGCGCGCAGAAGGAAAAAGGCAAGAGCGCGAGCATCTCTTCTACGCTGGAATGCGGTAGAACATTTCGCATTCAAGGCAGGGAGATTCCGCGGTCACGAAAGTCTGAGTTGTGTCAGAAGCTGGGCTGCCTGGCCATTCTCCACGACCACATAAGAAACGACGTTGCGGTTAGATCTATTCCTGGCTCGGTCGTGCTGAAGGACTGCATGTTGTCTCGATACACCGCTACTTGTGAACTATCAAACGGACCGGCGTTTCCATTGAATTTTCTGAACGTATCTACTCCATTTGCCGGGCATAAGATCATGCCATTGACCACCCCTGAAGTAGCGGAACTGCCTGGGCCCTCCACCGCGGCACCCCACAACACCGGCGTACCTCCCAAAGTCCCATCCAGCGCGCCCGCCAGATTTGCTACCTGGTGCTGGATACAATTTGGAAAAGTGCTTCCGTCGCCCACAATGAAGGACGAGCCCCAGGCATTGGCTCCGAGGATGTTGGCCAGCCATCTCTGCGAATAGGTCCCGTAGGTCTTGGATCGGGTCATGTAATCCGCTTCGCTCGCCATCACCGACAAACCCGCGCCGTGCGAAGTTGTGTCTCCGTAACTCCATTGGTATCCGAAGCCCCAGGGATCGGTGGCGGCTTGCGTAATCGCGTCTTCCACCTGGCGTAGAAATTGTTTGCGAATGCTCGATTTCGAAACCGCCAAACCACTCGGATTTCCCGCCATTTCCAGCGCTCGGTACAGTTCAAAATGGGCCAGTCCGCTCACATCGTAGAGGTTGAGCGTGTCTGTATATCCTGCATCGTAGATGTCGGTGATGTAATTTCTGGCGAATTGAGCCGCCTGATGAAGGTAGTCCATAGGATCGGTGTGAGGCAGTCCGGCCGGCAGGCGTTCAGCTTCCCCTGCGGACCGCAGCGCGAAGTAAAGTTCGGTTGCACCCAGCTCCATGTCATCATCCCACACATTTTCGGGATAGCCATCAAACGGACTAATGGTCAACAGGCAAGTGCTGCACGTGCCCGATCCCGCAGCGGGCGCAGGGTCTGAATACGAACTATCGGCAAGCGCAAAAATGTCTTCGGCATTCTTGAGGCACCGATTGGCCAGCCAAGAGTTCGTGCGGTGATTCAGTTGGTAGCACAGAGCAAAGTCAGCCGCCAGGCGCCCCGCCAGATTCGGACTGATTGGCGATCCTGCGGAGCCGGCCAAATAAACCGGGCGATTGCAGATAAAGAAGGTCGTGTAGGGGTCGCACGGTCGCGGATCTCCGGGCTGCTCAAGATTGTCGGCCGCCTGGGGCAAGGTCCAGATGTCGTACTCGGTGATAAGGCAGTAGGGCGTCGCATACGTTCCGCCACAGTTGCCAGTTGCCGAACTCGGATCACCTTCGCCGTAATAATCCCAGTCCTGAGTGTTATCCACCTGGTAATAGAGGGTTTTTGTTTTGTCGTCCCACATCTTCATCAGCCAGTTGAGGCCAAATCCTGCTTCGTCGGTGAAGTCGGATGAGGCCGGCGCTCCCGGTCCGCCGCTGCCCGCGTAGGAAATGGAGCCGGACGGTGCGGGTGGGTTCCGGGGAGCGTTCTCCCCCATCTGGATTGGAAAGTCACGCACCCCTATTTCCATAAGAGCCGTTGTATAGCTCGCCGTCTCGACATATTTCTCATAGTCACCGGCGTCCCACCAACCGCTCGAGGCATCGAGATTCGGCAACCTCGCCGATACAAGCGGGCGTGTTGGGGGCACATTGTCGATAAAGTCGTTTCCGTCGAGGGAAGGGGTTTCATAAACATGCGCGTCTTTATCCCTTAAATGGCCCGGCGCCGTACGCAGAGCGTTGGGGATGAAGTTTGCTCCGTCGCGTTGCGTCTCATAGAAAAATAGAGTGTTCAAAAGTAGTCCGGAATAAAGCGCATCCGGGCAATCCACCGCAAAAGGTGGCGAGACCACTCCTGCCGTCCCGGATACTGAAATCGTGTAAAGGTCGCCTCTCGGAACATTGAAATCCAGGGCGTACACGTTGTAGGTCACAGTTTTGCTGTGGCTCCAAGTGCCCAGCAGCGCGCCGACCCGGCCCGAATATTTGGCGGCACCCTTCGAATCGACCACCTTAAAGTTCGCCCCGCCCTCCGACGCCTCGGACATGAGGTAAGCACGAAAAGGCGCCGAGCCAGCCTCGTAACCAACTTGACTGACTCGAATGTAGGTAGACTGCGCCTGCGCGGCGCACGGTAACAAAGCGAGTAAGATGCCAGAGATCAAGCGAGAGAGAATCACGAGCCGGTAGTCAGAAAGCAAAACAGCTTCCTCCTTGCCGAGCGGATGGCTGTATTAAATGCATTTAATACAGCGCTAGAATGTTGCTCCTTTGCTTTGGGAGTGTCAAGAGGGAAGGTGCCGCATTGTCGCCCGCATGTGATATTTTCGTTGCTTCGCACTGTGAGTTGAAAGCCACGCTGGATTCAGCCTCAGTCGATGTGAAAACTCATGGCCAAGAAATTCCGTATTTTTGCGACTTGTGACATTGGAGAGGCGCTTAACCTGCTGCGCAATCGCGGATATGAAGTCGAGGTTTATCCGCAGCCCGTAGCGCCACCGAAGAGCCTGATCATCGATAAAGTTAAGACCGGCATTGACGGGCTGATCACCACACTTCGCGATCCGATTGATGCTGAGGTTTTTGAAGCGGGCAATAATACCTTGAAGGTTGTGGCCCAGATTGCCGTCGGTTTTGACAATATCAATCGCACCGATGCCAACCGCTATAAAATTCCTTTCACCCACACGGCCGACGTTCTGACCGAAGCCACGGCGGAGTTCGCCTTTTTCATGCTGGGTATGCTAGCCCGCAAGATGTGGCCAGCCGAGCACCTCACCCGCGACAACCAATGGGGATATTGGCATCCTTATCTGCCGTTTCTGGGTGACGAGGTCACCGGTAAGACGATCGCCATCATCGGCACGGGACGTATTGGGTTGGCCATGATCAAGAAGTGCGCCGGTTTCGACATGAACATGTTGTGCTACGACCCGGCCTATGAGAATCACGACTACATCAAAGCCATTCAGGAAGAGATGGACTTGCGGCACGCGCGTGGCATTTCGAAAGAAAGGAGTTGGATCAAGTATGTGGGCTTCGAAAACGCTGTGCGCGACGCCGACTTTGTCAGCGTGCACGTGCCGCTGTTGCGCGCGGGCGAGAGCGCGACACCCACCTACCATCTGTTCAACGAGCAGACGTTGAAGCTGATGAAGCCGACGGCCTTCCTAGTGAACGACTCCCGCGGGCCAGTGGTCGATGAAGTTGCGTTGGCGCGCGCCCTGCGCGAGAACTGGATCGCTGGCGCCGCTCTTGATGTTTATGAGAAAGAGCCGCTGCCCGCCGATTCTCCGCTTCGCGATCCAGCCATTGCCGACCGCTGCCGCTTGATGCCGCATTTCGCCAGCGCCGCCCGCATCACCCGACTCGACACCGATCCGAATAAGGGAATGGCAGGGCGCTGCGTCCAGGGTTTGATCGACATCCTCGAGTCCAACTACGGCGGCGATATCACGAAAATGCCTTACGTCGTAAACAAAGAGGCATTTGGCAAGTCTTGAGGAGATTCCCGCCTCGTGCCGACTCTGGTTGCTAGAATAGATTGCAGATTGCCTTATCCCAAGGATCCGAATGAAAAGAGTCGTTCTGTTTCTTTTGCTTGTTCTCCTTCTGATTTCATTGACCTTTGCAGAAACTCCGGAGGCACACAATCTACTGAAGTTGATTCCACAACCCAAAGAAGTGCAACTGCACGACGGAAATTTCCGAGTAACGGCCACTACCAGAATCCTCGTGGAGTTTGGACATCAGGCCGAAGATCGCATCGCGGCCGAAACGCTGGCGGAAGAAATCCAAGACCGCTCCGGCCTGAAAGTAAGTATTACCGGCGAAAAACCGGACGCCAGGCGGGAGAGCAGAACCATCGTTCTCGCGCGCCTGCAGGATCAAAAGGTGAAGGATTTTCTGGCTGCAAAAGGACTGAAGGCGGATTCGATCGGCGACCAGGGCTACCTGCTGTTCTCAGACAAGACTCACCTCATTGTTGCGGCCAACACTGGCCAGGGACTGTTCTATGGCGTGCAAACGCTTCGGCAACTGCTTCATGAGGATGGCGGCGCAGTGGTCTGTCCGGCGGTTTCGATCCGCGACTGGCCTAGCATGGAGTGGCGCGGCGTGCAGGACGACATTAGCCGCGGGCCGATTCCGACGCAAGGTTTCATGAAGGGCCAGATCCGCACTCTGGCCGAGTACAAAGTGAATCTGCTCGCTCTCTACATGGAGCACGTATTCGACTTCGCCACCCAGCCGTTGCTGGCGCCCAAGGAAGCCGCGCTCACGCCAGAACAGATCAAAGCGCTGGTGCTTTATGCGAAAAACTTCTATGTGACGATTCTTCCGGAGCAGCAAACCTTCGGACACCTTCATCACATGCTGAAATATGAAATCTACGCGGACGTCGCAGAACGACCCCACGGCCACGTACTTACGCCGACTAAGGAGCGCTCCTATGACCTGATCAAGGCAATGTATGCGGATCTGGTGCCGCTTTTTCCCGGACCTTTCCTTCATATCGGTGGCGACGAAACGTTTGAACTGGGTCACGGACAAACCGCCGCGCGGGCCAGTGAAATTGGCCTTGGGCGCGTGTATCTGGAGCACATCCGGAAAGTCAGCAGCATTCTCGAGTCTTATCACAAGCAACTGATGTTCTGGGGTGATATCGCAGTGAAGTATCCGCAACTGTTGAGCATCTTGCCCAAGGATATGATCGCGATTCCCTGGGATTACGACGCCAAGCCAAGCTATGAGAGCATCATCAAACCGTATCGCGATGCCGGACTCCGCGTGGTCGTGGCTCCGGGCGCGAACAACTGGAATCAGGTCTGGCCCGATCTGGATGTCGCTTTCGTGAATATCCGCAACTTTGTGCGCGACGGCCAAAACCTGGGGGCCATGGGCATGCTGAATACAACGTGGAACGACGATGGCGAGTCGATCTACGGGATGGCGTGGCCGGCGCTGGTTTTTGGCGCGGCGGCGGGATGGCAAGCGGGCGAGTCCGATGTCGATAAATTCAAGAACGACTATGACTGGGTCTTCTATCGCAACGATGATTCCACTTTCCGCGACGTGCTGGAAAATCTGGATCGGGGGCATCAGGCGCTGGCCAAGAATCACCTCGCCACAGAAACGGATGAGTTGTTCTGGGCCGATCCGTTCACCCCGGAAGGCGCGACGCTCATGCAGAAGATGTTGCCGGCGGCTGTTGACATGCGCTTGGGAGCCGAGCACGCGTTGGAATCGCTCTACCGGAATGGTCGCAAGGCACATGCCAATCAGGCCACGCTGGCCGACATGACGTTGGCAGCCTGGCGATGGGACACCCTGGGCATGAAAGCCGAGTACACGCAGGAGATCAACCAATTCTACTGGGACGCTTTCCAGAACCAGACCGACGCAGAGCGCGTAGGCAACGACCTGGAAGAAATCACCTCCACTAATGCGCGCCTGGAAGATCTGCGCGACGCTAGCACGCACCTAGGTCAAATGTACCGCGACGCGTGGTTGAGAGAGTACAGTCCGTTCTGGGTCGACAATGTGTTGGTTCGTTACGACACGCTGGCTCGCGAGTTTCAGCAAAAGATCGTGGCGGTTCGCCAGGCGCGACGGCAATATGATGCCACCAAACTTCTTGTGCCGCCGCAGGACTTAGGCTTCTACTTGCAACCCTAGAGGCACACCTTGAGATGTTTTCCGACCGAACCGACTGGAAGCTGACGCGCAATCGCTTGACGGAGACGCTCGACGAAGTCCGAGCGCGCGGCGCTCGCGTGCTGGATCTCACACTTTCGAATCCGACGAGGGCCGGGCTGCACTATGACGAGCCGCGCATTCTGCAATCCTTGGCTTCGCCGCAGGCGATGGATTACGATCCCCAGCCGAAGGGCTTGCCGAGCGCGCGATCGGCAGTTGCCGATTACTACCAAGCTGAGCATGGGATCAAGGTCAATCCCGAACGGGTGATTCTCACCACCAGCACCAGCGAAGGATATTCCTTCGTGTTCCGTCTGCTTTGTAATCCCGGCGATGAGTTGCTGGTCCCGAAACCCAGCTATCCGCTATTTGAATTTCTGGCCGACTTGCAGGACGTGAAGTTGATGCCTTATCTTTTGATTTACGATCATGGCTGGCAGATGGATTTTCCGTCCTTGCGGAACGCGGTAACGAAGCGCACGCGCGGAGTCATTGTTGTCCATCCCAACAATCCCACAGGTTCGTACGTGCAAGCGCAGGAGCGGGTGGCGCTTGGCGGTTTTTGCCAGGAACACGAACTTGCGCTAATTTCAGATGAGGTTTTTCTGGACTACGCTCACAACGAAGCGCCGCAACCAAGCTTCGCCGCTCATGAAGACGTGCTCTCTTTCACCCTGAGCGGTGTTTCCAAAATCTCGGCGCTGCCGCAGATGAAGGTGGCATGGATCCTCACCGGTGGTCCGTCGGCGTTGGCGGAAGCCGCCCAGGCACGACTCGAGGTCATCGCCGATACATATCTCTCTATAAATGCGCCCATCCAGTGGGCCACACGAGAACTCCTCCATCAACGGCATAACATCCAGCGGCAATTGCTGGGTCGAGTACTGGCAAATCTCGCCGAACTCGATCGCCAGCTTGCTCGGCAGAAGACGTGCCAGCGTTTAAGTGTGGAGGGAGGATGGTACGCGGTCCTGCGCGTGCCCGTCACCCGGACCGACGAGGAATTGGCGGTCGATCTATTGCGACACAAGTCTGTTCTGGTGCATCCCGGGCATTTCTATGATTTTCCGAGCGATGGGTATCTGGTATTAAGTCTGATTACCCAGCAAGCGGATTTCGCCGAGGCATTGCAGCGGGTACTAGAGATGAATTTCTAGAAATGGGGTCTCAGCGCTTCACGAGAAATGGATTGCTTTCCCGTTCTTCTCCGATCGTAGTCAGGGGTCCGTGGCCGGGGACGACTCTCGTGTCGTCGGGCAGAGCCAGCACAGTACCGTGCAGTGATTGCATGATCTTCTGCATCGATCCGCCGGGCAGGTCGGTGCGACCGATGGAGCCGGCAAACAACGTATCACCCGCGATTAAAGTTTTTTCTGCGGGGAAGTAGAGACAGATGCTGCCTTCCGTGTGTCCCGGTGTGTGCAGAATGCTAGCAGCGTGTGCTCCGGCTTTCACAGTGTCGCCAGTACCTAAACTCTGGTCGATCTCGACTGCGCCGGGCGCGGCCATGCCTACCCACGCGGCTTGCACATCGAGCATTTTGAGCAGGGCGTAGTCGTTCTGGTTCAACAGAATGGGCGCTCCGGTGGCTGCGCGTAATTTCATCGCGCCTCCTACGTGATCGATGTGGCCGTGCGTGATAACGATCTGCTTGACTTGGAGGTTATGCTTGCGGATGAGGGCGAGAACGTCTTCAATGTCGTCGCCGGGGTCAATCACCATCGCTGCGCGCGTGGTCTCGTCGCCAATGATCGAGCAGTTGCACTGCAGCGGCCCCACCGGGAAAATTTCGTGGATCATGTTTCCATTGTAGCGAACTGAGTTCTAGTACCGAGTACCGAGTCGCGAGTAAAACTAGGAAGAGACGAGTTCACACTTGTCGTCGGGGCAGCGTTGGCGCGACAATACGCCAGCTTGCTTGGGGAGGTTCTGTGGCAGCCAAATACCGTCAACATGGGTATCAGGATCGTGATCGGGAGGTAAAGCCGCGCAGGGAGTCTGGGGAGAAGCCAGCTTCGGTGCCGCCAGCAAGACGCGACTACAGCATGGGGCCGAAACCAGTGAATTTGCCCGGAACGCATGTCGTCTCACGATGCACGCAATGCGGCACGGTGCTGCAAGGGATGCCCCCCACGGGTCTGTGTCCCAAGTGCGGTTTTGAGTTGCATTCCTGCAAGCAGTGCGCTTACTTCGATCCGGGCAGCCGCTTCGAGTGCATGCAGCCGGTGCCGAAGCGCATCGAGAAGAAAGATGTGCGCAACGAGTGCACGTTCTATGAACTCCGCGTCGCGAGAGAGAAGGAAACCTCCACGCCCGCCACACTGCGGCCGAACGACGCGCGGCAGGCGTTCGAGAATCTGTTCAAGAAGTAGGAGCGTGAAGCGTTGAGGCCGGGAGCGCGGACTTCAAGCAGTGGTCTCATCTGACCAAGACATGGGATGAAGAGGACAATTCTTAAAGCTGTACTGATCGCAGTGGCGATTGCGTTCTCTTTCCTGTTGGCGGGGGCGGGCTACAGGATTTTTTTTGACAAGCTCGGTATTGGAACGCCTGGCACCATCGCCTCAGACGCCTTCGTTCCCCCGAGAACCCTCCTCATGTGTTCTGGTTCGCGGTGATGTGCGTCCTCTATTGGCTGTTCCACCGACGGGCTGGAAAGCCTGGAAAATCGAGTTAGGCCGGGCGAAGCTTGGCTCAGGGTTTCTGCGTCGGCCTTACCAGAATCTCGCTCACAAACGACTGCGGACTCTGAGTCACCAACATTTCCACGGCGTGAGCTACGTCTTCCGGTTGAAGCATTTTCGCGGGATCTTTGCCGTCGTGTGGGCTGAGGTCCGTGTTGGTCGAACCGGGACAGATCACGCTCACGCGGATGTTATGGGCGCGCAGTTCCTCAGCCACAGAGTAACTGAGTCCGTTCAGTCCCCACTTGGATGCCGCGTAGGCAGCACCGTTGGGCAACGCATTTTTCCCGGCCAGCGAGGAGATGTTGATGATGTGCCCGGACCTTGAACGAATCATCATCGGAGCAAACGCGCGAATGGCATAGTAAACGCCGCGCAGATTCGTATTTAGAATTTGGTTCCAGGCATCGGGAGGCAGTTGATGCAGCGGAACGTCGAATCCGCCGATACCGGCGTTGTTGACCAGGATGTCTGCACCTCCGAATAGAGATTCCACTCGCTTCGCCGCTGCCTCCACAGCCTCAAGGCTGGTCACGTCGCAGGGAATGGCTTCGGCCTTACCTCCAGCCTCCAGGATGGTTTTTGCAGTCGAGTCCAGCGCGGCCTGACTGCGTCCGCAAAGCACCGCGGTGGCACCGAGCTCGGCGAGCAAAATGGCGATGGCGGCGCCAATGCCGCGGCCGCCGCCCGTGATGATGGCGACCTGTCCCATCAGGAAGTCAGCACGGTCGGTTGCGAGCAGGTTCATATGCGATGTCGGTATTATCTACGATGGAACGGTGCCACGCACGATTGTCGCGGTGGATCGTTTTTGCATCTTATACAATGATTGGCGCGGGTAGCGGGAAGTTGCTTGCCTTCGGAAGAAGAGGTACTTATAATCCGGCCAACCGGGAAAGAAGGGTCATTCGCCTCCAAGCCCAGTTCGCCCCGTTTTCGCGGGGCCTGCCCGGAACGCAGCCCGGATTTCCAGACGGGATGCGGAGCGCGTTAGCAGTCCAAGCGGCATGCCACAAATTCAGCAAGAACGCTATTTCACGACATTGTCGATTCCCAAAGGTGCAAGGAGCCAATACTGATGAAAAAGATTCTGGTCACGGTTGTGCTTGGGGTGGCTGCAACGGCAGCAGCCCGGAGTGCCACGCAGCCAGCGCAACAACCATCCCAGCCACCGGCGCAAGCAACTCCAGGACAAGCGCCCGCGGCCGCCGCGCAAG
>Ga0187847_10000286_pt1 | contig 60205 bp, 50 predicted proteins | sample June2016WEW_4_10_FD_132458 | JGI IMG/M metagenome (GOLD analysis project Ga0187847, IMG submission 132458) | Peatland microbial communities from SPRUCE experiment site at the Marcell Experimental Forest, Minnesota, USA - June2016WEW_4_10 | ecosystem: Environmental > Terrestrial > Soil >...
GCGTGGTCAACAAGCATGCACGGAGCCACCGCCGCACACATGTGCGTCATGAGGATGATTGCCAATCCGAACCCGTTGTGGTCGGTTTTCATGGGATGCTTAACGGAGATTATGAAGGAAACCTCCGCTGGGCGCAAAGATTCATTGTTGGTGTGTGGTCGCCTACTCAGCAATCACTTCGTGTTAAACGGAGTTGCTGTTGGTGGGATAGCACAAAACTAGCACAAATCCTTAATCGCATTTCTCAAGCCGTTCAATCTACGGAGCTTAGATCACATTCGCAACGTGGGGCACCCACTTCAGGGGGTACCCGGTTCAGGGGGATGCACGCTTTGTGAGTTGCTCGGATGCTGTTTTCATCGCCGGTGAGAGTTGGGCTTCCGTGAATCCGTCTCTTCTTGCGGCGGTCCAGAATGACTCGATTTCTACGATTCCGATTTGGCCGGTGGCGTAGTGATGAAAGCTGGACCACTGCCACTGCTCGGGGCGTTGAACAAGACCGCGCCTTACTGGGTTTCGATGAATGTAGCTGAGCTTTTCTTTCCGTTTGCGCTCGCACTGGACGTTGAAGTCGTGGTAGCGCGGCTGCCAGAAAGGATGCTGGGACGACAGCTTGGAAACGGATAGCTTGAGTGCTTGAAGGGCTTTCGATAGGGGGTGAACTAGCGGTTCGCTTAGCAGCAGGTGAACATGCTCGGGCATGACGACATAACCGAAGATGTGGAACGTATAGCGAATGCGGGTTCGTTCGAGCGTTTTTTCAAAGAGGGATCGGGCGGATGGGGATCTGAGGTAGGGAGAGAGTTGATGACAACTGAAGGTTATCAGGTGAAGATCGCCGGAGGCTTGATACCGGACTAGACCTTGGGTCATTCTTGAATTGTAGGTCGATTTTAAAGAACAATAAAAGACAAGATCCCGAAAAACTATAAATAGATGGAGCTATCCCACTTTAACCGCTTTGCGAAAAGCCAAAGCGGCGAAAGTGGGGCACCCGCCTCAGTGGGGCGCCCACTGGATTGGCCACCCGCTGCATTGAGCTGTCCGACGAATTTAGCTCACGCCTACTTTGTATCTGGGCCAGAGGGGTCTGGTGGCGTTGTGGTCGATTATTGGCTCGGCGTCGCATTCGACTTCTATTACTGTGGCGGGTTGGTCGGGGGGCTGAAGCGGGAGGCCGGTTAGGCGGAGGGTCAGGTCGTCTTGGGTGAACTGGATTTGCTGGCCGGTTTTCAGGATTTTGGCGGAGAGAACTTTGGGTTTCAGGCCGGCGATGGCAATTACCGCTTCAGGCTGGTAGAAGGTTAGCCACTCGGCGGCGGGGGTGTGGCCGGGCCAGAATTGCTGGTGGATGTAGAGGGTGTTGCCGCGGCGGGTGTAGTTGGCGTTGGTGTTCCAACTGAAGTTGCCACGGTCGGTTTCATAGATGGATTGGCCGTTGGTTTGAAGCCAGCGGCCTACGGCTTCAAGGCAGGTGACGGATTCTTCGGGGATGGAGCCGTCGGGTTTGGGGCCTATGTTGAGCAGATAGTTGCCGCCGCCGCGGGCGCAGGTGGCGAGGTTGGCGACGATGGTTTTGGGCGTCTTCCAGGCGTCGTCGAAACGGTTGAAACCCCAGGAGTCGTTGAGGGTCATGCAGGTTTCCCAGGCGCGGCCGGACTCGGAGGCCTGGATGTGTTGTTCCGGCGTGGCAAAGTCGCCTTCAAGGCCGTTGCGGTTGTTGACGATGATCTCCGGTTGCAGGGCGAAAACCATTTCATTCATGCGCTCGGATTCCCACTCCTGGGCGTTGAGGGGCCAGTCGACGTCGTACCAGAGGACGTCGATTTTGCCGTAGTTGGTGAGGAGCTCCCGGATGAGGCCGTGGGTGTAGTCGACGAAACGGCGGCGGGCGGCGGGATCGGTTTTGCAGATGGCGCCGTCGGGGTGGTGCCAGTCCATGAGGGAGTAGTAGAAGCCGACGCGCAGACCTTCGGCGCGGGCAGCGTCGACAAACTCGCGGACGAGGTCGCGACCGGGACCTTGCTTGGGAGCGCAGTAGTCGGTGAGTTTGGTGTCCCAGTGGCAGAAGCCCTCGTGGTGCTTGGTGGTCATGACCATGTACTTCTGGCCCGCCCGCTTCGCGAGGCGCGCCCAGTCGCGGGCGGCGTTGGGCTTGGGATTGAAGTGCTTGGCGAGGAGCTCGTATTGGGGGATGGGGACGCCTTCGACTTCCTTGGCCCACTCGTGCTGGCCGATGACGGAGTAGAGGCCCCAGTGGATGAACATGCCGAATTTTGCCTGGTGCCACCAGGCCATGCGCTGGGCGCGGGTGTCGGCCTGGTAGGTGTTGGTAGTGGGGGACGCGGAGTTGGTGACCTGGGCTTCAGCGTGGGTGGCAGTGAAGACAAGGGCGCTGGCGGCGGTAAGCTGCTTCAAAAACGACCGTCTCGAGGAATCATTCCAATCCATGATGGGCTCCGGTGGGGGGTGGGGTTAGCTGTTGTAATTTGCCCAAGGTAACAAGATCGGGGCCATCAGCGGATTTATTCCGGCGACCGCGATAGGGGAGACTGAAGACGATAATTCCAAAAAAACCCACCAAAATAACTGGCCACCAGTCGAGTTCCGCTTTAAGAAAGCCGCGCCAATTCCAAAAGACCACGGGGAAATAATTGAGAATAAGAATGAGGTTGGCAGCAAAAGCCCATTGCTTTAATGCCGGTTTACCACTAAGAACCATCCACCATGCAATAGCCAGGACAACTGAATAGACGGCAAGGGTGGTGTTGCTGACAATGTCTCCTCGATCCCCATCAACTAATAAATCGGCTCCCGCCGAACTCCGGATGTTCGTGAAGACGACGTCGAACAATGCGATCGACCAGATCAAGAACATCCAACAGTAGATCGTTCTGCACACCCCCAACAGCAGGTTTGCAAACGATGTCACGAATCTTCGCAGCCTATTCATGGCAAATTCCTCTCCGGGTTGGAAGAATTGGGCCCTGGATGAACATTGGTTTTGCGTCGTTGAGAATATAGCAGGCGTGGCGGACGCGCGAACGTTGCCCGGAATAAGATGTAGGCATTCGCGATGGCGGGGACGGGAGAAAACGGATGAAGTCGCATTTTCGGTTTGGGAAAAGCGGTCTTGAGGTGTCAGTGCCGGATGGGTTCAGGACCCAGGTGATCATGAGCCACACCGCGCGGGCCGTGGAGGACGAGGCGGCAGCGCTGGATTGGGCGTTGAACCATCCGATTGGGTGCGATCCGCTGGCGGTGATGGCGCGGGGAAAGAAGACGGCGGCAATTTCAGTATGCGACATTACACGTCCGGCGCCGAACTGGAAGACGCTGCCGCCGGTGCTGAAACGGCTGCATGAGGCGGGGATTCCGGTGGAGGGGATCACGATTTTGATTGCTACGGGACTGCACCGCGGAGCGACGGACGACGAGGTGCGGACCATTGTGGGCGAGGAGATCGCCGCGCAGTACAAGGTGGTGAGCCACGACGCGAAGTCGATGCGCGAGCACAGGTTTCTGGGCGAGACGGCGCGGGGTACACCGGTTTATATCGACGAGCGGTTTATGACGGCGGAGCTGCACATTACGCTGGGATTTATCGAACAGCATTTGATGCTGGGATTCAGCGGCGGGCGGAAGCTGATTGCGCCGGGTCTGGCGGCGCAGGAGACGATTAAAGTGATTCATTCGCCGCGGTTTATGCGGGAGCCACGGGCGACGGAAGGATCGATTGCGGACAACCCGCTGCACGCGGAGTTGCTGGAGATTGCGCGGATGGCGCGGCACGACTTTGCGCTGGATGTGACGCTGACGCAGGAACGCGGGATCAGCGGGGTGTTTGCGGGCGATCCGGTGAAGGCGCATGCGGCGGGATTCGAGTTTGTGGAGCGGACCTGCCTGGAACGGCTGGCGGAGCCGGTGGATGCGGTGATTACGAGCGCGGCTGGGTATCCGCTGGACTTGACGTTCTACCAGACGGTGAAAGGGATAACGGCGGCGCAGCATGTGGTGAAGCCGGGAGGTCGGATTCTGGTGGTGTCGCAATGTGCGGAGGGGGTGGGGTCGCCGGAGTTTGCGCGGCGGCTGGCGGAGATGCGGGACTTCAAGGAATTTCTGGAAGAGATCAAGGGCGCGGCGGTGGAGGTGGACCAGTGGCAACTGGAAAAACTGGCGCTGGTTGGGGAGAAGTTTGAGCTGTTCTTCTTTACTCCGGGAGTGACGCGGAGCCAACTCGGCTTTTTGGGAGATTGGGCTTACAAGAGCCTGGAAGAGGCGGTGGCGGCGGTGCTGGAGGGGTTACCGGAGGGGGCGAGGGTGGCTTTGGTGCCGGAAGGGCCGTATACGTTTGCTCGGGCGGAGGTTGCGGTGGTGGCTTAGTGGGTTAGCGGAGTTGGCAAGGGCTATAAAGGGCTAAAAACAATAGATAGGTGGAGCTATCCCACCCATTCCGCAAAAGGCCGCGAAATGGATGGGGCACAGTTTGTCCACGCTTCAATGGGCAGCCACTTTAGGTGGGGGCCCATTTCATCTTTGATTTAGAAGTGGTGGCCGCCGCCGTGATGGCTGCCGGAACTATGACCGCCGCCAGAGCTGTGTCCTCCGCCACCGTGCTCTTTGGGGGCCCTGGGAGTTTTCGGGGCGTGGTAGGACTCGTGAAAGCTTCCTGGTTCATGGCCGCCGAAAGGATGGAAACCGCCGGAGTGCTCAGGACGGGCTTCGGCGAAGTTGCGACCAGGGGTGTAGGTGCGAGGCTCGGAATAGGCGCGAGGTTGGGAGTAGGACTGGGAATACGCGTGCTGACCGTAGGTGTTGAATTGGGGCGTCGGCTCGCGAAGGGCTTGCTGGCGCGCATAGGCCGTAGCGGGACGGGCGGCGTAGGATGAGCCGGAAGTGCCGTAGAAGCTGGAACCGTAGTTGCCGCCGGGGCGGCCGTAGGTCTGGGGACGGACCGGCATGGTTTCTTGTGGACGCATCGCTTCTTGCGGGCGATTGTAGGCGTAGGCGGGTTGCGCTGGGCGAGCGTAGTTGCCGGGCTGCTGGTAGCCACGGTTGGGAGCCTCATAGCTACGACCCGGCGATTCATAGCCGCGGTTAGAAGCTTCGTTTCCTCGATAGGCGGCGTAGGGCTCGGGAGGACGGGCGAGGGATTGCGAGGGTCGGTTGTAGGCACCGTAGCTGTTTCCCGGGCGGGCGTAGTTGCCTGCATTGCGGTTGTAAGCGTCCATCGGTCTCGGGGTGGGGCCATGCGATGGAAGGCCGTGGCCCGAGTAGTTCCAGTGGGCGACCGAAGTGCTATGTGAGACGTAATTGGACTGGTGGAAGAGGAGGGATTGGGTAAGCCAGTTGAGAGCCCAGGTTGCCCAGCCGAAAGGCGTGTGGTCGAAGGCGGCCATGGCGATGCCGGGTCCGAACCTTACAGCCGCTGATCCGACAAAAGAAGCCAGAGAGCCGAGCAGCGAGAAACCGGAATAGGGCTGGACGGGCTGGCCGTAGACGTCCCAGGGATTGTAGGCCGGGACGTAGACGACTTCAGGATTTGCGGGAGCGATTTGAACGTAACCCTGGTTGTTGTAAACGGATTCCTGGGGGGTGCTCTGGAGGGTTCCGGCAGACTCAGCGCGTTGGCGGAGGACCTGTATGGTCTGCAGCACGTCCTGTGGCTGGTTGTAGTAGGCGTTGCCGAGGTCGGTGGTCCACTGAAGATCGTGATCAAGGAGAGCAAGGACCTGGGGAAACGCGGTCAGGGCCTTGACGCTGGGATCCCAGGGTTCGGCGTTGGCCGCGTAGGCGATCTGGTCGGGAGAGGCGTAGCCCTGAGACTGCACCCAATGGTCGGCACCGACGACCTGCGCGGGGTAAGTGGCGGCGGCGAGAATCTGGGCGACTAGCGTGTCGGGGTAAAGGGCGATGGGAGCGACTAGCTGCTCTAGCTGTTCAGGACTCAGGGGCTGCTGGACGGGGGCCTGGGGCTGAAGTTGCTGTCCGTAGTCTGGCGGAGCATAGCTTTGGTCGTAACCGGGATTGGCGCCGGGATCGGGTGCCTGATTGGGAGCGGCATAGGGTTGCTGGGGGTATGCCGGCTGCTGATTCTGGGTGTATTGGCCGGCGTATGGATCTGGCTGATTGGATTGGGGATATTGGCCGGGAGCGGGAGTGTATTGGGGGTTCTGGGGCCAGGGCTGTTGAGCACTCAGGCTGGCAGGAAGAGACGCTAAGAGGAGTGGGAACAAGGCAACGAAACGAGCATGCCAAGCGGTGCGCACGAGGCGCGGATTGATTTGGGGTTTCATGTTCCCTCTCAGTCAGCCAAGTGAGGCTAACCCCGAAATTCCAACTTGCTGCCCGTACGCCGACGGCCTGGTTGGGCCAGCGGGGGAATTACGGCTGAGCGGAGTAGACACGGTATGGAGGGGTTAGTTGCGGGGAAGGTTGGGTAGAGGTGAATTATTTTGGAACTCCAAATCAGCAACGAATGGTTTTGCGTTTCTGGCCGATGCGACCTTCTGCTTCAGCCTTTTCAATGCGTTCCGTAGCGAGAGGGACTTCACAGGCCGTTTCGCCCATTTCGACCTGGACGGCACCCACTTTGGCGGCTGCGGCTTTGGCTTGCTTGAGAAGGGGTTGGACGTAGGTCCCGACGGCGATGATGAAGCCGTTCATGGTGTAGCGAACTCGGTTTGGGGCGGTACGGATTCCCTTCACCACCGTGTTGAGGAGGGATTCGATTTTCTTAAGGTCGAGTTCCGCATCGGGCTTGACGGCGACGAGGCCTGAGAGGGTGGTCCAACCGGCGCAGGCGATTTGCTCTTTTGGGGATTGGATCCACTGGAGAGCGAGGTCGAGGGAGTGCGGGTTTTCGACGGTGACCCAAGGGACGGTGTATTCGGCGATCATCTGCAGGTGGGCAGCGCCCTCGGCCCAATCGTTGATCTGCTTAGGGGTCATCTGCGAGCCGTCGGCAACCATGCCGGCTAGATACATGGCGTCCATGATGCCGGAGGCGTAGAGGTCAAGAGCGAGGTCCTGCTGCTTCTTGATGGTTTTGGCGATCGCCTTCATTTCGGCTACGCTGACGCCGTAGACGCGATCGGCGGCCATGCCGTGGCGGGCGTAGATTTTGCGGGTGTTCTCTTTGCCTTTGGATTTGAGGTCGGCGAGGATGCTGGCTGCGGTGGGCATGGGGTCTTCTCCGCGTGGGATGTATTGTGCCATTTCTTGCGGGATGATTATTTGTTAAGTAATTAACAGCAAAAATTTCGCATTTTGAAGCATGGAGGGTTCATGTATGATTGGGCTTTCCTTTTTGGGATGCCCCAATCATGTCGGCTGTTGTCGGGTGCCTCGCGCTTGCGCTGGTTCCCGCTTCCCCATTGCGAAACGCGCTTTCCCAACGATTTTTGGCGCTATTTCGCAAAGTGCGAATTTCGAAATGCTCGACCAACCATTCTTGACGATCCGAGTTTCTGAACCAGGATTTGCATGAGTTCTGAGGGCTGCCCGAAATGTGGCACTAAGGAAGGCGTGATTCTCGACGCTTCCGGTAGTGCTTTGTCCTGTTGCAATTGCGAAGAGGCCGCAATCGAGGCGTGAAGAGAATCCAAATCAGCGTTCTCGTGGGTTGAACATGTCTGAATCAAAGTCGAGAAGAAATCCTAAGAAGGAGCGCATCACTCCTTTCAGTGGGGTTCCGGACGAGGAAAGCGAAGAGTCTCGCGAAGCCTATCCTCACGCTTCGCAGCCTGAGGAGTTCAGGGACGACTTCCCGGAATTCATCGACTTTCCTCCGAACATGCCAAAGGAGACTCCCTACTTCGACGACGTGGGAGTCGAGGAAACCAACGACCCGCCAATCGAGCCCCTCGACGATCCTCAATCTGAGGGGTTCAGAGACGGCTTCCTGGATGGTCTTGACTTCTTTCCTGACAGTTCATTTGATCCAGGCATTTAGAAGGAATTTCATCCTGGCAGAATGAGTTCTTTTAGCACCTTTCCATCTCCTGTGGTTACAACCAGTTTGTGATCTTGGTCGGCTTCAGAGATAGCGACCTTGATCAAACCAAGCGCCAGACGAACGATCTCGGTCATCGTGGTGCGCTTCAACTTTGCCAGTTTGGCCAAGTCCGCATAAGCTCCGGCGGACAAAATAAGGTTCAGTCTCTTCTCTTCCTGTCCCTCGGCCTTTGTCGCTGGGAGTTCTAATACTGCGACTCCACCTTCAGATTTCGCCATTGTCGATCCTCTTTTCTCTCGTAAGAATTCGTCTGCGCGAAGCAGCCACTACAGAATGTATACCGTGTACGATACACATCCTATCGGCATTTGGATGCAGATGCAACAGGAATTACTCTGTGGATTTCAGGATATCCGAAAAAATGAGGCATGCCCGAATCGGCATGCCCCACCCCAGTTGAGTTCCCCGGACACTCTCCGGTGCCCGAGGCGTGCTCTACCTCACAAGGCACCGGTCTTGCGGCTCGCGCTGCCTGCGCGGAATTTAACCCTCTATTTATGTGCGTACTACATCTCTTTCTGCGCTTCCTGCCAGTAACAACCCCGGCCCGGGAACCAGCATTCCAACCGGAAGCTTTTTCCCTACCCCAAATGTTGGCCTTCGGGCGTTTGCAGAGTCTCTCCTTGGAATGGTTCACCTGTGTGTGATGTACACAGATCCAAAAAGCTTGGCACGGCTGAATTCCTATGGTCTTGTCACGCATAGATGCCTCCCCGATGCACATGTTGTGCGCCTAACAATGCATCTGGGATACATACTACATACGTAATATATGTGTGTCAAGAGGTATATCTGAAAATGTTCGCGGTCGAGAAATCTATGAAGGTTCAGCGGATTGGAGAGACTACAGTCGCCAAGGCGTCCGCGAAAGCGGAGACAAATGACTTTCCCCATACACATTGGGGCGTCGAAAATTGACCGGCCCCTTCCACCAAACAGCCATTCAGCTATTTAGATCGCTTGGGACCCTTCTGTTTTAAACTCTTCTGCTTACTGATGCCCTTCGGGCCTTGGAATTTGATGCCTCGACGAGGGATGGAGTTTTTCAAATGATCTTTGAATTTAGATGGTTTAGCATCCTTATCCGTCCCGGCTTTGCGGGAGAAACCAGTAGTCTTAATAGTGGCGAATGGGGGAGGCGCCTGAGTAATCATTCCAAAGCTGGATACATGCTCTGGAGGCGAACCTGGCCGGAAGCTTCCAAGCCTTTGAATCGCCATTCTAATCCTGTTGCACGCAACGCCCACAGCGGCGACGAGATCCTTGCGATCGCGACTCGGATCATACAGGACAACATTCCACCCCCACAGATCCGTCGGCAGGTGCAGATCAACTCCCATTGGCGCGATGACGAAGGTTCTCTCTCTTCCAAGAGCACCCATAAAGAGCCCCAATTCGAGAATCACGTTATCCCGAACAGCTTTGTGTTTTTGATTCCGACTAATGACCTGGTCGTCAGCCGCAAAAACAAAGACAGCAAAATCATGCGACCTGACGGTGTCAAGCAGGCTCTCAAGACCATAGGCCGCGATGTTAAAGACGCCCTGTGACCAAACCTTTACATACGCATCGTGTGGATCCAGATTCTCCTGGATCGCATACGCATACGGCAGACTTTCAACTGAAGATCCGACAAACACTCGAGCTTTATCACTCTTCCCGGTAGCACCCCTTTTAGGTTTCCCCATTTCAGATCCTCATTCGCGTCTCAAGAATTTGTCTGCCCGAAACGGCCATTGCAGACTGCGTGACGCATCCTAATAGGTTGTTTGACACAGATATTGTGCGCCCAAATCAGGCATCACGAAGACTGAAGAAAAGAGAGAGGGAAAATTATTGGCGGCATTCTGCGGAGTGTCAGGCTCAACTATAGTCCCGTTTCAGGCCGGTAAGGGCGCACATATTTCGCACACTTCAGGAAACGCTTTGCGAGCTCGGTTTCAGTTTTGCGTAACAGGTAACTCGCCGCTACTGGCCTCCCGGTGAATCAAGACTCAATGCGCACCGGGTTTATGATCAGAGATGGTGCGGGTGAAGGCGGGCAATTCAAGGTATAAGGGCAAAATGCCGATCTTTCGACCGCGGCCGCTGCGGAGACATCTGGTCAGGATGACAAATTATTTTGGTAGGCTCAGGATAGTTTTGACTCCAGGATGACAGTACTTTTTGATTGATCCAAGTACATCGACAGAAACGGGATGTGATGCGAGCTAAGACGGCGGTAGTGCTGGGTGCCCAGTGGGGCGACGAAGGCAAGGGCAAGATTGTGGACGTGCTGAGCGAGCGGTTCAGCGCGGTGGCCCGTTATGCGGGCGGACATAACGCCGGACACACGGTGATTATTGGCGGGCAGAAGTTTGTGCTGCAACTGATTCCCTGCGGGGTGCTGCGGCCGAAGTGCAAGGGCGTGATCGGAAATGGGGTCGTGCTGGACCCAATTGCATTTTTGAAAGAGGTTGAAAAGCTACGGGAGCTGGGCGTTGGGGTGGACGAGCAGCTTTTTGTGTCGAACCGGGCGCAGGTGATTTTGCCGTATCACCGGATGATTGAACTGGCTGCGGAAAGCGCGCCGGGACGAAAGAAGATTGGGACGACAAGCCGAGGAATTGGGCCGGCGTACGAAGATAAGATGGCGCGGAGCGGGTTGCGGGTGGTGGACTTGCTGCGGCCGGAGCTGCTGAAAGCGCACATTGAGGCGGCTTGCGCGGAAAAGAACACGATTGTACGGGCGCTGTTCGGGACAGGGACCGCACCTTTGGATCCGCAGAAGATGTTTGACGAGTACGCGGCGGCGGCGGAAAAGGTGAGGCCGTTTGTGACGGACGCTGGACGGCTACTGAATGGAATTCTGACTGCGGGCGGGAGCGTGATGTTTGAGGGCGCGCAGGGAACGATGCTGGACATCGACCATGGGACGTATCCGTTTGTGACTTCGTCGTCGGCGACGGCGGGCGGTGCGGCAACAGGAACGGGCGTGGGTCCGACGGCGATTGGGACTGTGATTTCGGTGACCAAGGCGTATGTGACGCGGGTCGGCGGCGGACCGTTTCCGACCGAAGAGACCGGCGCGCTGGGCGAGGAACTGGGCGTGCGCGGCAAGGAGTTTGGCGCCGTGACCGGACGGAAGCGGCGGTGCGGATGGCTCGATATTCCACTGCTGCGGTATTCAAACCAGGTGAACGGGGCGGAGTGGCTGGTGGTGACCAAGCTGGATGTGCTGGATACGCTGGCTGAGGTTCCAATCTGTGTGGGATACGAGATCGATGGCAAGGTCACGGATGAAATTCCAGCGGACGTGGATGGACTGGAGCGGATCAAGCCACAGTACACCAAGCTGAAGGGCTGGCGGGAATCGACCGAGGGGATTACGGATTTCGAGAAGCTGCCCAAGGCGGCGCAGGAATATTTGCGGTTCCAGGAACGAGAGAGCGGGGCGCGGATCGGGATGGTGTCGACGGGACCGGACCGGGATCAGACGATGGTGCTGCCGGAATTTGCGGCGGCGCTCGAAGAGATTCACGCGTAATGGAGAGATTGGCGAGTAGACTTGAGAACGCGCCGTGAAAAGGCGAGCAAGTCAGGTAACGAGCGGCCCTGGAGCCGCCGAGGGAAGAGAGAATCAGAAACTATGGTGAGTTTTACTGTACGTATGAAGTTTTCCCCGGATGATCGTGCGGATGTGACGGAGGCTTTGCGATCGCTCGCTCTGGCTTCTCGTCAGGAGACAGGGAGCGTGACCTTTATTCCGCACCTGGTAGAAGGAGACCCGGATACTGTGGTGATCTATGAGCAGTGGCGGGATGCAAGCGCGCTGGAGGCCCACGGGCAATCGGCGCACTTCAAGAAGTATGCGGTGGGAGTGCTTTACCAGAGGATGCGGGAACGCGCTCGGGAAGACCTGGCTGCTGTCGTTTAAGACGATGGCATCGTCAAATGAATCAGGACTGGTGTGAAGGAACGACTGGTTTTGAGGCGGGAGATGGAAGGTTCAGAGACAGAGGTTGAAACCCAGATTGACCGGCCGTCAGTTCAGGGGCTACCATCCGTTACGCTCATGCCTCAAGCAAGGACTACGTTTGCAACGCAAATTTTCCGCCATCTGGCGCTGGGGATGCTGCTTGTCCCCATGTTTGGTGTTTGTGCGCCAAATCCTCCAAGCCCGCAATCTCCACAAACGTCTCTGCCCGGACAGGCTAAGCAAGCCTCGGTTCCCAAATCGCGACGGCACGAGGTTCGGCATGAGATCGACCAGCTTGAGGAAGTGTGGCGGAATGCTGTACTGAAGGGCAATACGGCGGCGATGGATTCCCTTCTGGCTGACGATTACATGGCGATTACGCCGACAGGAACTCTGCAAACCAAACAGGAGGCGCTGGATCTTCTGCGCTCAGGCAAAGTGCACTTCACGAGTCTGGATATATCAGACCGGAAGGTGCGGTTCTATGGAACGACCGCGCTGGTGACCTCGGTAGCCACGATCGAGGGGACAAATCCGGAGGGCCCGATCTCAGGGAGTTTCCGTTATACCCGGGTATATGTGCGCAATCCTCAGGGTGCCTGGAAGGTTGTGAGCTTTGAGGCGAACAAGATCCGCGAGCCCGGAGACCACGGCAACGATCACAGCAAGTAGTTCCCTGGAGAAGTAATCCCCTACAATTAACGAATGCCCGAATTGCCTGAGGTGGAGACGATTGCCCGCGGGGTCAATGAGCGGGTGCGGGGCGACCGGATTGTGCAGGCGTGGTTCGGGTCTTATAAGGAGCCATTCAAGACGGCACCGGCGCGGCAGGCCAAGGGGCTTGAAGGGCGCTCGATTCTGAAGGTGCAACGCATTGGAAAACATATCGTCTGCGCGCTGGGCGCAGCCGGTGGCGAGGCCCAAGCGCAGTGGATTGTGCACCTTGGGATGACGGGGCGGCTACTGGTGACGACGCCTGACGGTCCGGTTGCTGCGCATACGCATGCACGGTTAACCCTGGCGAGCGGACGGGAAATCCGTTTTGTGGATCCGCGGCGGTTTGGGCGGTTGGAATTACGTGACCTGCTGCAGAACGAGGGATTCAAGGGGCCGGGCAAAGAGCCGCTCACAATTGGCGCGGAGGAGTTTGCAACGCTGTTCCGCGGGCGGAGGCTGGCGATCAAGGCCGCTCTGCTGAACCAGACACTGCTGGCGGGGGTGGGCAACATCTACGCCGACGAGAGCTTGTTCAGGGCCGGTATTCGTCCGCGCAGGATGGCGGGACGGTTAACGAAGGTGGAATTGGAGCGGTTACGGCTGGCGCTGAAGGAGATTCTGAAGCACGCGATCCGGATGGGGGGATCGTCTGTTTCAGATTACGTGGATGCGGACGGGGTGCGGGGATTCTTTCAACTGGAACACTGCGTGTATCTGCGGACGGGGCTGGCTTGCCGGCAATGCGGGACTCCTATCAAGCGGATTCTGCTGGCTGGAAGAGGTACGCACTTCTGCCCACAGTGCCAGCGATAGGCGGGGCCCCTATGGTTTTTGGTATGTTTTGGCGGCCAATGCTACCAGAATTTAGAAAATCTTTGTGAATTGAGGGCTCTAAGTCCTTGAAAGGGGGTCTTATCGAGAACGGCCCCGCGATTGCTAAGAGTAGGGTGCCAGTGATGTACCGGCTGCTGGAGAGGTTTCCTGACAGCCCAAAGCACAGCAGGCTCCGGGCAAGAGCAACCGCCAACGAAGCGGCCCTCAAAAGGGATGAACCGGCCGGGAAGTCTGCAGCAGGTGCGGTGGAAAAACCACCGTCCGCGCGATATTTGGGAGGCCAGTGACCAGCGCAGGACAGCACAAACGCCACTCCTTCTGGAGTGGCGTTTGTGCGTTTTGGGGGAATTTAGAAATTCCATAGCCAGGTTCTGTGAGAAATATGCCACCAAGGTGTACTTGCCAGCCGGGGTGGATGGCTGTAGTATCAGATTTGCCTATCAAGCGGCTGACGCGGGCCACCCGAGAGGGGCAGAGCAAGCTCGCCGCCGAGCAAGGAAACTTCGCCGACAGGTTAAAACCTTACCGGGCTGCAGGCGGCGAAAGCTCCCCATAGGAAGAGCATTAGTGAGGAAAGCGCAGGCCGCGCACTGTTTCAAGGCTCGTAACGAGCCGTGGGAGTAACAGGCGGATGGGCACTGGCAAGACTCCTCGAAAACGAGGCGGCAGAGCACCGAGCTAACTGGGAATCGCGATCAATCGCGAGGGGGATACACCCCGACAGCTTGCTCGAAGTTCTACAAGGACCGAACCTGCAGCGGGCCGTATTCCCCGTCCGAATCTGGACTGGCGGCGAGGCAAATGGAACGGTCGGGGCCAAACGAATACACCGGGTAGGCAATAGCTGAATTCAAGAGCGCAGTGCAACCGATTGCATGACGCAGGAAGTACACGCATGACGACAGAATCGACGCAGCCCCAGTCTGAACTGGGGCCAGCTTCAGCCACTGGGCCGGAGCAGTCGCAAGGGCATCGGCGCCGCAGGCGCCGCCGCAAGAATAAGAACAGTCAAACAGGCGCTCCCCAAGCGCAGCAAGCTCAGCCGCAGATGCAGCCGCCACCTCCCGCGGCACCACCTAAGGCTCCGCCGATGCATCAGGGACAGCGCAGCCAGGGATCCCAGGGACCGCCCCGGAAGAAGAAGAAATTCTTCCAGAAGAACCCTGCGACAAATGCGCAGCCAGGAAACAGCGCGGGCTTTCAGGGACAAGGAAATGGGCAGAGCGGGAAGCGGAAGGGCAAGCAGAAAGGCCCGAGAGAGTTCGTGGGTCCGATGGATCACAGCTATCGTGCCGTGAATGGAAACGTCTCAGATGGACCTCCTTCGACCATTCAAATTACCAGCAGCAATGGGCACAACAGCCATTACCAGGAGAACTACGCGCCGATAGCGGCAGTTCCGGTCCGCGCGGATGCAACCACTCGCATCTTCTGCTTCATTGACGATCTGTTTTTCCAGGCCAAGATAAACGAGACCGCGAAGAAGCTGGGCGTGAAGGTGGAGTTCGTCAAGGGCGACAAGGACTCAGTGGCCAGGCTGACGGATTTGCCAGATGATGCGCGGCCGACACTGCTGGTGTTTGACCTGAACAACCTGAACGCGAAACCGATGACGCTGATTCCCAAATTCAAGGCAAAGCTGAAGAAGGCGACGTCGATTGTCGGCTTCCTGAATCATCTGCAGGGCGACCTGAAGATGAAGGCGGTTGAGGCGGGGTGCGATACAGTGATGCCGCGGTCGGCCTTCTCACAGAGCCTGCCGAATTTGCTTCGGCGGTACGGGCTGGAAGAAGAAGACGAATACTATCCGCAGCCGGTGTAAGAAATACAGTGGTCAGTTATCAGTTTCTTCGATTGGGTCTTGCGATTGGATCGAAAAGAAACTGATTGGATGGGTAAGGGTGGAAAGAGGGCGCTCCCGATGGGGCGCCCTCTTTGCTTCGGTGCATGAACGCTGCGAATATGAGCTATCCCGGAGGCCAGGTGTGGGCGCGGCCGCCAAGGAGATGCAGGTGGAGATGATCGACAGTCTGGCCGCCGTCTTCGCCAGCGTTGATGACTACGCGATATCCCTTGCCGAGGGCTTTGTCGCGGGCGATCTTTGATGCGACCCACGAGAGGTGACCGAGAAGCGGCTTGTCTGCTTCACTGGCGTCGGCGAGCGAGGCGATATGCTTTCGCGGGACGATGAGGATGTGCACTGGCGATTGCGGATGAATGTCAGCAAAGGCGTAACACTGGTCGTCCTGGTAGACGGGCGTGGAGGGAATGCTTCCTTCAATGATTTTGCAGAAGAGACAGCTCATGACGAGATCAGTGTACAGGAGGGTGCAGAAAGAGCGCTGAACAAGTTATGACAGCTATTGATGTGGCTCTTCCTGCGCGGCTGCTTCGATCTCCTTCAAGTAACCGGCGCTGAGTGTGCCTTTGCTTTTGGCGATCGGCAACAGTGTCGGATAAAACTGAGTGAATGTGGTGTCGACAGCAGCGTGTTGTGCGTGGCAGCTATAGCAGGCGGCCGCGGTCGGAATCATGGTGCTGGATTTGTCGTGAGGGTCAAAAGCAAAGAAGGCCCACTTCCCCGGAAAGTGCGCTTCATCTTTTACATGAACTTCCACTCCTAGAAGCGCAGTCTGAAAGCGGCCCTGCTGATTGATTGAACCTTTTTGCTGCCCCTTGCGGTTTTCAAGCACCATCATGGTTTTATCGGGCCAGGTGCCTGTCTTCAGAAATGCCTGATAAGCCTCAGGGTTAACAAAGACATTATCGAACGAATGGAAGTCGTTCATATCCCCCGCCGCCCTGGCGGTGTAGCTCATATCAAGACCCGAGGATAAAAAGACCCACTCGCGATAGTGTTCCGGAAACTTGAGTTGGGCATCGTTGGTATATTCCGGTGAAAGGGTCTGCGTCGCGGTGTCCTGCCGGACGTCAGCAACGGTGAGCGCTGCCAGGGAGAGCAGCAAGAGCGTCTTGGTGATAGTAAGCATGCAGTGAATTTCCGATCCCGACTGAGTCGAATGAGATGTAGGCGTCAGACGCCTTGGTAGACGTATCCGAGGAACTCTGTTGCGGGTCCCAATTTGGCGTCGTACGCGGCATTGGGCTTGTCTGCGATCACTTGATCAAGTGTCTTGCCTTGCTTCTTCAGCGCGGCGACCTTGTCCCGCGTGGTAACCAGCATGTCGCGATATTCGGTAAGCTGCGCTTTGTCGCCCACATGGCCGTGGCCGGGAATGATGATGGTGTGCGCTGTGCTGGCCGCGAGGTTGCGCTCCGTGGCTTGGATCATGCCATTGATGTGACCACCGGTTGAGTAGTCTATGAACGGATAGAGTGGGTTCCACCATGTGTCGCCAGCGTGCAGAACATCGGCGTCGGTAAAGTAGATGGAAATGTCGGTATCCGTATGCGCAGCACCGTAGTATGCGAGTTCGAGCGTTGTGCCGTTCAGGTGCAGCGTCTTCTTGTCAGTGAAGGTTTCGGTAGGAATCGCGCCCGCTGGCGCAGGGGGAAAAGTTGCCTGCCAGGCAGCTACCGTTTGTGTGGTTGAGAGGCGCTTCTGAGTATTGACGTGAGCCAGGATGACCGCGCCGGCGGCATGCATCCACTCATTGCCATCGGTGTGATCGATGTGCCAGTGAGTATTGATCAGATGCGTGATGGGATCAGCGGACAGTGCGGTGAGCGCCGCGCCAATCTGCGGCTTCGCGGCGCTGTAGCCTGAGTCGATAATGACCTTGCCGTCTTTACCTGCGAGTACGGCAATGTTTCCGCCTGAGCCTCTGAGGACGCTGACATTGCCGCGCTGACTCTCAGTTTTAATTCTGGCAGCGGGCGCCTGAGCAAGAAGGTTCGTCTGCTTGAGCCATGGCGCCGAAAGGACCGCGCTGGCGGCCAGCGAAGATTGGGCAAGAAAGCGGCGGCGGGAGTATTGCGGTTGTCCTGTCATGGTGTTCTCCTGTTGCATATTGCCTCCGCTTCTAACTCTTCTTTACGAAGTCTTCGGGAGAATCGTCGAATGTCTGCTTATCAGCCTGCATACAGAAGTAGTACGTCTTCCCCTTGTAGACGGATGAAATTGCAGGATCGGCTTTCATTCCGCACACGGGGCAAAGCGAAGCTTGAGGCGGCTTTTCCGGGTTTTCGTACCTCGCGTAGATCTCGTTCGAAGCTGCGTTCATCCAGCCGGTTCCCAGGTATTCAAGATCATAGGCTGTCTTCTTGGCCGCATCGCGACCGTAGTAGCGTTCCACGACTCGGAACGCAAGATCGATGCCAGAGGTGAGCCCTCCCGATGAAGCGAGATTGCCGTCTTCAACGAAACGGGCGCCCCGTTTCAACTTGATATCGGGATACAGCTTTTCAAAGCGGTCGAACGCTTCGTGAAACGTTGTTGCGGATTTGCCTGACAATAGGCCAGTGCTTGCGAGGACGAAGGCACCCGTGCAAACCGACATGGTCACGTCTGTGCTCTTAGTCGCTGTGCGGATCCACTGCAGCATGGCCTTGGTTGCTCCGGCTTGCGCTGGAATGACAATTACTTTAGGAGCAGGAGCTGTCTCAAATGTGAAGTTGGGAACGATCGTCAATCCCCCTGTGGCTGTGATTGGTTTCAAGGTCTCGGCCACGGTGTAAACCTGAAATGCATTGTCGCCGCCACCCGGTATAGAGGCATCCGCAAATACTTCCCAGGGGCCGGCGAAGTCGATGACCTGGGCTCCATCGGAGATGGGAAAAGCGACGGGGATTTTGCCTTGAGTGGGCGGAGTAAGTGGGTTGAGCTCAGCGTGCACACCTTTATCGGTGTTGGTCTGTTCGGCGCCAGAGCCGGCAAACAGCTTGCCCGCCGATAGCATCGGAAGTGCGGATGCAAAGCCGAGTGCGGCGGAGTTCTTGAGCAAATTTCTTCTATTCATTGTGACCTCTCGCTGTTTCTGGATTCTTTTTCTCCGGGGATTGCGGAGAGTATGTAGAGAGTTTTGCCCGGGAAGAGAAGATGCGATAGGCCGGTTGCTGCACGGCTAAGGCGATTGGCTGCATTTCTGGCTTCTGGAGCAGAAACCTGGGCTAGGATTTCTCTTATGGCCGCTAACGACAATCGAGCCGGGTCGCCAAAGTGGGTTTGGATTGCGCTGATCTGGTTGGGATTTGCGCTGATCGATGCAACCCAGATTGTGGTGGTGATGCATGCGGAGGGGATGCAGCACGCGTGGCTGAAGCTGTTTGCGACGACCATGCTTTCATGGATGCCGTGGGCACTGACGACAACCCTGGTACTGCGTTATGGAGGCCGGTTTCCTGCTGGAAGACTGAAACCTCTGCTGACGGGACTGGCACACGTTGCCGCATGCCTCGCTGCCGGATTGGTTTTCTCGGCATGGACGGCGTGGCTTGAGGTGCTGCTGAATCCTTACGCTGACTCTGCACCCGCGCCGTTCATGCAGCTGTGGTTCGCGAGATTCTATGGTGGAATTTCAGGGTTTCTAGTGTTGTACGCCGCGATTCTGACGGTGAGTTATGTGCTGGATGCGAGAGAGCGACTGGCCTTTCATCAGACAGAGGCAGCGCGGCTGAACGAGCAACTAATGAAGGCTCAATTGCATGTTTTGCGGCGGCAGATTGAGCCGCATTTTCTTTTCAATACACTCAACTCCGTGTCGGGTCTGGTGCGCGAAGGGCGAAACGATTCCGCGGTGACGATGATTGCGGGGCTGAGCGATCTTTTGCGCAGGGTGCTGGAGGACTCAACCCGCCACCAGGTGCCGCTGCAGGAGGAGATGGAGTTTGCCCAGAAGTATCTGGACATTCAGAAGGTGCGCTTTGCAGAGCGGCTGCAGGTAAGGATCGATGTGCCGAAGGAACTGAACGCGGCGCAGGTGCCGAGCCTGCTTCTGCAGCCCATGGTGGAGAACGCGATCAAGCATGGCATTGCGAAGAGAGCGCGGGGTGGAACGATTTGGATTGCGGCATCGCAAAGCGGCGGAATGCTGACGCTGTGCGTGACGAACGACGGGCCAAGCCTGCCCGCGGACTGGGAGAAGTCTGGCGCGGGGATCGGCATGGCGAATGTGCGGACCAGGCTGAAGAGTCTGTACGGCGATGCTTTCAAGTTGGGGATGCGCGACGCCAGCGCGGGCGGTGTGGAGGTGTCGATTTCCTTGCCGCTGGTCGGGGTTCCAATGACTAATGCGCGGACTGTCTCGCAGAACAGGGAGGGCTGATTGCCATCTTCGCTGGGACGTTCGAAAAGAATCCGTGTGATGGTTGTGGACGATGAGCCGCTGGCGCGCAGCAACCTTACGGTTCTGTTGCGACTGGACCCGGAGATTGAAATCGTACAGGAATGCGGATCGGGCATGGAGGCGCTGACAGAGATTCGGAATTCGAAGCCCGACCTGGTTTTTCTCGATGTGGAGATGCCGGAGTGCGATGGATTCGATGTGCTGGAGATGCTGGGAGGAGAGCTGCCAGGCGTGGTGGTTTTTGTGACGGCTTACGATCAGTATGCGCTGCGGGCCTTTGAGGCGGGAGCGCTGGATTACCTGTTGAAGCCGTTCGACGATGCTCGATTCAATCGGGCGCTGGAACGCGCCAAGAAGCGAGTAGCAGAGGGCAGACGCTTGCCTCGCAGCAGCGATCACCTGATTGTGAAGAGCGCTGGTGAAGTTTTATTTCTGAAGCTCTCTGAAATTGATTGGATCGAGGCTGCGGATTACTACTCCTGCTTGCACGTGGGGGCGAAGGCGCACCTTTTGCGACGCAGCATGACGGATCTGGACGAGGAGTTGGACCGCAGTGTGTTCTGCCGGATTCACCGCTCCACTATCGTGCGACTGGATCGAGTCCGTGGACTGAGGCTCAATGAGAATGGGGAATACGACGTGCTACTCCGCGACGGAGCCAGATTAAAGCTGAGCCGGCGGTATCGCAAGGAATTGCAGGCCCGGCTGGGGGCGCGAGGCGAGTTGGAGTAGCTTCGCGGTGCCGGCATGGTCGCGTTAGCTGGTGTGGTCGAGGAGGATCTTCCAGCCTTGGGGGCCTTTGCGCCAGACTAGCGAAAAGATGCCGTCGTCTTTCTTGGCCTCGCCTTTGGCAGAGCGCTCGAGGTGGAAGTTTCCGGTGACTACGGCGTATTCGACGGCGCCGCAGGAGCTGGGTAGAAAGCGGACTTCGAGATTGCTGAAGGTGAGCACGCCCATTTGCTCTTTGGTGGTGTAGTTCTTGGAGTACCGCTCGAGGATGGGGCCGTAGCCCTTGGCGAGATGGGCTCCGATGAAAGTGGTTTCGGGAGAGTTTTCGTAGGTCTGCATGAAGGCGGGGATGTCTGCGCGATTCCATGCTTCAGTCTGGGCGGTGATGGCGGCACGGATGGCGGATTCGTCGGGCACCTGCGGTGCGGCAGACGGCGCTTGCGCGCCCAGGGTGCAAGTGGTCAGAGTGAAACAAACGAACAGCAATTCCAGCCAGGCTCTCGTCATGGTCTTCCTCCGGGTCCAGCTTACAATGAGCTTATGGGTGCGGCTGCTGAAATATCCCCTTTTCGCATTGTTCATACGGTGTGCTCACACGATTGTCCTGACTCGTGCGCCGTGCTGGTGACCGTGAATGCAGAGGGGCGTGCGGTGAAGATTCAGGGCGATCCGGCCCATCCGGTGACGCAGGGATTTCTTTGCGGCAAGGTGGCCAAGTACCTGGACCGGGTGTATGCGCCGGAGCGAATTCTGTATCCGCTGAGGCGAAAGGCCAGCGTGGCAAAAGGGCCGCTGGCGAGGGGCCGTGAGCATGAGGCCTTCGAGCGGGTGAGCTGGGATGAGGCGCTTGAGGCAATTGCGGCGCGGCTTCAACAGATCAGCGACGAGTTTGGGCCGGAAGCGATTTTGCCGTACAGCTACGCGGGGACGATTGGCGTGCTGGGATACGGGTCGATGGACAGGCGGTTCTTTCACCGGCTGGGAGCGAGCCAACTGGATAGGACGATCTGCTCCGAGGCCGGCGGCGAGGCGTGGAAGCTGGTTTATGGGAAGAAGCTGGGGATGCCGACGGAGGATTTCCGGCTGGCGAAGCTGGTGGTGGCGTGGGGCGCGAATATCCACGGGAACAACGTGCACCTCTGGCCGTTTGTAGAGCAGGCGCGGCGAAATGGGGCGCGGCTGATTGTGATCGACCCCTATAAGACGAGGACGGCGGCGCTGGCGGACTGGCATATAGCGATTCGACCGGGGACGGATGGTGCGTTGGCGCTGGGGATGATGCACGTGATTCTGAATGAGGGGTTGGAAGATCGCGCATACATTGCGGAAATGACGCATGGGTTTGATGAGCTGGCTGAGAGGGTGAAGGAGTACACGCCGGAGCGGGCTGCGGCGTGGACGGGAATGACAGCGGGAGAGATTGAGGCGCTGGCGCGGGAATATGCGACCACGCGACCGGCGGCGCTGCGGATGAACTACGGGGTGCAGCGGAGCGAGAACGGCGGGACCGCGGCCCGGGCGATTGCGATGCTTCCGGCGCTGACGGGGGCGTGGAAGTATCGCGGCGGGGGCGGACAGCTTTCAACTTCAGGGGCGTTCAAGTTTGACGAGGCGGCGACGCGGAGGCCAGACCTGGCGCTGGCTTCTCCGCTGAAGCGGCTGGCGCGGACGGTGAATATGTGCGAGTTGGGTCAGGCGCTGAACGTAGAGGGACCAGGGACTAGGGACCGGGGACTAGGAGAAACAAAAGGCGGGCTGCCGGTGAAGGCGCTGTTTGTTTACAACTCGAACCCGGGGGCGGTGGCGCCGAATCACAACGCGGTGAAGAAAGGGATGGCGCGGGCGGATCTGTTCACGGTGGTGCACGATTTGTTCTTTAACGACACGACGGATTATGCGGACTACATTTTGCCGGCGACTACGTTTCTGGAACACACGGATGTGCAGGGAGCTTATGGGCACTACTTTGTGCAGCTATCGCAGAAAGCGATAGAGCCGCCGGGCGAGGCGCAACCGAATGTATGGCTGTTTGGACAACTGGCGCAACGGATGGGATTCGAGGAAGAGTGCTTCAAGGATTCGCCGGAGGTGATGGTGAAACAGGCACTGGCGATTGGGGCGGATGGACACTCGACGATGGCGGGGATGGAGCACATTACGCTGGAGGACTTGAAGGAGCGGGGACATATTGCGCTGGGATTTCTCGGCACGCCGGAGGGGTTTCGGCCGTTTGCTTCGGGAGCGGTGCCTACGCAGTCGGGAAAGATCGAGTTCTATTCGGAGACATTGGCGGCACGGGGGATGGACCCGCTGCCGGGATTTGTTCCGCCGACTGAGTCGCGATGGGGTGAGGGCGCGAAGCGGTTTCCGCTGGAGTTTCTAAGCAGGAAGGCGGACAACTACATGAACTCGACTTTTGCGAATTTGGATGGGCACCGAAGGATGGAGGCGCGGAAGAGCCAGCGACTGGAGATGCACCCCAAGGATGCGGAGACGCGTGGGATTGCGGATGGAGACGCGGTGCGGATCTGGAACGATCGCGGAGCGCTGAGGCTGACGGCGATGATGAATGCGAGTTTGCCTGCGGGGGTGGTCGCGGGACAACTGGATTGGGCGAAGCTGGGCGCGGACGGCGGGAATGTGAATGCGCTGACCAGCGAACAGCTGACGGATATTGGCGCGGGGGCTACGTTTTATTCGACGCTGGTGGAAGTGGGGAAGGCGTAAGGCCCGTTGTCAGTTGTCAGTTCTCTCAGCAGATCCAAAGGGCTGAAATCTCCATGGCTGAAGCAATTCAATTCAATCTTCGTCTGGCGACGGAGGAGGATATTCCGGCACTGCATGCGCTGATTGAGGCTTCGGTGCGTGGACTGCAGGCCGGGGACTACACGCAGGCGCAGATTGAAGGGGCGCTGGGGACGGTGCTGGGGCTGGATACTCAATTGATTCGCGACCGGACTTACTTTGTAGCGGAGGCGGTTGAAGACGATGAGGCAGTTTATTCCGAGGGTGAAACCCAGATCCGTCGATTGGCGGGGTGCGGCGGGTGGTCGAAGCGGAAGACGCTGTTTGGAGCAGACCGAGGGCCGGGACGAGAGCCGGAGTTGTTGGACCCAGCGACGGACGCGGCTAAGGTCCGGGCGATCTTTGTGCATCCTCGCTACGCGCGGATGGGGCTGGGGTCGCTGATTCTGGCGAGGGTGGAAAAGGCGGCGCGCGAGGCTGGATTTACACGATACGAGATGGGATCGACGCTTACGGGAGTACCGCTCTACCGGCTGAAGGGGTACGTGGAGGTGGAACGGATTGGGGTTCCGCTGGGTAATGGTGAGGCGCTGCCGGTGGTAAAGATGGTGAAGAACGGCGACTGAGTGCCACGAAAGGGATGTTTGCCATCACCGGAGTAACCGCCTGCTGACGCTTTTGAGGGATGGCGATCCCCTAACCTGCCGATTAATCATCTAGATTCATTCCCCAGAAGTCAGGTTGAGCTGTGCAGGAAACTGTGATCGATCTTGTTGTGCTCGGACTCCTGGTTTTCCAGTTCGCGGCTGTTGCCTGGGTGCGGCCGGACAATCGTCTCAGGTGTTGGGTAGCTGGCTGGCTGTGTATTCTGGCTCACTTTGCAGTCCAGCTATGGCAGCCAACAACTGCTCCGTGGCAGAGCATTCAGGCGTGTGTAGCTGTAGACACGCTTGCACTCGGCGGAATCCTCTTTGTGGTATCTACGATGGTTCTCATTGAGGGGATCAAGAGAACACTCTGGGTTTCGAGCGCGATCACAGTCTCGACGCTCGTTTGCGTGAACCTTGCAACATCGGGATATGGAGGGACGCGGTGGTTATGGATCGCGGTGATAGCGCGGCAAGTTTTGGCAATTCTTCTGGGTGTTCAGGGACGCAATAGGGACGCGATCAAATCTCTTCGAGCGCTTGCGTTGCTGATTGCAATGGTTTGGATGGTCTACGGGATTCATTCCGGTCATCCGGAGGTTGTAGTCCTGGCTCTGCTGGCCGAACTTTTCCTGTTGGCTGCAATCGACTTTGGGAGCTACAGCTGGCGGCGGTCATTGGCCACATACACAATGATCATAAGTTTGGTCGCCTGGGCCGCGGTTTTTCCGGTTGCGTATTTTGTTGGGCAGTTTTGGCCCCGGATCGCAATCGACAATGATTTCTGGAACATGCCGAAGCTGTGCGTAGCGACAGGTATGATCCTGCTGGTGATTGAAGAACAGATACGCGCAGAACGTGGATTGACGGAGGAATATCGCCTGCTGTTTGAGGGAAGTCCGCGGTCGATGTGGATTCTGGATGTGGAGACGCTGCGAATTCTTGACGTTAATCAGGCCGCATTGGATCTGCATGGCTACACGCGCGCGGAATTTCTCCGGCTGAAGTTAGCCGACATCCTGGAGTCGGGAATGGTGGATGAAGCAACGCGACAGGTCAAATGGCGAGAACCATCCCCTACGCGCGCTTCGCGGCACATTCGCAAAGACGGCAGCGTAGTGCCCATGGACATTACGGCTCACAACATCGAATTCCATGGAAGACGCTGCCGCTTCATCATGGCGCAGGATGTGACGGAGCGAGAGGCACTGGCACAACGACTGATCGACCAGGCGCAGCACGACGCTCTTACCGGACTTGCCAACCGCATGCTGTTCGGGGAGCAACTGACCGAGGCTGTGCAGCAGATACGCGGGGTTGACGACAAGCTGGCGATTCTTTGTTTGGACATCCAGCGATTCAAGCGTGTGAACGATGTGTATGGGCCACGGATTGGCGATGCATGCATCCAGCGCGTCGCCTCCATTCTTCGCACACGCGTTCACGCCCTTGACCTGCTGGCCCGCACAGGTGGGGATGATTTTACGCTGGTTCTGACCGGGATCAGGAGCGCGGCGGCGGCGGAGCAAGTGGCCATCGAGTTGCGCGAAGTTCTGACCCAGCCGCTCCAGGTAGACGATTACAGAATCCAGCTTTCTTTGAACATGGGATTGGCTTTCTACCCAGACGACGGCAAGGATGCCAATGCGTTGTGGCGGAGCGCGGAGAGCGCACTGCGGCGAGCGCAGGACGCGGGTGGTGGGCAGATCGCATGGCTGTCGCCGGAGGTGAGCAAGGCGGCGGAAAAACAGATCGACATTGAAGCGTACATGCGCGTTGCGCTCGACGGGAACGGATATCATCTGGTCTACCAGCCGCTCTATGGTTTCGACGGCCAGGTTCAGGGGCTGGAAGCGCTGCTGCGGCTCGACCATCCGCGATACGGGCCGATCAGCCCTGTCGACTTTATTCCCATCGCCGAAGAGACGGGGCTTATTGTTCCACTTGGCCAGTGGGTAATTGAACAGGCCTGCCGCCAGTTGCTCCTATGGCGGAATCAAGGCATGCGGATGGTGCCTGTGTCGGTGAACCTCTCGTTGCTGCAACTGATGCGAATGGATTTTGCAGGACGCCTGATGGCAACGTTGAAGAAATATGGTATTGATCCGCAGTGGATTCATCTCGAAGTGACCGAAACAGCAGCCATGCTAAGCCTAGACGAGGTTTCCAAGCAGATGGCAGCCGTGTCGTCGCTGGGTGTAATGTTCTCTCTCGACGACTTTGGCACGGGACAATCTTCGCTGGCCCGGCTGCACCAGTTGCACCTGTCAGAGCTGAAGATCGACCGTTCGTTTATCAACGATTTGCGACTGCATGAGGGATCTTATTCCATCGTGCAATCGATACTTTCCATGGCTCACTCGCTGGGGCATCGTGTGGTTGCGGAAGGCGTAGAGACCGAGGAGCAACTTGAGTGCCTGCGCGGATTACATTGCGATTTGCTGCAGGGGTTCCTGCTGTCACGGCCAGTGCGACCGGAGGAGATTCCGGCACTTGCGAGTGCGGCACACCCGGCTTTCGGACGGAGTCCGGGGGTGAAATCCTATCCTCCTCAAGCGGTTCAGGAACACGCAGAGGCTGCGCTGCTGGCGGGGTAGAAGCCATCAGCTTTTTTGGCAGCCGCTGTGGAAGTCGTGGGTTAAGCGGGTTGACGCACAGCGTTGGGTAGAGAAGCGCTGATAAGATGTTGCGCATGGAAACCATCCAGTACAACCTGCCGCAAGACCGCATTCCACAAGCCTGGTACAACATTGCCGCGGATCTGCCGACACCGATGGCGCCGCCGCTGCATCCGGGGACGCGGCAACCGATTGGGCCGGATGACCTGGCGCCGCTGTTTCCGATGGCGCTGATCATGCAAGAGGTGAGCCAGGAGCGGGAGGTTGAGATTCCCGGGCCAGTGCGGCAGATGTATGCGCAATGGCGGCCTTCACCGCTGTTCAGAGCGAGGCGGCTGGAGAAGGCGCTGGGTACGCCAGCGAAGATTTACTACAAGTACGAAGGCGTGAGCCCGGCTGGCAGCCACAAGCCGAATACTGCTGTGGCGCAGGCTTACTACAACAAGGTGGAAGGCACGAAGCGGCTGGCGACGGAGACGGGGGCGGGACAGTGGGGCTCGTCGCTGGCGATGGCGTGCGCGTTCTTTGGCCTCGAATGCAAGGTGTACATGGTGCGGGTGAGCTATAACCAGAAGCCCTACCGGCGAGCGCTGATGGAGGCATTTGGAGCTTCAGTGACGGCGAGTCCGAGTACAGAGACAGAGAGTGGGCGAGCGATTCTGGCGGAGCATCCTGACACGAACGGGTCGCTGGGGATTGCGATTTCAGAGGCGGTGGAGGTTGCAGCGAAGGACCCGAATACGAAGTACGCATTGGGGAGCGTGCTGAACCATGTTCTGCTGCACCAGACGGTGATTGGACTGGAGGCGCTGGAGCAGATGACGTTGGCGGACGATGAACCGGACGTGATTGTGGGATGTACCGGGGGTGGATCGAACTTTGCCGGGCTGGTGATGCCCTACCTCGGCAGGAAGATCAAGGGGCAATGTCACGCGCGGGTGGTGGCCGTGGAACCGGCGGCTTGCCCGACTTTGACGAAGGGACCATTCGCTTATGACTTCGGCGATACCGGGCACCTGACTCCATTGGTAAAAATGCACACGCTGGGATCGACGTTTATTCCGCCGGGGATTCACGCGGGCGGGTTACGGTATCACGGGATGGCGCCGCTGGTTTCGCACGTGAAGGAGCTTGGGCTGATTGAGGCAACGAGCGTGCAGCAACTTGATGCGTTTGCGGCGGGGATCCAGTTTGCGCGGGCGGAGGGAATTATTCCCGCGCCGGAGGCGAACCACGCAATTGCGGGCGCTATTCACGAGGCGCTGGTGGCGAAAGAGGAAGGAAAAGAGCGAACGATTCTGTTTGTGCTCAGCGGGCATGGAAATTTCGATATGCAGTCGTACATTGCGTACCAGGCTGGGCAACTGGAGAACTACGATTACCCGGCGGAAGAGATTGCTATGGCGCTGGCAGGGTTGCCAGCGGTGGGATGATCGGGGCGATCTGGGAGAAAGCCTCAAATCTCAAGAATGAGATATGGGGTCCGCATATTACTTCGTAGACACGAGATCTTTCGTCAACGGGCATTCCTTCAGTCCTTTGATCCCCGTCGCTACGGAATCGGCATTCAAGTGTGCGCCGGCTTTCCTGCTGTGCTGGTTGTCGTTGAACAGAGCTCCAGTGGCCTGCTGTCCAAGCGCGTCGTACTTGTCCGCGGAGATCGAATTCAAGTCGATGAACAGAGCGCCGCCCTGCTTTGCAGCTTCCGCCGCCCAGCCAGCATAACCGTCGAGGCCCCGCACGATCTTGCCATCTACCCAGGTGTTGCGCGGCGGCGGCGAACAAACAATCACACCCGCACCCTTGCTCTTCGCATCCTTCACATACTCGCGCAGATACCATCCGTAGCTGTGAATTATCTCCTTCTCGTGAGTGACAGGCGAGTCGATCTCTTGCGTCTCGTCCCCATTTCCCTTGACGGTCGTGCGGTCGGGATAGTTCTGCGAATTGGCTGCGTCGTTATGGCCGAATTGAACGATCACCCAATCCCCGGGCTGCAGACGAGCCATGATCTTCGCCCACGCCCCCTCCTGGATATATCCTCGGCTGCTCCGTCCACCCAGTCCCTCGTTATAGACGTGAATCTTGGCCGGATCGAACATGGGAATAATCTCTGATCCCCAACCCCACGGACCGGTCTCGCCAGCGCCGGTACCCGTGTGCATGATCGAATCGCCAATCAGAAACAAAGCGGGATGTTGTGTCTCGGCCGGCACTGGTTGGCTTTGACTGAGTGCCATTGTCGGCAACAGCAACGAAAACACGAAAAAGTGTGAGACAAACCTCGTTCCCGAAAGACGTAACGATTTTGGCAGAGACAATATCACTGTGTAGGTCCTTTTCTTGAGAATGATGGCGTTTGCGTCACGACATGTTGCCGAAGGGGTCTTCTAACGACGGGCTCTGGGGAGTGAGTAGCTCAGAGCCGGATTCGGTGATGAGCAGGTCGTCTTCAAGGCGGATGCCGAACTCACCTTTGATGTAAATACCGGGCTCGTCGCTCAAGAGCATATTGGCTTTGAGGCGGGGTTCGAGTTCATACCCATACATATTGTTTTTTACGAAGTAGGGCCACTCGTGCATGTCCATGCCGATGCCGTGGCCGAGGCGGTGGGAGAAGTAGGTGTAAGCGGGACCGTATCCGCCGTCGACGATGACCTTGCGTGCGGCGGCATCGACATCCGCGTTGAGCACTCCCGGACGGGCGGTTTGGATTGCCGCGGACTGCGCGCGGTGGACGAGATCAAAAACCGATTTCATCTTGTCAGTGGGTTTGCCGAGGACAAAGGTACGCGTGATATCGGAGGTGTAGCCCTCGACTGAGCAGCCGTCGTCGAGCATGAGGATGCTGCCTTCGCGGAGGGTTTGCGGCTGGCGCGAACCGTGCGGGAGTGCGGTGAATTCGTCGATGTTGAGGCTGGCTTCGCCTTCGAATCCGACGCGATGATAGGCGGCAGCGATGAGGGAGTGGACGTCGGCGGTGGTCATGCCGACGGTGAGTGATTGGGCGACGGCACGGTAGACGAGAAGCGTGGCGCGACAGGCGAGACGGAGACACTCGATTTCATGCGCGTCCTTGATCATGCGACAGCCGGCGGTGACGGGCGAAGCGGAGACGATGGTCAGATGAGGATTGGCGGCGCGAACGCTCTCGGCGAAAACGAACTTCATGTTCTCGTCGAGGCCGACGGTCGCAGAAGTGAGGCCACGGTCGGCGAGGCCTTTGCCGAGAGCGGCGAAGGGACTTTCGTCCTCCTGCCATACAAGGACATCGGCATCTTTGCCGAAGGGGCCGGCGTCGAGGAGTTCCCGGGCGCGGCCTTCTTCAAAAGCGGGGCAAACCAGGAACGGCTTAGTCTTGGCGGGAATGACCAGGGCCCACAGACGCTCGCCGCCGTTGAGGCGGAGATCAGCGAAGTAGACGGACGAGGTAGTGGAGTTGGCGAGAACGATGGCGTCGATTTTGTTCGAAGCCATGAAGGCTTTGGCGCGATCGATGCGGGCGAGACGCTCGGCGTTGGTAAAGGGATGCGGAAGAGTGGAAAGGTTTGGTAGTGCGGCTATGGGCGCGGGCAGAGTGGAGGCCTGCTCCGCGGAGGAGCGTGGTGCGGTCAAGGCGGCTGTAGCGGCTACGGCGGCACCGGCACCGAGAAAGCGGCGGCGGGAAAGTGGGCTATTGGCGGACATGATCCTCCGGGGAGCGGGCGTGTCCTTTTAGAGTAGCGCGAGAGAGATGGCCCAAGTCTCGTTGTGGCACGTGAGTCACTTATTTTGCGTTATTGGACTGCTCGCGTTGCGCCTGAACGATCTGGTAGATGCCACGGGCTTCCGCAATATCAAGGAATGCAAGGCGTGAGAGATCGAGATACATCTGAAAGCCCTGGCGACGGTTGCTTCGTAAATTCCAACCGGATTGGGTTGCCGGCTCGGGCGCGAACTCGATGGTGCCGATGCCGTTGGGTCGAAGGGCCAGGGAGATGGAGGTCAAGTTACGGAAATAGGCATCGGTGATTTTGCGGCTTAGTGCCGTGCTCAGGACCATAACCCGCTTGTTGGTGACTCCATAATGCGTACGACTTTTCCGCCAGGCGATGTAGAGGAAACGTCCCCAGATGAGGTATTGGCCGACGAGCACGAAAGGGATTCCCCATAAGGCATAAACGTCCAGAGCAGGATGCGCTACACGGGGGTTGCCCCAGTAGCCAATGGCGCTCAATTCCCAAAGTATGGCAAAACCACCCCAGAACAGGCTGAACGGGACCGCGATCCAATCGGATGCGTGGAAGAGCACGCCCAGTTGCGGTTGGCCGGACCAGAGCAGCGTTTCACCCGGAAGCAGCTCCGGTTGGAGCGCGATTGCACTGCCGGGATAGGGCCTGTGCGACAATGTGGCCACTTTCACCTCAAAGAATGCGAACGAGCTGTTCTCTACTATTCGGCAATTATTGCTAAAACTCTACCCAACAGGGAAGGCTCGTGAGGGTAGATCATTGGCTCGGGACGGAAAGCGGCGATTCCGATGCGGGTGTTATCTCGATGTAGTCGAGGGCGGCTGGGTCGGAGCCGTCGGGGATGCCTTTGATGGATAGGACGTCGTTCGGCTTCAAATCCACACCGCTGACAGTTCTGCGGGTGGAATTGTCGCCGTCGGGTCGTTTTGAGGGCAGGGTTGCGTTGGCGAGCCATGTGTCAACGACGCGGTCATTGACCCGTAGAGTGAATTTGGCGTTGCCGCCCTGAAGATCGAAGTACTGGACAGCGATGTTGAAACGGCCGGGACCGCCGGCCCAAGTCCACTCGGCGGTGCAGTCTGTTCCGCTGCAAGTGACCGCTTTGCCTTTGGAGGCGTCTTCCCAGGGCGTTACGTCGATGACTCGGTAGCCGGAGAGGCCGGCGTCCTCGGCTTCATAACGGTTGGGGTAGTTGCCAGCGCGGCCTTGAGCATCAGGGATGCCGCTGAGCTTGAAGAAGTACTGCACGATGGCATCGCGCCAGACGATGGCGTGGCCGGCCTGGTATTGCAGACGCGCGAGAACGTCAGCATAGAAGCTGGGGTCGATCTTTGGCTTGAGGGTGGTCCAGTCGTTGACGAAGCTGGCGGCCTGGGCGGCGCCCTCATAGTGGCTGTCGTAGATGTACTGGATGATGGTTTTGCCGTCGTGAAGACGGTAGGTGTATGGGAGGTGATGAAAGAAGAGAAGGAGATTGTCGGGGGTGGTTGAGGGGTTCTCGTAGAATTTGGCAACTTCTGGGGGGTATTGGCCTGCGTAGCCTGATCCGGTAGCAACTGTACGGTCTTTGCCTGCGCCTTGGGCATCGGCGTCGTGCCACTGGCCCCAGCCGTTGCGCTCGCTGGACTCGATATTCGGACCGTAATGGCTGCCGGTGATGTCAGTGAGTGTCTGGAGGCCGAGTGGGCCGGTGTAGTCGACGTAGGCGGGCCAGGATTGCAACAGCATTTTGTCGACGGTGGCGACGACCTGGGGGTCGGAGCTGATGGTTTGGCGGGTCCACTCTTCCGCGATGTCTGCGGGGGTGAGGTTCGGATCCCAGGCGAGGCGACCGAAGGCGTAGAGGTTGGCGAGGGCAAGCGGGGAGTTGAGCCAGCCGGTCTGGCCGATGCCCGCAACGCCAACCATTCCTCCAAGCGGTTGGTGGAAAGATCGACCGGCGAGGATGTCTTTGACGGGCGTGGACTGATTGTTGGCGCGCAGGTTGAAATCGAGAACCCATTTCCACATGGGGGCGAGATAGACGAGATGACGCTGCTGGCCGGTGTACTCCTGGGTGATCTGAACTTCCATGGCCTGACTGGTGTGTTGAAGACCGGCGAAGAGCGGGGAGACGGGCTCCTGGGCCTGGAAATCGATGGGGCCTTCCTTGGTTTGAACGATGACGTTGGGAAGGAAATGGCCATCGAGGGGATGGAAGATGTCGTAAGCGGCGCGTGCGCGGTCGGCTTTGGGGTCGCGCCAATCGAGGTGATGGTTGTAAACAAAGGCACGGTAGAGGACGACACCGTGGTGGGGTGCGAGGGCATTGGCGAGAAGGTTGGCGGCATCAGCGGGGCTACGGCCATAGATAGAGGGGCCGGCTTGGCCTTCGGAGTCGGCCTTGACGGTGAATCCGGCGAAGTCAGGGATGAGGGAGTAGACTTCGCGGACTTTGGCGACCCACCAGGCTTGCACCGCAGGATCGAGAGGATCGTAAGTGGGCAGGCCGCCGATAACCTGAGGGCTGGCGATTGCTACGCTCATGGCGAGATGGATGCCCCAGGGACGCAGCGTGTCTGCAATGCGGGCGATTTGTTTGAGATGGTCGCTATCGAGGAGCTGGGGAGCTGCATTGACGTTGTTGATGTTGCAGCCGTTGATGCCGACCGAAGCGAGCAAGCGGGCATAGTCGGCGACGGGAGCGAGGTTCTGGCGGACATTGCCGTCTTCAAAAAAAATGCTGCGGCCGGCGTAGCCGCGCTCGATGGAGCCATCAGGGTTATCCCACTCGTCGACCCAGCGAATAGCCATGGCGGGGTGGCCGCGCCAGGGGTCCTCATGACGGGCTTTACCAAGGTCAGCAGAAGCGGCAAAGCGGAGAAGGGCAAACACGCCGTAAAGAGCGCCGCGCTCGTCGCCGCCAGCAATGACGAGCAGGTTACGCTCGCCACAACCGTTGTAGTGGTCGCTGCATGGAGCTGAGTAAATCCAAAAACCATCGGGTTCGAGGTTTGTAGGTACAGGTATGTCTGGAAAGGCTTTGCGAACCTCCTCCGCTGTACCGACCACGGTTTCGCCGCCGAAAGCGGCCTGCGGACGGGCCGTAAGCGACGAGGCTGTGGCAAGATCGCCAAGATTACGCCGGAGTTCCTGAACCGCGGATTCTTCGATGGCGCCTGTTCCAAGCGCGCGTACATGGCGCTGGTAAAGCACGCGGGCAGTGTGGCCCGCGTAGCGCAGCCACGCCTGGTCAGCGGTTTGCGCTGAGGCCACGAGGGCGCTAGTGAGAAGCACGGCGAGGATGAGAGCCGGCATGAGGACTTGCGTTATTCCGCGTTTGCAATCTGAGGACAAGAAGCAGGTTCTTCGACTCAGCACCGCATTGCTCAGAATGACGTCAAGGATGGGACGCCCGGTTTTCGATAGACATGAAGAGAGAGAACAGATCGGTGGTATCCCAGATCTCAAGCTCGAGTCATCACCCCAGCAACGAAGACCTGTCGTTGGGGACCCCGAGACATGGGGCACCCAGGCTTTGCGATTTGCGGGAAACCGAATAGCCCTTATGCGTCGCATTTTGTCGCTCACACACTGTTCTATCATCCGGGGGCGATTGATAGACTTAGGTGTTTTCAATTGAGGGAGGCTACACCGGAATGTCCAGTACGATGCAAGCGGTTGTGAAGGCGCAGGCTGCGCCCGGCATTGAGATGCGCGAGGTACCGGTCCCCTCTCCTGGACCCGGCGAAGTGCTGGTACGGGTGCAGGCGGTAAGCGTCTGCGGAACGGACCTGCACATTTTCAATTGGGACCCGTGGGCACAATGGCGTGTTCATCCGCCGCTGATTCCGGGGCATGAGTTTTCAGGCGTGGTGGCGGGGGTTGGTGCCGGTGTGCAGGCCGTGAAGGAAGACGACCGGGTAAGCGCGGAGATGCATGTGGCCTGCGGGAAATGCATGCAATGCCGCACGGGGCAGGCGCACATTTGCCAGCAGGTGCAGATATTGGGCATTGACGCGGACGGGGCGTTTGGGAGCTACGCAATCATTCCGGAGTCGAACATTTGGAAGCTGCCGCCATCAACCCCGTACGAACATGCCTCGCTGCTGGACCCGTTGGGGAATGCGGTGCACTCAGTGCTGGCTGGACCCATTGCGTCGCAAACTGCGGTGGTGACAGGCTGCGGTGCGATTGGGCTGATGTCCATCGCCGTGGCGAAGGCGTGCGGAGCGGCAAAAGTGTTTGCGGTCGAAGTGAATGCGCGCCGGAGGGGCGTGGCCACGACGATGGGGGCGGATCTAGTGCTGGACCCCGCAGTGGACGACGTGGAAGAACAGATCATGGGAGCTACCGGAGGGACGGGCGTGGATGTACTGCTGGAGATGTCGGGGCATCCGGCGGCGACGCGGACGGGCTTTGGGCTGCTGAGAAAAGGTGGACGGGCTTCGCTGCTGGGGATTCCGTCAGAGCCATTTGAACTGGACGTTGCGCGGGACATCATCTTCAAGGGCGCGGTGGTGCACGGTATCAACGGGCGCAAGATGTACGAGACGTGGTTCCAGATGGAAGCACTGCTGGCGACGGGGAAGATTGACCTGGAGCCGATCATTACCCACCGGCTGAAGTTGAGCGAGTTTCCGCAGGCGATGGAACTACTGCGCAAGGGCGAGGCGATCAAGGTTGTGATGAAGCCGGAGTGACGAAGAACAGGGATCAGAGATCGGAAGAGATTCTTACGCTGTTCAATCATCCCAGTGGATAACTGCTCGGCGAAGGCCGCGGACGGCGTTGCATAGATAGATTGATTCGGCCTGGCGGAGATCGTCGATGTGGAGGATTTTTTCTTCCACACTTGAGTTGGTTTCCAGGATGTGGCGGCGGTACACACCGGGGAGTAGACCACACTCAACAGGCGGCGTGAACCAGCGGCCGCCTTTCTCAACAAAAACATTGTGGATAGCGCCTTCGGTGACTTCGCCGCGGAGGTTGAGGAAGAGCGCGTCGTCATAGCCTTCTTGGGTTGCGGCTTGGAAGATTTCTGCATAGAGAGGGCGATGAGTCGTCTTGTGGAAGAGCATTGGGTCCTGGGGATCGGTGCGCTGAGGGGATATGCGGGCGCGGGCTGGGGTGAGGCTTGAGACGATGGGTTCGGATGTGATTTGTAGAGCGCCGTGTTGGTCGAGGAGTAAGCGGACTTTATACGAAGGCGTTGGGGGGTGGGATTTTTCCTCTCTCAATGTTTGCGCGAACGAGTTGGCTTGGGCTTGGAGAGCTGCTTTTGTCGCATCGCGATCGAAGGGGAATTGGAAGTAGTGGGCTGAGTCTTCGAGGCGGTCGAGATGGAACTCCAGGAGCGGATAGCCGTTGCGCCAGAGCAGGGTTTCTACTAGCGAAAAACTACCTAAAGGGGCGTGCGGAGAGCTGGTAAGGAATTCGGCCTTCAGCCGGCATTCGCGGAACTCGTTGGCGGAGTCCGAGTCGATGACAATGCCGCTGCCTACGCCCATCTTTCCGTGATTGCCATCAAGCTCAAGAGTTCGGATGGCTACGCTGAAGATAGACTCCTGCTTTGAGAAGAAGCCGATGGCTCCGGTGTAGACGCCTCTTGGCTCGTCCTCGATATTGGCGAGAAGTTGCATGGCGCGGACTTTGGGAGCTCCGGTGATAGAGCCACAGGGAAAGAGTGCACGCAATATCTGCTGGAAGTTGACATCAGGGCGAAGTTCGCCGGTAACGGTCGAGGTCATTTGCAAAAGCGTGGGGTAGCGCTCGACGGCGAAGAGATTCTGTGTGCGAACCGAACCGTAGCGGCAGAGACGGCCAAGATCGTTGCGGAGCAGATCGACGATCATGACGTTTTCTGCGCGATTCTTGGGGTCGTTGCGCAGCCACTCAGCCAGCTCGCGGTCTTCGCGGGTGGTGCGGCCACGGGGAGCCGTTCCTTTCATGGGACGTGTCGTGATACGGCGGTTCGGAGTTTGGCTTTCGAGATGGAAGAAGAGCTCGGGCGAGAAGGAGAGGATGCGTCGGTTGGAACTGGTGTGCAGGAAAGCGCAGTGAGGGGCTGGCTGGCGGACGCAGAGACGGCGATAGAGTGCGGCGAGACTGCCGGACGTATGAAGGCGGATGGGAACTGTGAAATTGAGCTGATAGACGTCGCCGGACCGAATCCACTCGTGGATGGCTTCGATGCGCTGGGCGTATTGCGAATTGGTAAGAGCGATGGAAGATTCGACAGAGGGGTCAGGTACGGTGTCGTTGATCGATTGCGCAGCGCGGAATTTGGCCATTGCTGGCGAGTCCAGGCCTGGAGGTTCGCCTTCGAGGAAGGCTCCGGTGCGATGGTCGAAGACGTGGACACGATCGTAGATGCCGAACCATGCCAGGGGCTGACCGCGAGGGCTGGGAGGCATGGCTATAGTCGGTTCAAAGAAGCTGCCGCATTCATACGCGAAATACCCGGCGGCATAGAGACCAGCAGCGGCGGCGGATTCGATTTCGGAGAAGAGCTGGGCGAGATCGGCTGGGTGAATGGCTGTGAGGATGCGGAGCGGAGCAGTGAAAAGGCGGGAGCAGGGCTCAGGCGAATGCGCTGGCTCGGAGTCCGAACTGAAGATCTGCGCGCTGAGGCGGGCACACTCCAGCAACACCGTTGCCGGAACTTGCTCGGTGAGTGCATAGAGTTCCGCAGGTAGGGAGTGCCAGCGGGTCATGCTGACCAGATTACTGGAGACCTACTTGACGGTGAGCGCGAGGGTCGCATTGCTGGTGATAGCCGTAACGCCGTTGCTGGCTTGCGCCGTCACGGTAACGGTGTAATTGCCAGCGGGAGTGGCGGGAGGGATGGGCGGGCCGTGGTTGTAGTAGTCGTAGCGGGGCGCGCAGGCTGTGGTACCCAGCATGGCCACGAAGCCGACCAGGGCCAGCAGCGAGAGGCGGCTGAGCCAGGCGCGACGGCGGGTCGACCACGCCAATCCACCCAAGGCCAAAGTGCCGGGCAGCAGAAACGCCCAGGCGACGGAATTGGCGCTGGGGTGCGCGGGCAGGGATGTAATTTCCTGCGTGCCGATAACCATGGGAACAGCTATGGCAGCGGTGGCATTGGGGAGAATCTCAATGTTCTCGGGTGTAAAGCTGCAGGAGGCCTGATCAGGAAGTCCTGAGCAGGAGAGGGTGATAAACATGGGCGCACTCAGCGCGTTGCTGTTGACGGGCGTGATGGAGGTGGTAACCGTTCCAGATTGACCGGGGGTGAGAGAAAGCGTGGCCGGGGAAACGGTGATCGTGAAACCGGGCGTTGAAGTGACAGCGGCAGCGGTTGCAGCCGGTTCCGAAGCAGAACTCAAATGGGATGCGTCGCCGTTATAGGTGGCGGTGAGGGAGTGATCGCCCGCGGGGAGAGTGAGAACGATGGAGGCCTGGCCCTTGGCGTTGAGGGCTGCGCCGGCCAGGGACTTGCCGTCATCGGTGATGGCGACGGCGCCGGTGGCGGGAAGGCCATCCTCCCCGGTGACAGAGACAGCTAATGTGGCCTGGGTGCGGCCGTCCTGATCGCGAGTCTGCACGGTCAACGCAGTTTGCGAGGCCTGGCGCTGAGTGCTTTCCACGGCGGATGCCAGCGCGGGAAGCACGAGCGCGATACTGAATGCTGCAACCAACTGAAGCCGCAGACCGCGGCGATGAAAACCTCTCACGTGCACCTGCTCCAAAGAATCAAAAATGGCGTATAACCTGGATGCCCAAGCGTAGAACCCTATTGTAGCTGGCTGAGGCGCGACCGGGCTATGGATGGGCCATTCTTTGGACGCAGCGGAAGCGAGAATGGCGCGCTGCTGGAGGTCGATTAGGAACCGGAATCTGGGAGGATAACCGTGGTTGGGAGCTCCCGGCGCGCTATGCTCTTTGTTTGAGGAGCATGGCCATGACCGAGTCCGCTGGACGCCCCCAACTTGCCCATTTGACCGCCGCGCTGGATGAGCTGCGCGCGAAAGGGACCCACTTCAAGCTGCGCATACTGGACGATCAGCAGGCGCCGGTATGCCATTACGACGGCAAACAGGTGATCAACCTGGCCAGCAACAACTACCTGGGCCTCGCGAACCATCCCAAGCTGATTGAGGCGGCGCTGAATGCGACGAAGGCGTTTGGCGTGGGGTCGGGCGCGGTGCGGACGATCGCCGGGACGATGCGCATCCACATGGACCTGGAGGAGAAGATTGCACGGTTCAAGAACGTGGAGGCTTGCGTGGTCTTCCAGAGCGGGTTCACGGCCAATGCGGGGACGGTGAGCTCGATCCTGGGGAAAGACGATTTCATTTTGTCGGACGAGCTAAACCACGCGAGCATTATTGACGGTGCGCGGCTGTCGCGGGCTAAGATTTTGGTCTTCCGGCACAAAGATGTCGAGCACTGCGAGGAACGGCTGAAGGAAGTGGCAGGCGAACCAGGCAGGAAGCTGGTAATTACGGACGGCGTGTTCAGCATGGACGGGGACATTGGGCCGGTGGACAAGCTGGCTGCGCTGGCAGAGAAGTACGGGGCCATCATGATGGTGGACGACGCGCATGCTTCCGGGGTGCTGGGACGGAATGGGCGCGGGTCGGTTGATCACTTTGGGATGCATGGACGCGTGGACGTGCAGGTAGGGACGCTTTCGAAGGCGATTGGCGCGCTTGGCGGGTATGTGTGTGGGAGCCGGGATTTGATTGACTACCTGTATCATCGGGCGCGGCCGTTTCTGTTTTCTACGTCGCATCCACCGAGCGTGGCGGCGACTTGCATTGCGGCGTTCGACATTCTGGAGCAGGAGCCGGAGCGGATTCAGCGGCTGTGGGATAACACGCACTATTTCCAGGGCGAGCTGCACCGGCTGGGGTTCAACATTGGCGGAGTGACTACGCCCGCCACGCAGACGCCGATTACGCCTGTCATTATTGGCGATGGACGGACAACGATGGATTTCTCACGATCGCTGTTTGATGAAGGCGTGCTGGGGACGGGGATTGCGTTTCCGACGGTGCCGGAGGGGAAGGCGCGCATTCGACTGATGCTGACTAGCGAGCATACTAAGGCGCAACTGGACGAGGCGCTGGAGACTATTGAACGGGTGGCGAAGCGGATGGGGATCTTACAGGCGGCGCAAGCATGATTGCTCATTTGCGGGGAAAGTTGATCTACAAGCAACCGGGGCAGGTGATTGTTGAGGCCGCGGGCGTGGGGTACGACGTGACCATCTCCGTGCCTACGTTTACCGCGCTGCCAAGTGTGGGGCTGGAGGCGGCGCTGCATATCCATACGCAGGTGAGCGAGGACCAGATTGCGCTGTTCGGGTTTCTTGATCGCGAGGAAAAGCGGCTGTTTGAGCGGCTGATTACTGTCAGTGGCGTTGGCCCAAAGCTGGCAATCAAGATTCTTAGCGGGCTTTCGAGTGAAAGAACGGTGCAGGCGATTCGCGGGCAGGATCATGCACAACTGACGCGGATTCCGGGTGTGGGCAAGAAGCTTGCCGAGCGGCTTGTTGTGGAGCTGAAGGACAAGCTGGATGACTTTGCGGTGGCGCCAACGCAGACGAGCGTGCGGGGCGCGGCGGTGGACGATGTGCTTTCGGCACTGACGAATCTTGGCTACCAGAGACCAGCTGCCGAGAAGGCGATTGAGCAGGCGGTGGCAAAGGATGCTGCGCTTGCGGGCGATTTCGACGGGCTCTTCCGCGGGGCATTGAAGGTGATCCGGTAGACTTGGTTTCATTATGGTTCGTACCGCAAAATCTGTAACCAAATCCGTTTCAAAGTCGAACTCAACCACGCCAGCAACGGCCGCCGCCCACCTTCGCCCCGAAGGGTTGAAGTTCTTACGCGGACTTGAGAAGAATAACGATCGCGAATGGTTTAACGAGCGGAAGGCTCTTTACGAGGCGGAGCTGAAGGAGCCGATGTTGGCGATCGTCCGCAAAATTACGGACGCGATGACGGAGTTTGCGCCGAATCATGTGCGGCCGGCGGAGAAGTCGCTGTTCCGCATCTATCGCGATACTCGATTCAGCAATAACAAATTGCCTTACAAGACGCATGTGGCGGCGTGGTGGAGTCACACGGGGATGGATAAGACTTCGGGGGCGGGTTACTACTTCCAAGTGAGTCCAAAGGGGGTGGTGATTGCTGCGGGCGCGTATATGCCGGAGAAGGAGCAACTGGCGGCGATTCGGCATTGGCTGCTGGAGAATCATGTCGCGTTCAGGAAGGTGCTGAACAAGCCGGCGGTGAAGAAGATATTCAACGAATTTGAAGGTGAAGCGCTGACGCGGCCGCCGAAGGGTTTTCCACCGGAGCATCCGGCGATGGATTTGATCAAGCAAAAGCAGTGGGGGCTGAGCACGACTCTACCGGTGGAAACGGCACTCGAAAAGAATTTCGCGCAGACGTTGGTGAAGCATTTCAAGCTGCTGGCGCCGCTGGTGGATGCGCTGAATACTCCGATTGCAGCGTCCCTGGCACCGAAGAAGAGGGTGCTGTTCGGGCTGAAATGAGCGGACTTCGCGGCGATCGCGTCTGGGTCATTGAATCCAGATTTCAGGTTGGAGTGAAGGGTCAAAACCGCTAAAACTGGGTAAAATCAGGCAAATATAGGATAAATCGGCACAAAATCCAGAAAAACTTGTGGAAATCGGGCTTTTTCGGTTGACTTTGCGTGGTCTGAAGTCGCATTGTAACGAACGACAGGGTTCTCCGGACCCGCATGAATACAGGGGCAAAGTGCAAGGGTTGCCTCGGTCGCACTCCCTCCATGCGGTACGCAAAAGAGGAGTCTTCAAAGTGTAGTTGCCCTCGTTGCTGAATGCTGGGTGGCCTTTTCTTAAGGAAAACGCCACTCTGCGAATTTGGCTCCGAAATACAGCAACTTTGAAGACGCCTGAGCGAAGGAAGCCCAGGCAACACCGGCAGCCCTGAGGGCTTGCCCAGAAGGAGAACATAAAAATGGCAACTGGACTGACCAAGACCGCCCTTACCCGGCAGCTGGCCGAGAAACTTGAATTGACCAACAAGCAGAGCGCAGCCTTCCTGGACCTTCTGGCGGAGACCGCCATCAAGGAAACCAAGAAGAACGGCGTATTCGTGATCCCCGGCATTGGCCGCCTGGTAAAGGCGGAGCGCAAGGCCCGGATCGGCCGCAACCCGCAGACCGGCGCGGCTATCAAGATCAAGGCGAAGACAGTGGTCAAGTTCCGCGTGGCCAAGGCCGCCAAGGACGTGATCGCCCCCGTGAAGAAGTAGCATTCCGGACTGAGGACGAGAGGGGAAGAGCCTTTGGCTCTTCCCCTCTTTCTGTTTGGCAGGAATGTTCCGGAGGCAGAAAGACTCCATCCGGATTCAACGCTGCGTCATCCCATGGGTATGACACCCGCACTTACAAACGCTGATCCAGTGAATTCGCAGGCGTGCCCTGCGGTTGGCACTCCCGTTGTTATTTTGCTGCGGCTCGAAGGGTTGGCAGCAGCGGTTTTTGCCGCGGTGCTGTATGCACGGACCGGGGCGAGCTGGTGGCTGTTTGCGGCGCTGTGGCTGGTTCCTGATTTGAGCATGCTGGGCTACCTGTTGAACCCGAATATCGGAGCGCGGATTTACAACGCGATCCACAGCTACGTAACGCCGGCAACGCTTGCGGTGTGCAGCATGCTGCTGGGAAGCGCGTCGGTGATGCCGATTGCGCTGATCTGGGTAAACCATATTGGCGTTGATCGGTTGCTGGGGTATGGATTGAAATATCCCGCGGGATTTGGATGGACGCACCTGCGCAGGATGGGCAAGCGAGACGCCGAAGCTACTCAGGCGAGTTAGATGTGCGTAGAGTACCGGGCATGAAGGCGCGGACAACGAGCGAAATCCCGAATGAGACTGCGATCGCTCTATCCATGAGGTGAGTGTCGTAGGTCCACGATAAGACGGCGATGGTGAAGAATACGCCGATTGGGGTGATCTCAGAGAGCAGACCCTGGAGCCAGTGCGGCTTATTGCCGGATGGCGTGAGGGTGGTGCGCAGACGCGGGATGAGACGCGGTACCGAACGGAGATAGATTCGATACGGCTCGCCGAACTGGGCGGTGAGGAATGCTTCTTCTGCAAGAGTGAGAGAGAAGAGGAACAAGGGTGCGACGACAAGGACAAAGAGCGCGCCAGAGACCGGCATGAGAAGCGCGAGGGCCGCGAACATGAAGGCGATGCCGAGATAGAGCGGGTTGCGCACGTAGCGATAAGGGCCGTCGGCCATGAGAGATCCGGCTTGCATCTGGCTGTGGAGTACCACGCCGTGGCCGAGCCATGCCGATCCCCAGACACGGAGAATGGCGCCGATGGCGGCGATGAACGCCCCGCACAGAATGACGACGGGCGTGGCGATGGTGAAGCTGAGCAGGCCGGTGCGGCTGAGTTCGAGTGCGAGCCATTCAAGCAGCGAGATGCGCGTGCCAATTCCCCAGAACTGAATCCATGGTGCCCAAAGGCCGAGAACGACAATCGCCAGGTTGATGGCCATGCGGTAACGGAATAGAAATGCGCTTGCCTTCATGGATGAGTTCCCAAAGCCGGAGTTTACCATCCGGCTTTGGGAGCGAAGGTCGCAATGAGGCGGGCTGGGGCTCAGGCTATTCAGTGCGCAGGGCCTGGATAGGATCGATGGAAGCGGCGCGGCGGGCGGGGATGAGACAGGCAATGGCCGACACGAAAAGCAGAAGTGCAGCGGCGCCGAGGTAGGTCCAGCGATCGAGCCACGAGACGCCGAAGAGCATCGTATTGAGGGCGCGGGCAGCGACCAGCGCTGCGCAGAGACCGATGGTAAGACCGAGGGCGGTCATGGTCATGCCCTGGCGGACAATGAGGGCGAGGATGTCAGAACGGGTTGCGCCGAGGGCAGTGCGTACGCCGATTTCGCGGGTACGCTCTGTGACGCTTCCAGATAAGACGCCGTAGCTTCCGATGGCGGCGAGCAGGAGAGCGACCAGGCCGAAGGTTTCAAAGAGGACGAGCACGAAGCGACGTTCGATGGCGGTGGCTGCGAGGAGCGAGTCCATGGTTGCAACGCGATCGATGGGACGATCTCTATCCACGGACCAGATTGCTTGCTGGACGGCGTTCGTCAGATTTGCGGGCGCACCGTTTGTTCGCACCACAAGGGTGTTGACATCGTCGATCCAAACCCATTGGCCGGTGGTGATGTAAAACGCATCCTCATCACCGATGGCGAGCGATTGCTGCTTGACGTTGCCGACAACGCCAACGATGGTGGCCCAGGGGCGGTTGGTCTGTCCGACATCGGGACCAATGCGCACGTGCATGCCAATGGGGTTCTTGCCTCCGTAATGCCGGTTGGCGAGCGACTGGGTGATGAGCACGGCAACGGGAGCACCGGCGCGGTCATTTTCATTAAGCTGACGCCCGCGGCGGAGGGGGATATGCATGGCGTCAAGGTAGCCGGGACTTACGGCGTAGCGAAAGGCCCCATCTCCGAGCTGGTTGCTGTCGTTTTCAAATTGAATGCCATAGATGTCTTGATCGCCGCTGAGGGGCAACTGCGTGGTGAATCCTGCGGAGATGACGCCGGGAATCTGGCGAATTCTGTCCAGAGACTGCTCAAGGAATTCGAGACGGGCTGCGGGTGTCGCATAGCGTTGGCCGGATTCCTGCACCTGCATGGTGAGCAGGTGAGACGCATCGAATCCAGGGTCGACGGCGAGAAGGTGCCGCATGCTGCGCAACAGCAGGCCGGCGCTGACGAGGAGTACGACGGCGAGCGAAACTTCAGTGACGACGAGGGTGCGGCGTGTCCAGTGACGGCTGTCGGTGGTGCGGCCGGTAGTATGGCGCATGCCGGCATTGAGGTCGTGGCGCGAGGCCTCAAAGGTTGACACCAGGCCCACAGCGATGCCGATGAGCGAGGTGAGGGCGAATGCGAACAGGAAGACGGCACCGTCCACGGAAATAGCGTTGAGTCTTGGCAGGCCAGGGGGGCTGAGAAGGAGGAGAGCTTTTGTTCCCACCTCAGCAACGACCACGCCAAGCGCACCGCCGAGAGTGGAGAGGAGCAGCGACTCGGTTAGCAATTGCTGGCCGAGCCGGCCTTGCGGTGCGCCCAGCGCGGTACGCATGGCGAATTCGGCGCTGCGCTGCGACCCGCGGGCAAGCAGGAGATTGGCAACGTTGACACAGGCGATGAGGAGAACAAGCAGTACAGCGCAGAGAACTGCGACGAGCGCCGGACGTACACCTTGGGTGAGGTCGTGTTGAAGCGGGTGGACGACGATAGTATCGGGCGGGCCGCCGGAACTGTCATAGCCCTTGGTGTAGATCTGCGCCAAGGAATGGAGAATCACGGTAAGCTCGTTGGCGGCTTGCTGATTATCGACGGAGGGCTTGAGGCGTCCGATCATGTGGAGGTGGTGACCCCACTCGCGGCCATCCCAGGGTAGCGCCGAATTGTATTGAAGCGGCGCCCAGACGTCAGCTTCCGGGCTCAGGACGTTTTCAAATGAGCCGGGCATGACCCCGATGACGGTGAAGAGCGCGTCGTCGAGGCGAACCTGTTTGCCGATGATGGCTGGATCAGCGTTGTAGCGACGATGCCACAATTTGTCGCTGAGGATGACGACGTTGGGGCCGCGAAAGCGATCGTCGAAGGGCTGGAAGTCACGTCCGAGAGCCGGGACGATGCCGAGGGTGCGGAAGAAGTCAGAAGTGACACGTTGGCCGGTGAAGCGCTCGGGGCGATCGGCCTGGCTGGTGGCGGTGGCCGCGGGTTGCCAGGGCTTGAAGACAGCGACAGCTTCGAAAGAGCGGTTGCGTCGCAGCAGTCCCTGGAATGTGCCGAAGGTGACGGCCATGGGAGTCTGGTTGGTTCGCATCTCCGAAAGCATCATGAGACGGCGCGCATTCGGATAGGGTAACGGGTCGATAAGAATGGGCTTGATGGCGCTGAAGATGGCGGTGCTGGCTCCGATGCCGATGGCAAGGGTGAGCACGGCGACGGAGGTGAAGCCGGGATTGCGCGTCATGATGCGCAGGCCGTAGCGGATGTCGTGCAGGAGATTCTCAAGCCAGGGGAGAGTGCGGCGCTCGCGATGAGCCTGTCGCGTTTGCTCTGCACCGCCGAGGCGAATGAAGGCTTGGCGGCGGGCTTCGGCAGGAGTGAGGCCAGAACGGATGCCGTCGTCGGTGTGCATGGCGACATGGCTCTCGAGTTCGGCTGCGAAGTCGGCGTCTGGATGAGAGTGGCCAAAGAGGCCACGCAGGCGTTGGACGAATGCTCTGAGTTTGCGCAATGCGTTTCTCCTATTCAGTGCGGAGGGCCTGCATGGGATCGATGGAGGCGGCGCGGCGAGCGGGCAAGTAGGCTGCGACGATGGCAAGAGCACAGAGAAAAACCGCGGCTGCCAAGAAGATGAGTGGGTCGGCACCGCCCTCGCCCATCAACTTTGGACTTGCTCCCATGGCGGAGTTGGTGAAGGAGATGGAGGAGACAGCGCGCACCAACGCGAAGGCGAGCAGGGCACCTGTAACGAGCCCGCCGGCAGTAAGCGAGAGACCCTGGAGGACGACCATTCGAAGGACATGAAAGGGCTGTGCGCCGAGAGCCATGCGGACACCAATTTCCTGTGTGCGCTGCGCTACCCAGTAGGCCATGACGCTGTACAATCCGACCGTTGCCAACAAGACCGCGATACTGCCTAAGACTGCCATCAGACTGGCTGCGATCTTCTGTGGGTATAGCGATGCGCCGATGAATTCTTTCAGGGGCACAGCGTCAAAGACAGTGACATTGGGATCGAGGGCGCGTGTCTGGGCGCGCAGGGTGGTAAGAACGTTCTCCGGATTGCCACGGGTGCGCACATAGAACGCAAGATTCATGTCGGTGCGATAGAGCTGGCGGAAGGACACGTAGAAGTAGGGAACGTTGGATTCGCCGAGGTAGTGGTACTTGGAATCTTTAGCGACACCGACGATGCGGAACGTAACGCCCCAGCCCCTGACTTTGTGGCCGATTGGATCGCGGCCGGCGAAAAAGTGGCGGACGAAGGCTTCGTTGACGATCATCACGAACGGGGCATTGTCAGATTCGTCGTCCTGCTCAGTGAAGTTGCGGCCCTCCATGATGGGGATGTGCATGAGGGGCAGATAGCCAGGGGAGATGACGTTGCGGAAGATGTTCATGTTCTCATTGGGACGGGGTGCGTAGTCCTCGACCTTGAGCTCTTCCCACCAACTGGGCTCGAAGCCGAGGGGGACGCCATCAGAGTAGGCAACGTCGGTGACGCCCGGTGCAGCGTTCATGCGTTCGGCCAGGCGACGGCAAAAATCTTCACGCTGCTGAAGGTTGTAACCGCTGGTGTTGAGATAGAACTGGCTGAGAAGCACATGGTCGGGGTCGAAGCCGGGATCGATGCGCATGGTGGTTTGAAATCCGCGCGCAAAGAGGCCTGCGCCGACCAGAGCTACGAGTGCGAGGGCTACTTCAGAGGCGACAAGGATGGAGCGCACGCGATTGCGACGGCCGGCGCTTCCACTGCGTCCTCCGTCGTTCATGCGGGCGTTGAGATTGATGCGGCCTACTTGCAATGCAGGGGCGAGGCCTGCAGCCAACGCTGCGAAGACACACAATCCGACTGTGAATGCGAGCACGGTCAGATTGGGGCGCGTGTCCATGGAGACGAGTTGTTGTACGGGGCCTGGCGGCATCAGATATCGCAGTGCATGGCTCATCCAAGGCGTGGCGGCTATACCGAGGAGGGCGCCGGCGAAGGTGAGCAACAAACTTTCAGTGAGCACCTGACGTGCAAGGCGCATGCGGCTTGCACCGAGGGCAAGACGCGCGCCAAATTCCTTCTCTCGGACGGTGGCGCGCGCTAATTGGAGGTTGGCGACGTTAGCGCAGACGATGAGCAGCACGAGAATGCAGACGCCCATGAGGATGCGAAGAGGGCCGACAAGCAAACCTTGCGGGCCATGCGGGGACTTCCAGAGTGGAAGGAGTGTGGCAGACATGTCTTCGCTGACGTCCGCATTGGCGATGGCCATGCGGCCGGCGAGCGCAGCGAGTTCCTGGCGTGCCTGGTCGACCGTGGCACCTTGCTTAAGACGCGCGATGCCGAGCATGTTTCGGTTATGGCGATCACGGAGCATTCGCGGCGAGACGCCATTCAGAACTGGCTGCTGCATGTATGGAACCCAAAGATCGAAGGCGGTAACGGGCATTGATCCATGGAAGTCGGGGGGCGCTACTCCGACGATGGTGAGCTCATGTTGGTTGATGCGGAGGGTCTTGCCAACAACGTTTGGATCGGCGTTCAAGTGGGAGCGCCAGTAGCGATCACTGATGACAACGATGGGGAAAGTTCCGGGCGCGTCTCCGTATTCGACGGGAAGAAAGACGCGGCCTTGTTGCGGCGTGACGCCGAGGACGGCGAAGAAGTTGCCGGAGACGAGCTCGCCCCAGACGCGATCTGCGTGGTCTTCTCTGCCTACGCTGAAGGCGACGGGTTTGGTGACCGCAATGCCGTCGAGAAGCTTGAGGTGCTCGCGGAAGTCGATGAAGTCGGGATAGGAATTGGGAATCCACTCGCCGCCGGGAGCGACCGACTCCAGAGTCACGAGGCGGTCGGGTTGGGAGACGCCGCCGAGTGGCTGCAGAAGAACAGCGTTGATCCATGTGAAGGCTGTGGTGCAGACACCGATGCCGATGGCCAGGGTGAGGATGGCGACGATGGTGTACGCGCGATTGCGCAGGAGCATGCGGAGACCAAAGCGCAGATCCTGCAGAAGACTCTCAAGCCACGGGAATGTACGACGGTCGCGATAGGCCTGGCGGGTTTGCTCGACGCCGCCAAGACGGATCAGGGCCTCTCGTCGGGCTTCTTCGGGAGTAAGGCCGAGGCGGATGTTGTCCGCGGTGTGCATGGCGACGTGGGCTTCGAGTTCGGCGGCAAAGTCGGCGTCCGCAGTTCGGAAGAGGTCAAGAAACCGTGAGCAGAGTGCTCTTAGTTTTCGCATCGCATGTCTCCTATTCGGTTCGCAGTGCCTGCATGGGTTCGATTCGCATGGCGCGTCGTGCGGGTATGTAACAAGCAGCGAGCGCGACCGCAGCCAATAAGACAGTGACACCACTCAGGGTCCAGGGATCGTAAGTATGCACGCCATAGAGCATGGATGAGCGGGCCATGAGCTGAGTTAAGGCCAATGCGGAAATGATCCCGACAACTACTCCTATAAACGCCAGCCTGCCGCCTTGTTTCAGCACCCAGCGGAGGACTTGTCGACGGTCGGCACCGAGGGCCATGCGGATTCCGATTTCCTGGGTGCGCTGAGTGACTAGATACGAGATGACGCCGTACATGCCAACGCTTGCGAGCAGCAAAGCGAGGCCCGCAAAAAGACCGAGAAGAATCATGGAGAAGCGCCGTTCAGAGAGCGAGTCAGCGATGATTTGATTCATTGTCTGCACGTCGTAGACGACTTCTTCCCGGTTCATTTGCCGCAATGCATTCTGAATTTCGGCGATGGCGACTTGGGATTCGCCGCGGGATCGGACAATGACATTGATCCCAAGGCCATCCTGGAACGACATGTCGTCATCGCTGAGCTGCATGAAAGACAGATACATTTCGGCGTGGAGGGGAGTTCTTGCTTCGTTGTCCAGTCCCCACTGCATGACATGCCCGGTTACCCCTATGATGGTTGCCTGGCGATCGTAGTCATCCAGGTTGATGTGCTTGCCGATGGGATCCTGGTTGCCGAAAAACTGATGCGCGAAGCGGTCGTCTACCACGATTACAGGAGGCGAGTGTTCATTGTCAGCCGAGGTGAAGAAACGCCCGCGCAGGACGGGAATTCCCATGAGCTTCAGGTAGCCGGGTTGCACAACGTAATTGAGCGACCAACGCATGTCATTGCTGTTTTGCGGCTTTGGCTCATTTTCCATCCAGAAGAGCATTTCGTCGTCGTTGCCGGTCATGGGGATAGAGGCATTCATGAATGACACGCCGGCGACTCCTGGAACCTGCATGATGCGCCGCTCGACTTCGCGATAGTAGGCGCGCACCGCGTCAGGCGATGCTGTGGACATGGATGGCGGCGCGGCGAGACTGAAAGTGGTGACACCGTTTGGGTCAAAGCCGGGATCTACTCTTGACAGGGCTATCATGCTGCGGATCATCAAGCCCGCTCCAACGAGAAGGACGAGCGCCATGGCTATCTCAAAGACAACAAGCAGATCCCGTGTGCGATGGCGAGTGCCGCTTACGCTTCGACTGCCTTCCTTGAGGGTGTCCTGCAGCTTTTGGCGAGAGACTTTCCAGGCGGGAAGCAGGCCAAAGAGAATACCGACGCCGAGAGACACCGCAAATGTGAAGCAGAGCACCGGGACACTGAGATGAATGTGGGACGCACGAGGCAGTGCTACTGGCACCAGCTTCACAATGGCGTGCGTTCCCCAGCTTGCCAGAAGCAAGCCCAGAGCGCCTCCGGCGAGGGCCAGGATGGTGCTTTCAGTGAGCATTTGACGAACGATACGGATACGTCCTGCACCGAGAGCGGAACGTATAGCAAACTCCTGCGTACGCGCGCTGGAGCGCGCCAGAAGCAGGTTGGCCACATTCATGCAAGCGATGAGCAAGACAAAGCCGACCGCGCCGAGCAGGACCAGCAGTAACGGTTCCACACTTCCAACAACGGACTGGCGCAGGGAGACAATGCTGGCGTGAACGCCGTGGTCGGCTTGAGGAAATGCCAGTGCGAGATGGTCGGTGACGCCGTTCATGTCGGCCTGAGCTTGGGCGAGAGTGATGCCGGGCTTGAGGCGTGCGATACCGTGAAGGCCGAGACCCGCGAATCGGTTGTTGAGGGCCGGAGTTTGCCACTGTCCGATGGGCACATAAAGGTCACCCGCCCGAAAGTTACCGACGGCGAGATCGAAGTCTTCAGGGAGGACGCCGATGATGGTGAAGTTGCGTCCGTCGAGGGCGATGGTTTGGCCGAGTATGTCTGGCCTTGAGGCAAATTTGCGAGCCCAGAATCCTGCGCTGATGAGGACTAACGGGCTGCGGCCGATTTCATCTTCACCGGGAGCAAACAGGCGTCCCAACACGGGCTTGACGCCGAGGATGGAGAAGAAATCGGACGAGACATAGTCGCCCAGGACTCGCTCGGCATCGCCTGTTCCCGTAAAGGTGAAGCGCCGCTGGTGGGAAATGGCCAACGCGGCGAGGGTCTTGTTGTCTCGCTGCCAATCGCGGAAGTTGGGATAGGGGATGGAGCCCTGGTCGAAGTTCGCCTTACTCTCATGAACGGCTACGAGTTCATCCGGGTGTGGATAGGGGAGCGGGTTCAATAGCACGCTGTTGACGATGGAGAAGAGTGCTGTGTTCGCGCCGATGCCGAGCGCAAGGGTGAAGATCGTGATGAGCGCGAAGCTTGGGTTTTTACGCAAGACGCGGAGGGCGTATGCCGCATCTTGAGCGAGTGTTTCAAGGGATGGCAGGCGACTGCGTTGGCGATAGGTCTGACGGGTTTGCTCGGCACCGCCAAGACGGATCAAAGCCTGTCGGCGGGCTTCTTCGGGAGCAAGGCCAAGGCGAACGTTGTCCTCGGTGTGCATGGCGATGTGGGACTCGAGTTCGGCGGCGAAGTCGGCGTCCGCCGGGCGGAAGATGCCGAAGAAGCGATAGAGGAGGGCTCGCAAGGTGCGCATGGCTGCTCCTTAAGATTCGCGGGCGGGAATTAGAAAGCGGTCGAGGATGGCGGTGGTCTGCTGCCAGTCCGCTGCCGCTTTCTTCAGTTGGCGGTGGCCGGCTTTGGTTAGCTCGTAGAACTTTGCCTTGCGATTGTTTTCAGAGGTACCCCAACTGGAGCGGATGAAACCTTCCTGTTCAAGCTTGAGAAGTGCGGGATAAAGCGTGCCGTAGTTCAACTGCAACAGGTCGCCGCTGGTCTGCTCGATGCGGCGGGCCAAGCCATAGCCGTGCTGCGGACCCATGGATTCAAGGGTTCGCAGGACCATGAGTGCCAGAGTTCCTTGCCAGACATCGGATTTTTCGCCCATTTGCGTTTCTCCTTCGATTTCTATTGCCAACCAATAGGAGCACTGTACATCAACTTCTATGGGAATGCAATACGAAGGATTTGTCGTGCCGGTTGCAACGAATTTGCCGGGCTCATTGATTGTGGTAGGCTGGCGCCTAGATTCCGTGGCTAATTTTGATCTGGAGGCTTCCCGTGCTGGTTCGATTCCTGGCTGTATTCGCACTTGCTGCTGTAGCTTTACCACTTGGCGCGCAGAATTCTTCGTTGGCTGCGGATTTGAAAGGCGCGGCAGAGAGGCAGTTGCCGACGCTAACGCAAACCTACAAACATCTGCACGAAAACCCGGAGCTTTCAAAGCAGGAAACGCAGACGGCTGCGTTTGTGGCTGGGGAACTGCGAAAGCTGGGCTACACGGTGACCGAGCACGTGGGCAAGTACGAAGATGGAACGCAGGCCGACGGCGTGGTGGCGGTGATGGAAAACGGCGCTGGGCCAAGGCTGCTGCTGCGAACGGAACTGGATGCGCTGCCGGTGGAAGAGAAGACCGGGTTGGATTACGCGAGCCATGTGAAGTCGACCAATCCGCAAGGCCAGGCGGTGAGCGTAATGCACGCCTGCGGGCACGATTTGCATATGACGGTGCTGCTGGGTACTGCGAAGGAGATGGCGGCACGGAAGACGCAATGGCACGGGACGCTGATGCTGATTGGCCAGCCGGCGGAGGAAGTGATCCAGGGAGCGGCGGCGATGTTGCGGGACCACCTGTATGAGCGGTTCGGGCGGCCGGATTTTGTAGTGTCGGAACACGACTCGAACGACGTGGCGGCCGGAACGATTGCAGTGAAGGGTGGACCGCTGGCGGCGAGCGCGACGACGCTGAATGTGACGATGCGCGGGATTGGCGGACACGGGTCGGCACCGCAGGCCGGCAAGGATCCAATTGTGCTAGCTGCGGAGTTCATTCTTCTGGCGCAGACAATTGTGAGCCGGCAGATCGATCCGCAGCAGCCGGCGGTTCTGACGGTGGGGATGATTCACGGAGGGACGAAGAACAACATCATTCCCGACGAAGTGACGATGGGGCTGACGTTGCGTGCTTACTCGATGACGGTGCGGGACCAAATTGTGGCGGCAGTACGACGGGAAGCGAAAGGATTGGCGGAAGGGTACGGAGTGCCGGAGGACCGGATGCCCACGGTGAGTTTGATGGAGAGCACGCCGGCGACAATCAACGATGCGGCGCTGGCAGAGCGGATACGAACTGCGGCAACGTCAGTGCTGGGCAAGGAGCGCGTCGGCGAGGCCAAGGCCATTATGGGCAGCGAGGATGTGGGGCTGTTTACGCTGGACGGAAAGATTCCCGGAGTGATGTATTGGCTGGGTGCGGCCGATGCGGAGAAACTGGCGGAGAGCCGGAAGACGGGCGTACCGCTGCCGAGTCCGCACTCAGCGCTGTTTGCGCCAGTGTATGCGCCGGCGATTACGACCGGTGTTACGGCAATGACAGCGGTGGCGCTGGATTTGCTTAAGTGACGACTTGGGGTAGGGCATAAGCCTTCGGCCCGTTCCGCACATGGGAAGATGATGCGGGAATTGGAGTCCTTCTTTCCAAGGCCCCAAAAGCGGGGCCTCGGGCACCAAGTTTTGTCCGAGGTAAATGGGGAGAGCGATAGCTATTTCGAAGGATCGACGAGCGCCTGATCGACTATTGCGTGGCTCTTGTATTCGATAGGGTGGTTGTCGGGGCTGGACATGCGCTGAATCATACTGACGAAAACCATGTCGTTGGTGGGGTCTACCCAGAACCAGGTGCCGGCCGCTCCGTCCCAGAAGAAGGTGCCTTTGCCGTCTGACAGGTTGGCCTCGGGTGGGTCAGAGATGACGGCGCAGTCATAGCCCCAGCCGAAGCCGGGGCGAATGACCGAGAGGCCAATACCGAACTCGCCGGTTTGAATAGCCGCGGGCATGTGATTCGACGTCATGAGCTTTACGGTGGATGGGGCGAGGATGCGCTTGCCATCCAGCTCTCCACCGTTGGCAAGCATTTGCGCGAAACGGTAGTAGTCTTCCGCGGTGGAGACGAGGCCGCCGCCACCGGACGGCATGGTGGGCTGCGTTGCGTAGTCGCCGGATGGGTTGGCAACGAGCTCGCCCTGGGGACCGGCGTGATAGTTGGTTGCGAAGCGCGCGCGCTTGTCTTCGGGGACGTAGAAGGCTGCGTCTTTCATGCCGAGCGGGGCAAAGATTTGATCATGCATGAAGTCAGGCAAAGACTGGCCGGTGAGTTTCTCGACGATGTAGCCCTGAATGTCCATGGAATTGCTGTAGAGCCAGCCTTGGCCAGGCTGATAGAGCAGCGGAATTTTGGCCTGCTTGTCGATCATCTCCTGGAGGTTTTTGGATTGCATGACCTTCAGGTCGCCGTACATGGCGTCGGCCGGCGACTTCGCGCGGCCATAGCTGAAGCCGGCGGTGTGGGTGAGCAACTCACGCATGGTGGGCGCATGATCGGGATCGACGAGAATCGACTTGCCGTCTGCGTCGACACCCTTCTGGACTTTGAGGTGCGCGAACTCAGGGATGAATTTTGAGATGGGGTCGGAGGGCAGCCACTTGCCTTGTTCGTAGAGGATCATCATGGCTACGCCGGTGACCGGCTTGGTCATGGAGTAGTCGCGGAAGATCGTGTCCTTGGTCATCGGCGCGGCGGTGGCGATATCGCGCTGACCGTAGGTGCGATACTCTACCAGTTTGCCGTGGCGCGCGAGGATGGTGACGGCGCCGCCGAGATGCTTCTCATCGATTTCGTCCTGGATGAGCGCGTGAAGCCGCTCGAGTCGCTCAGAGGAGAAGCCAACAGATTCCGGCTTGACTGCGTTGAGGTCGAGAGTGTGTTTGGCCGATTGTGAAGGATGCGGCTGCTGGGCTTGTGAGGATTGGAAAGTAAAGGCAGACGCAGCGAATGTCATGCAGGTGAGAACTGCGAATTGGTGCGGTGTCATGAGTTTCCTCTATATATGAGTGACGGGTAGTCACTCCGCTAAGCCGCATCCTTTTTAACAGACGAGCCTAGAGCGAGCAACGGGGACGCGGCAAAAATCAGTAGATGAGCTTGAGAGAGAACTGGATCTGGCGTGAAGTGCCGGCCGTTTTGCTGATTTCGCCGAAGCCAGAGCCGTTGAGAATGTTTGCGGGCAGACCCATGTTCACGATGTTGAAGAGATTGAAGAACTCAGAGCGAAATTGCAAGTCCATGCGCTCGGCTCCGCTGGGTCGACGGCCGAAGGGGGTGCTCTTGATGAGGGCGAAATCGTAATCGTAATAGGCTGGACCGCGGAAGGTGTTACGGCCGAGTGTGCCGAAGACGCCCTGGTTGGGGCCGGTGCCACCGGGGACATGGATGGGGATGGAAAAGAAATCGGCAGCGTTGTTTGCGCTTTCGCCGAAATAGTCCTGGCGATTCGGCCGCGCGGTGGAAAGACGCGGGGTGGCGATCTGGTTGGGACGATCGACACCGTTGGAGCCGGCACCAGTTTGCTGGATGCCGGAGAAGACGGTGAAGGGCGAGCCGGAACTAATGCTTGAAATACTCAATAGCTCCCAGCCGCCAGTTACTTTTCTGGAGATGGGGCGCAGTAACTGCGCGCTGTCCATGTGCAGATCTTGAGCGAGGCTCAGACCGAAGGAGTTAGTCACATCGAAGGCCGATGGACCTTTTTCAGCATGCGTGTCATAGGGATTCTGCGAGAAGCCTGAAGCTACTGCGCCTGTGGAACCGGTGCCTCCAATCACCTGGCTGGTATCATCGATGGACTTACCCCAGGTATAACTTGTCTGGATGCCAGGACCGCCGTGTCCCATGGTTCCGGATAGCGAAGTTTGCAGGGCGTGATAAGTGGAGTGGGCGTCGGCGACGATGACGTTCTCCACGCCGAAGCCACCAATGACGTTGCCCGCGCTATCGAACTGAGTGTGGGGCGCGAATGCGGGTGTAGCGCCGGGATAGGCGTTGGGGAAGCTATAACGCGGAAGCTTCTCTGCAGCGGTACCCACATAACTGGCATCGGCGGTGAGATTGCCGAGTTTGCGCTCCAGGCCCAGAGTCCATGTATAGAGGGTGCCGTTGTCAAAGGAGCGATCAATGCCACTGAGGTTGAGCGCGCTGACCACACCGTTGGGAGTGAGGGCGGCAAGGTCCTGCTCATAGCGATTTACATCCATGACGGTGTTGGGAGCAACCGACTTTGGGTTGCCGTTCGCGAAGATGTTCACACCCTGCGGTGTGTAAGTGGGAGGAATCTGCGAGGGGGTGATCTGAAAGCCGTATTGGATAGGTGCATTAGAAGCGGAAAGCAAGCGCGGATAGACGGCGAAGGGCGTGGAACCGGTGAGGAAGTTATCCTGCCAGATATTGGGCGGAATGGTTGTGATAGCTCCACCCGCATGAGCAGTTAGTTTGTTTGTAACTTGCCAGGAGGCCTGGATGCGTGGTCCGAACGCCTTCCAATCCGTTTGATAGCCGGGCTGAGGGTTGATGACATACTCTTGCGTGCCATTTACGGTGAGGAATCCGCCAGTTCTATGGGCGCGCTCCGTGATGGGTTGATAGAGCTCCCAGCGAAGTCCGTAGTCGAGTGTGAAGCGCGGCGTGACCTTCCAGGTGTCCTGCGCATAGGCGTTGAAGTTATTGCGACTGATGGCAGCTGGGCCAATGTGCGGGCCGTTGGAGAAGTATGGCGGCGCGATGGCTACGGTGTAAACGAAGGGACTGCCAGAGAGAAAGCTGGAAAGTGTGTCAGGGAATGGATTGCCAGGATTGATGTTATGGGTACCGCTCTGCGACGGGATGAACTCAGTAGCATAAGCGGTTCCTCCGCCGAAGTCATATTCGCCATTGGGGCTGATGCCGAAGTAAGTGGTGTCGCGATTGACACGGACTTCGAAGCCGGCCTTTAAGGCGTGGGTTCCGGTGGTGAAGGCGACGTTCTGGCGGCCTTGAAAGAGATTGCCGTAGGCCTGCATGACCGAGCCGGCAGCAGAGTCGAAGGCTTCAAAGAGTCCGTCGTTGAATTTGACTGCGGGATCGGTGTAGTCGGTGGTGGGAAAGCCGGGGCTGGTGCGCGTGATGCTGATGGAGGACTCGAGAACCAGACGCGGGGAGACGGAGCGAGTATAGGTTCCGACTACATTTCGCTGGCGGTCGAAGTACTCGATACCGAATGCGGGATCAATGGCAGTCTGGTCAGGGTTGGTGGTGGGGCCGCTGAGGTTGTCGTAGTTGAAACGAGCGAAGAACTGATCTTTGGAAGATATCTTGTGGTCGAGGCGCACGGAAAACTGATCGGCGTTTGTGGCGACCTTCGACGCGGTTGCGTAGGTGTGGTCTGCAAAGGAGCCGGCAGCGTAATTGGGTAGAGGATAGCGAGCCAGGACTGCGGCAATCCCAGAATTGACCGGGACATTAAGCGTATCGACGGAGCCGTCAGGGTAGGTGACTGTGTCAACGCCGGTGCGCTCGGTGGGAGTGGGTACAGGCATGACCTGCGTAGTGCCGAGGACCTGACGGAAACCCTGATATTGGGCGAAGTAGAAGGTGCGCTTGGGGCCATCGTAAAGGTGCGGGAGGAAAACGGGTCCGCCGTTGGTGAAACCGAACTCGTTGCGGCGGAAGGGCGGAATGCGGCCGGGATACGCAGGAGTTGCGTGGTCGAAGTAGTTGCGGGCGTCGAAGGCGGAATTGCGAACGAATTCGAAGATGGATCCGTGAAATCCACTGGCGCCGGAGCGGGTAATGATGTTGGTAAAGCCAGCGGCGCCGCGTCCGATCTCGGCCGGCATCCAGCCTGAGCTCGAATCAATTTTCTCGACCGCATCGACGTTGAAGTTGGGGAAGGTGGATCCGCCCATCTCCGGGTCACTGATATCGGCGCCGTCCATGGCGAAGGTTGCTTCAACACCACGCTGGCCGTTGATGGCGAATTGCGCTGTGAAGTTGGTGGCGCCGTTGGCATCGGTCATGGTGCCGGCGGCCAGGAGCAAGAGTGTCCCGAAGTCGCGTCCATTAAGGGGCAACTCGCTGACTGCCTGATTCGACAACTGCTCGCCGCCGGTGGCGCTCTGAGTTTTGAGGACGGTAACAACGAGTTCGCCACGGTCAGAGAGCGTGAGCTCGACAGGCGGGGCGGCAGGCGTGAGGTCAATGAACTGGGAATAATCGACCTTGCGACCGTTGGCTTCAACGGTGAGACGGTATTGACCTGACGGAAGAGGCGCCAGATGGAATTGTCCGTCAGCAGAGGTGCGCGCTTCAGCCTTGGCGGCGGCTTTTGAAGTTAGGCGGACCTTTGCGGAAGAGATGGGAGCTCCTGCTGCATTGCGAAGGACTCCTCGCCAGATGGGTTGCGCGGTTTGCTGCGCCGATATTGGGAGTACGGATAAGAGGAGGGCAGCGAGGATGAGGGCTTGGAATACTGATAGCCGACGTATCGACATGGAAGTGGACGGCCAGGAGCGAGATTCGGCTTTCAAGAGAATGCGGCTTTCACGAAACGGTTGTAGACAGCCTCAAAGGAAGCGTTGACAGCCAGGAAATTCCCCTTGCCGCGTCCGCACTGATTATAACTTTCGGACTTATGTTCGGCCACTTTGCGGATGGTTCTGGAGCTTGTGCACCGCGGCGTTAAGAGAAGCCTCTACACTAACTACTTATGGATGGAACGGAGATGACGACGGACACAATTGCCGCGATTTCAACGCCGGCAGGACGGGGTGGAATCGGGATTGTGCGGCTGAGCGGGCCGGAGGCGGCGGCAATTGCCACACAACTTGTGAGGCTGCGACAACCACTGGAGCATGGACGAGCAAGGCTGGTGGATGTACTGGATGGGATCGGCGACGAAGCGGAAAGAATTGATGAAGCGCTGGTGACATGGTTTCAGGCACCTCACTCGTATACGGCTGAGGATGTGGTGGAAATCGCGGCACATGGGTCACCGGTGGTGCTGGATTTGCTCTTACGACGTGCGCTGGAGTTGGGGGCACGGCTAGCGGAGCCGGGCGAGTTTACCCAGCGCGCATTTCTTGCCGGGCGGCTGGACCTGACACAGGCGGAGGCAGTGCGGGACCTGATTGAGGCACAGACGCTGACACAGGCGCGACAAGCTGCAAGCCAGTTGGGCGGGGCCCTGAGCCAGCGCGTGGCACCGACGAAACAGGCGTTGGTGGAGCTGATTGCACTGCTTGAAGCGGGAATCGACTTTGCCGAGGACGATGTGGATGTAACGCCGCAGGCTGAAATAGCGCGTCGGATTGGCGAACTAACACCGGGGCTGAAGGCGCTGGAGGCGTCGTATGGCCGTGGGCGGATTGTGCATGACGGACTGACGCTGGCGATTGTGGGACGGCCGAATGCGGGGAAAAGCTCGCTATTTAATCGGCTCGTGGAACGGGAGCGGGCGATTGTGACGGCAACCCCGGGGACCACGCGGGATACTGTGACGGAACGGATTTCTCTAGGTGGGATTCCGCTAGAACTGGTGGACACAGCAGGACTGCGGGAGGGGCACGAGGAGGCGGAAAAGCTGGGAATTGCACGCAGCCGCGAAGCTCTGGCGGACGCGGGGCTGGTGCTCGTGGTGCTGGATGCGACGCAGCCGCTCAATGACGAAGAGCGGCGATTGCTGGAAGTGGTGGAAGGAAGGCCGGCGCTGGTCGCAGTGAATAAGAGCGATCTGGCTGCTGGGGAAGCTATTGAGCGAGTTGTTGGGGATGGGATGGTGCGGACTTCGGCGCTGACTGGTGAAGGGATTCAGGAACTAAGGGCAAGGATTTTGGCGCTGGCGACGGGCGGAGCTGCGGCTGAGCCGGGGATGCTGACTAGTTTGCGACACCACCAGGCGATTACAACGGCGCTGGGGGCGCTGGGTGATGCGGCGCAGGCGAATTCGAATTCAATCCCACATGAAATGATCTTGCTGGATCTTTACAGGGGACTTTGGGCGCTCGATTCGCTGACCGGACAAACGACTTCCGACGATGTGTTGAATTTGATTTTTTCGACCTTCTGCATCGGAAAATAATTCCACATTCGGCGGTCTTCGAATGAGTTCGCTGGGACTCATTAAACTGCTAAAAATAAATGAGATAATGTTCGGAATTGTTCGAAGATATTCGCGGACAGCCATCAAGATTTGAGTCTCCAGCGAGTCTCCATAGTCGGAGTATAATAGATTTTGGTTCCGGAGACTCAAAATGAGCTTAACTGTAACAAAATTAGATAGCTTAAGGCCAAAGCTTAAAAGATATACGGTTGCCGATGGCCGCGGATTGTTCATGGACATAACTCCCAATGCGTCAATGAGCTGGGTTTTCCGATATCGCCTCAATGGGAAGCAAGATAAGGTCACAATCGGACCGTATCCGGAGTTCTCCCTAAAGACAGCTCGGGAAAAACGGGATTCTCTAGCCGTGGATGTCGCCAAGGGGATTTCTCCCGCAGAAGAAAAAAGAAAAGTACGAGCTGAAGCGACGACCCACCAGCCTGGAAGTCCCACCGTGAAGGAATTCGGTGAACGCTATATGAATGAGCAGGTGGACAAGAACTGGAAGGATCCAAGCAATGAGCGCCGCTACCTGGAAAAAGACTTCTTCCCAGAATTCGGTGATCGGCTTCTGAAAGACATCACCGCAGTCGACGTTCAGTTAGTGGTCTATCGCAAGAGAGATGGTGGTCATCCATCAGCCGCAATCCACCTGCGGAACACAATCAAGCGGATGTATGACTACGCAGTCGAGACGCACCTCGCGTTAATCAATCCGGCTGCTATGGTAGCCACAAAATACATTGGCAAGGCTGTAAGGCGGAAGCGCCACCTGACCCCTAATGAGATTCGCGAATTCCTACATGTGATCTATGCGAGCAATA
>Ga0187847_10000288_pt1 | contig 59930 bp, 47 predicted proteins | sample June2016WEW_4_10_FD_132458 | JGI IMG/M metagenome (GOLD analysis project Ga0187847, IMG submission 132458) | Peatland microbial communities from SPRUCE experiment site at the Marcell Experimental Forest, Minnesota, USA - June2016WEW_4_10 | ecosystem: Environmental > Terrestrial > Soil >...
GATTATGAGTCCCCTGCTCTAACCGTTGAGCTACAGGCCCGCGTGTTTACCGCATCAAAAGCAAATTGATGCTCATGGCAACCTCTCGCTGGCCTTCGAAATTGTTCGCAGGCCGGAGCGGGATGCAATTTCAGTGTGACACAGCCGATTGGAATTCGTCACTTGATCACAGCATACATTTGCACTTGTAACGATTCGCTTAATGTAAATGCCGTAATTGTTAAACTGATGGGCACCGGACTTACTGCGGGTATGCAAGTACCCATCAGAAAACAGCGGCCACGCCGGAGTTACGTTCCGGCGCGGCCGCATTCAATGACGAGAATGATGAAGCTACTTAGATTGCGACTGAGTTGCTGGGGCAGCCGTTGACGCAGGAGCAGGCGTCGTTGTCGCTGGACTAGACGTTGACGCTGGAGCAGGTGTTCCAGGTGACGGAGGCTGCCCGCCAACTGGCCGACGCCCGCGGAGGTCGCCGATCCCAGATCTTCCAGTGGGCGGCAAGGGCGCTGACGGCGGATCGGTTACGTCTACCAGTTCAACGTCGTAAATCATGTCGGACATGGGGGGAATCGCGGGGGGGTGGCCCATCGGGCCCCAGGCCAGTTGCCAGGGGATATAGAGGCGGCGCTTGCCGCCGACCTTCATGCCGGCAAGACCCTGGTCAAAACCCGAGATCATCTGGTGGCGGCCCTGGATAAAGTTGACGGTCATGGGAGGCCCCAGCTTGGCCTTGCCGTCGGCTTCCACGATCACCTTGCCGTTTGCGTCCTTGAGCGGTGCGCCGGGGTGGTCGAGAGTGGAGTCAATCTTGGTTCCGTCGGCGGCCAGCCAGTAGGTGTATTGCACTTTGTAGAGCTTGTTCGGCTCGGCCTCGGCACCGGTACCGATCACGTAATCCTGGTAGCGAAGGGCGAAAACAGACTGCACGTTGCCCTGAACGGGAGGGATACTTGCGGGCAGAGCGATGCCCGCAGCTGCTGTCGAGCAGTTTTCCTTAGGTGCAGAGCCGGTCTTTGCGGCGGCGCTGGCCGCTTTGGTGGCCGGATGAACCAGGGATTGAGAGCTTGCGGCAGCCGCGCATGCCGCCATCAATAGAATCATGCAAATGTGTTTCATGGTGTGGCCTTGCTCCGAAATTTAGATGTACTCCGGGATATATTCCCGGGTTGGTTCTTGCTGGAAGTGTAACAGGCATTCCCGCACCCCCGCACGCATCCAAGGGCAGCCCTTTTTCAGCAGGATCCTGCATTTCAGACGCTCCAGAACGCCAAACCGCTCACACGATCGATTGGAGCATACTCGCGCGCGACTTTCAGGCCCATGCTGCAATCGGCCGCCCGGCAGGCGCAAGCTATACTGCTTCTTGGCCATGCGCCGCACGATCGCACTTGCGCTGACGATGATCTTCAGCTGGATGCTGATCGCACCCGTTTTTGGCCCCGATGCCGACGCGCATCTTCCCCCATGCTGCCGCAGGAACGGCAAGCATCACTGCATGATGCGCATGGAGCAATTCAGCAGCAATCGAAAAGGCTTCACGTCCATCTCGGGGAAATGCCCCTGCCTAGCGGCAAGCACTTGCGCGGTTTATTCTCCAATCTTTCATCCGAAAATCAGGCAGCAGTTCCCAGCTGGAGTTATCCGCGGACCGGTGTGTCTTGCGCAGAGGGTGGGCCGCCTCCAGCTTTCCTTTCTCCGCGGGCATCCAAAGCGCGGTCCTCCGTCTCCTCTCACCTGACAATTCGCAGCGCTTTACGGATGGGATTGCTGTCGCCGATCCGGTTCGGTCCTTTGCGCATTCTCAGCAAGAGGAGAATTTATGAAATGCAAGTTGTGGCTGGCTTTATTGCCGGCCGTCTGCCTGTGCTGGCAAATAAGCCTGGCACGCGCCCAGCAAGACCTCCGCGTCAATACTTCGAAAATCCCGCCGGTGGTGAATCAACCCGTTCCCTGTGCAAAGGGTAACTCCGCTGCAACCGGCCGCATTGCCGGAGTCTTCAAAGATCAATTCGGCGCATTTGTTCCAGGAGTCAAGATTGAGGCCCTGCACCTCGCCTCGGGCATCAGGCGGTCACTCGTCGCCGATAATCAGGGCCGCGTTGCATTCGATGGTCTCCCCGTGGGGCGCTACCAGGTCACCGCCATCGCCACCGGTTTTGAGATCATCGTCGTGCATGATGTTTTCGTTACCGCATGCGGCGAGGCAACGGTCAATATCGTTTTCAAAGTTGCCACGGCCAGAATCTTCGTCGAGGTAAATGAGCCGGAGATCGGAGCGGGCGCGGCAACCTTGCATCTGGTGAACGAATACGATCGTACACGCAGCCGCAATACAGCGGAGCTGCTGGGAAATATGCCCGGCGTCAGCTTGCGAGAGAACGGTCAGCTTGGTTCCATTCCATTTCTTCATGGAATGGGAGATGAACGCGTCAAGGTGATGGTGAACGGCATGACGCTCTCCTCAGCCTGCCCGAATCACATGAATCCACCGCTCTCCTCTATCGCTCCATCCAACGCAGCCGAGATTACCGTTTTGGCGGGCATTACTCCGGTGAGCCTGGGTGGCGACAGCATCGGAGGAACGGTCTCTGTCGATTCGCAGCCACCGGTATTCGCTGGTCCGGAAGAACGGCTGCACACGGAGAGCCTATCCTCGGGCTTTTATCGCAGCAACGGCGAATATTATGGAGGTGGATTTTCGGAATGGGTCGCCGGCCGCAACCTTGGCATAGGCTACAGCGGTTCATGGGCCACCAACGGCGACTACGCCGACGGCAGCAGCCACAAGATTACTTCCACATATGCCCAGAGCACAGACCACACCGTAACTCTGGCTGCTCAAGGCGGCGGAAACCTGCTGGTTCTTGAGGGCAGCCTGCACCACACTCCCTACGAAGGTTTCGTGAACGCGCAGATGGATCTGGTGCGCAACTACGCCGAGTCGCTCAACCTGCATTACCACGGAAACTTTGACCGCGGCGAGCTTGACGCGCACATCTACTGGCAGGGCTCCTGGCACTCGATGAACATCGGCAGGGACAAATCTACTTTCCCTATGGCGATGAGTATGCCGATGAATACGCACGGAAGAGACCTTGGCTACTCCGTGAGGTATGAGCTCCCGCTCTCCGCGCAGCACACACTGGGCGCGGGCAGCGAATTGCATCGCTTTGTTCTCGACGACACTTGGCCCGCCGTTGCAGGGACGGCTCCGTATATGGGCTCCAATCCATTCGTCAGCATAAACGATGGCCGACGAATCCGGCTGGGCTGGTTTGCTGAAGTGGCCAGCAAGTGGAATCCGCAATGGACCACGCTCTTCGGGCTGCGCAACGATACTGTCTGGTCGAACACCGGCAAGGTCGAAGGATACTCGAGCAACTTTGCCGCTGACGCCGGCGCTTTCAATGGATTGAACCGCGCTCACGCCGACGTCGACCTGGATGTAACCGCACTGGCGCGCTATGAGCCCAATGCTTCGAGCGCCTACGAGTTTGGCTATGCGCGCAAGACCCGCGCGCCCAATTTGTATGAGCGCTATGCATGGTCGACGAATTGGATGGTCAGTGGCATGATCGGCTGGCTTGGCGACGGCAATTACTATGTGGGCAACGTGGCCCTCAAGCCGGAGATTGCGCACACCGTGAGCGGCACAGCGACCTGGCGCGACCGTGTGCGCAGTCAGTGGGAGATCAAGTTCACGCCCTATCTATCATTCATTCAGGACTATGTGGATGTGGATATGCTGGCCACAACGACGAGCGTCTCCATGCCAACGGCTCCCTATAACGGCCTGAGCACCTTTGCCCAACTGCGCTTTGCCAACCACAACGCCCGCATTTACGGTGCCGATCTCCCCGGCAACGGTTCGCTTTGGAACAGCGTTCGTTTCGGGCAGGGCAAGATCAGCGGCGTTGCTGGTTGGTTGCACGGCGAAAGGATCGATACACAGACCGGCCTCTACCAGATGATGCCGTTGTACACCCGTGTGGCCTTCGACGAATTATTGAAGGGATTCGCTGCCGGCTTCGGCCTCCAGGCCGTGGACTGCAAATCCAACGTCGATCCGCATCGCCTCGAGCAAGCCACGTCGGGGTACGCACTTTTGAATCTGCACACGAGTTATCAGCGCGGCCATCTGCGGGCGAACGCAGCCGCGGACAATCTGCTGAACAAGAACTATGAGCTTCCATTGGGAGGCATCAACTTCGACGACTACGCGGCCAGCGGCTGGATGAGCCAGATCAAACCGCTCACCGGTCGGGGACGGTCTTTTTATGCGGGTTTATCGGCCCGTTTCTAACCGCGGTGCTGCATCGCGCTCAGCTTCGCGTGCCTCTCTGCGAAAATAGAGATAGATGATCTCATTGCAAAATGCCGGGAAGCGGTTTGGGCCGCGAGTCTTGTTTATGGAAGCCAACTGGCTCATCCAGAGCAAGGAAAAAACCGCACTGGTGGGCGCCAACGGAACCGGAAAATCGACGCTGATGAAGGCGATCGCCGGGCTAGAGTCGCTGGATTACGGCAGCATGCAGCAGACGCGCGGCATCAGCATCGGCTACCTGCCGCAGGAAGGTCTGGTGCTGGCCGGCAGAACGGTCTTTGACGAGTGCCTCACGGTCTTCGACGAACTGCACGATATGGAGCGGGAGATTGAGCACCTCGGCGGCCAACTGGCCGTGCTCGACCACGCCGGAGCGGAGTACGAGGCTGCGGCTGAGAGATATTCCATGCTCCAGGAGCGCTTTCACTCGCTCGACGGGTATGCGCTGGACGCGCAGGTCGGCGGAGTGCTCACCGGACTCGGATTCAGTAAAGAAGATTGGTCGCGGCAGACTGACGAGTTCAGCGGCGGCTGGCAGATGCGCATCGCTCTGGCCAAGCTGCTGCTGGCCAAGCCCAACCTTCTGTTGCTCGATGAGCCCACTAACCACCTCGACCTTGAGACCCGTAACTGGCTTGAGGACTATCTCCGGACCTATCCGTTTGGCTACATACTTATCTCCCACGATCGCTACTTTCTCGACGTGACTATCGATCGCACCGTGGAGATATGGAATAAGCGGCTGTCGATCTATCAGGGTAACTACACAAAGTACCTAAGTCAGAAAGACGAGCGGCGCACACAACTTGTAGCCGCTTACCGAAACCAGCGCATCCAGATAGAGCACCTTGAAGCCTTCATCAACCGTTTCCGTGCCCAGGCCACCAAGGCGAAACAGGTACAAAGCCGCATCAAGGAACTGGAAAAGATCGAGCGCATTGAGATTCCGGAAGAAGAGGCGGTGATTCACTTCCGGTTTCCCCAGCCGCCGCCCTCGGGACGCATGGTTGCGGAGGCTGAGGCGCTCTCAAAGAGTTATGGCGACAAGAAAGTGCTCGACCGGGTCAAATTCACCATCGAGCGCGGCGACCGCGTGGCGCTGGTCGGCGTGAACGGCGCGGGCAAATCGACGCTCATCAAATTGCTCACCGGCGAGGAAGCGCCTACTGCCGGACAAGTCAAGCTCGGCCACAACGTGGTCAGCGAGTACTTTGCGCAGGACCAGTACAAGGTGCTCGACGGCGACAGGCGCATGCTCGACGACATCAGCGCCGCGGCGGTCAAAGTTCCCGAGGTTCAGTTGCGGTCGCTGCTGGGGTGCTTCCTCTTCAGCGGCGACGACGTCTTCAAGCCGCTTGGCGTGCTCAGTGGCGGCGAGCGCAACCGCTATGCGCTGGCCCGCATTCTGGTTTCGCCGTCGAACTTCCTGCTGCTCGACGAGCCCACCAACCACCTGGATATGCGCGCCAAAGACGTGCTGCTCGATGCGCTTGCGGTCTTCAGTGGCACAGTGATCTTTGTCTCTCACGACCGATATTTCATTGACCGCCTGGCTACGCGTGTGCTTGAAGTGGAAGGCGGAACGATCACCAGCCATGAGGGCAACTACGAAGACTACCTGCGCTGGAAATCTGCCCAGGCTGTCGCTCTAGTCAGCAATGACTGCAAGCCCGACCGTAATTCAACCAACCGTATTTCCGGAAGCGCTTTGTATCAGGGCACGACTTCAGTCGTGCCGAAAAGCAGCTCAAATAATGGGGCTTTAGCCCCTGAGGGCCAGACTTCAGCCGGTGACGGCGAGGCCGATGCAGCTGCCAAGTCCCACACCCGCCGCTTGAACCCCATCAAGCAGAAACAGATGGAGGAGCGATGCGCATTCCTCGAAGAAGAAACTCCGCGCATCGAGGCCGCCATCCACCATACGGAGGAGCAACTCGGCATCTTTGTCTCCGTCGCCGAAACACAACGGCTTACCGCTTTGGCTGAGGACCTGCGCGACCAACTCGCCTCGCTCACCGCCGAGTGGGAAGAGCTGATGATGCAGTTGGACAGCCAGTCCGCACTCTCCTGATTTAGCTCAAGTTTCGATTGCTATAGTAGTTACTCCGCCCGCATCCGTACTACTCAATGGATTTTTGTAGGCTTTCATACCTCTAACCTGCATTTCACCCGATGCTCTGAATATCCCGCTATCGCCATCGTGCATAATCAAAATACGATGGCTCTTTTGTGGAATCCCGAAAGTTGGGCGCAGCGGCTCAAGGAGCTGGAGGCGCAATCTGGCGATTTGAAGGAGGCTCCGCTGCGGCGCGATGTGCGGTCGCTGGGGACGCTGCTGGGCGATGTGCTGCGCGAGCAGGCTGGCGAGGAACTCTTTGCTCAAGTCGAGGCGCTGCGGCAGAGCACTATCAGCCGGCGCGATGCTGAGGCTCGCGGCGACGAGCGAGAGGCTACGCGGCTGGCTATCGGCTCGCTGGAACTGGTGCACGGGCTGCCGGTGGAGCAGGCTCTTCTGCTGACGCGCGCCTTTGCTTTTTATTTTGAACTGATCAATCTGGCGGAGACGAACCATCGCAAGCGGCGGCGCATTGCGCTGCAACTGAGCGGGGAGGCAGGACGGCAGCGCGGGTCGCTGGCCGGGACGTTGAGCGAGATGCGGCGCGTGGGGATCAGCGCGGAAGAGGCTCTGGAGTGGCTGAAGCGCGTGCTGGTGGTGCCGGTTTTTACGGCGCATCCGACGGAGGCGGCGCGGCGGACCGTGATGTTCAAGCGGCGGCGCATTGGGGATTTTCTGGCTGCGCTTGACCGCATCCCGGTGCCTGAGCAGGATATGGCGCGGCTGGAGCAACTGGTGCTGGCGGAGATTACCAGCCTGTGGCAGACGGACGAGGTGCGCTCGCGGCGGCCCAGCGTTTATGACGAGATCAAGATGTGGCTGGACTATTATGACGTTTCGATTTTCGAGACGCTGCCCAGCCTTTATCGCGAGATCTCCGAGGCGCTGCGGGCGTCTTACGGCCTGGAGATTGAGGCGCTGGCGCTGCCTCAGGTGCTCTGCTTTGGGTCATGGATCGGCGGCGACCGCGACGGTAATCCCTTTGTAACGCCGCAGGTGACGCGCGATGCTGTTCAACTGGCGCGCGGGCATTTGCTGCTCTACTACCGGCGGCAATTGGATGAAATTACCGACCTGCTGACGTCGAGCGCGCAGCAGACGGCGGTGAGCGATGAGCTGCTGGGGCGGCTCAAGGCGTATGTTGCGCTGGTACACACGCCGGAGGCGCAGGTCTTTGGCGCGCAGTATGAGTTTGAGTACTATCGGCGATTCATCATCTGCCTGAAGGCGCGGGTGCAGCGGACGCTTGAATATATGGAGCATCCGAGCCACGCGGGCGTTGCGCTGCCGATTACTTCTTACACGCTCTCGCAGGGGCAGGAGAAGCTGGCGCAGGTGCTGCCCGCTTACTGCTCGGTGGAGGAGTTTATTGCCGATCTTGAGATTCTGCGGGCTTCGCTCGAGGCAAATCGCGGATTGCGCATTGCGCGGACTCTGATCGATCCGCTGATTTTGCAGGTTCGGACTTTTGGATTGCATCTGCATACGCTCGATATCAGGCAGCATGCGCGGGTGCATGCGGCGGCTTTGCAGGAGGCGATTGCCGACTCAAGCGGGCCGGCGCTCTTCGGAGAACTCAGCGAGCAGACGGCCTCGGTGCTGGAGACTTTCCGCGTGGTGGCCGAGGTGAAGAGCGGCTGTTCGCCGGAGGCGATTCGCCAGTATGTCATCAGCGGCGCTTCGTCGGTGGACGATGTGCTGGCGGTGGTACGGCTGGCGCGGTTGGGCGGCGTAAGGGTGGAAGGATCGGGCAACGGACCGGGAGAGGATCCGGGGCTGATGCCGGTGCCGCTGTTTGAATCGATTGAGGATTTGCGCCGGGCGCCGGAGATTTGCCGCGAGCTGTGGAGCCGGGCGGACTATCGCAAGCTGATCGCCACCTGGGACGACTGGCAGGAGGTGATGCTGGGCTATTCGGACTCGAATAAAGACGGCGGCATGCTGACCAGCACCTGGGAGATCTTCCGCGCGCATCGCGATCTACACGTGGCGGCGCGCGAGGCTGGCGTCAAGCTGCGCATCTTTCACGGACGCGGAGGCACGGTGGGGCGCGGCGGAGGGCCAACACATCGCGCTATCTTCGCTCAGCCGATGAATTCATTCGACGGACAGTTGCGCATCACCGAACAGGGCGAGGTGCTCAACTTCAAATATGCCGACGAAGTGCTGGCTGAACGCAATCTGGAATTGATGATCGCCGCCTCACTGGACGCGCTGGCGAGGCCGAATGCGCGCGACCCCGAGGGACACTTTACCGGGATTCTCAAGCCGGAGTGGGAGGCCGCGCTTAACGCGCTTTCAGAGCTTTCTTATGGTTACTACCGCAAGCATATTCTTAACGATCCGGGGGTTGTGACTTACTTTGAGCAGTCCACTCCGGTGGGCGAGCTGGAACACGCCAAGATCGGCTCGCGGCCGGCGCGACGGGATGCATCGCCTTTGCTCGGAGATCTGCGCGCGATTCCGTGGGTCTTCGGCTGGACTCAGTCTCGGCTGCTGGTGCCGGCCTGGTTCGGCGTGGGCTATGCAGTGGATCAATATCTTGCGCAACCGGGTGCAATGGAGCTCTTGCAATCCATGGCCCGCGAATTTCCGCTCTTCATTGACCTGGTGCGCAACGTGGAGATGGCGCTGGGCAAGGTCGACCTGGCTACCGCGCGGCTTTACTCTTCGCTGGTTGAGGACCCGAAGCTTCGCGAGCGTGTCTATGACCTCTTCGAGGCAGAGTTCCATCGCACGGTGCGCGCTGTTCTGGCGGTTACGCGGCAGACTGAACTGCTGGAGACGAATGAGGTGCTGGCTCACTCCATCAAACTGCGCAACCCTTACGTCGATCCGATGCACCTGATTCAGGTGGATATGCTGCGGCGCAAGCGGGCGGGCGAAGATACACCGGAAGTGAACCGGGCTATTGCAGCGACGATCAGCGGTATTTCCGCGGGACTGCGCAATACTGGATGAGTCGAAGGCCGTACGGCCTTTCTCATCTTTCACTTGCCATACCCCGCTCACCGGGTCTACTCTATTTCTATGCATCGATGTCGCTAACACCGTCCTGGTGACAGCTCCGATGCAACCGTGCGCCTTGATGACGTGCGCTTTCCCTTTGTGATTTCGAGCTCCACCATCCCCCAAAAATGACTTTCAAAAGAAGCATCTGGGATCATTCCCGGAGAAAAAGGAGAAAATTATGGCGCGCATAGCCGCGGATGTAACTGAACTCATTGGCAAGACCCCGCTGGTGCGGTTGAATCGCGTAGCAGCCGGCTTGCCTGCTACCGTTGTAGCCAAGCTGGAAAGTCAGAACCCCCTCAGCAGCGTCAAAGACCGCCTGGGATTCGCCATGGTCGATGCCGCGGAAAAGGCCGGCAAGATCACGCCCGGCAAGACCATCCTGATTGAGCCCACCAGCGGCAACACCGGCATCGCGCTGGCCTTTATCGCCGCCGCCAAGGGCTACAAGCTGATTCTCACCATGCCGGAGACCATGAGCTTGGAGCGCCGCGTAGTGCTGCTGGCCTTTGGCGCTGAGATTGTTCTCACGCCTGGACCCAACGGAATGAAGGGCGCCATTGCCAAGGCCAACGAGATTCTGGCGAAGACACCCAATGGCTATATCCTCCAGCAGTTTGACAATCCCGCCAATCCCGCCATTCACTACTCGACCACCGGCCCGGAGATATGGAACGATACCGACGGCAAGGTGGACATTCTCATCAGCGGCGTGGGAACCGGCGGCACCATCACCGGCGTCGCCAAGTACATCAAGGAGCGCAAGCCAGAGTTCAAGGCCATTGCCGTGGAGCCGACGGACAGTCCAGTGCTTTCAGGCGGCAAGCCCGGGCCGCATAAGATCCAGGGAATTGGCGCCGGGTTTGTGCCCAGCGTGCTGGATACCAAGCTCGTCGACGAGATCATCCAGATCACCAACGATGAGGCCATCAGCGCGGCGCGCGAGTTGCCGCTAAAGGAAGGGCTGTTTGTCGGCATCAGCTCGGGAGCAGCTGTGGCTGCGGCGCTGAAGGTTGCTGCACGGCCTGAAAATGCGGGGAAGCTGATCGTCGCTGTTCTGCCCGATTTCGGCGAGCGCTACCTGTCAAGCATTCTCTTCGAGTCGCTGCGCCAGCAGGCTCTGGCCACAACCACGGAAGCGATAGCGGTGTAAGGAATTCGATTTCCGGCGGGGCTGAATCGGCTCCGTCGGCGCTCAACTCTCCGCATCTGCTAACGTAATTGCAAGACCCCATTTAACATGGAACTGTTCGCCCGCATTCGCGAAGACATTAACTCCGTATTGGAGCGCGACCCGGCCGCGCGCTCGCGTCTGGAGATTTTGCTCTGCTATCCGGGGTTGTGGGCGGTATGGTTTTACCGCGTTTCGCACTTTCTGTGGCGCGTAAAACTGCGCCTGCCTGCACGAATACTTTCCCAGGTAGCCCGCTTCTTCACCGGAGTGGATATTCATCCCGGCGCGCTGCTGGGCCGGCGGCTGTTCATCGATCACGCAACAGGAGTGGTGATCGGTGAGACCGCCATCGTGGCCAGCGACGTGACCATCTACCAGGGCGTGACGCTGGGGGGAACCGGCAAGGGCCACGGCAAGCGCCATCCCACAGTCTGTGATGGCGTCTTCATCGGCAACAACGCCAACGTGCTGGGCAACATCACCATCGGCGAGAACTCGCGCATCGGCGCCGGCTCCGTGGTGCTCGACGATGTGCCGCCCAACTCGACTGTGGTCGGCGTTCCGGCTCACATCGTTTATTCGAACGGCGAGCGCGTGCTGCTGACCGATCCGCACGACATAAAAGACCCGCTCTCTGACGCGCTTATCGCACTTTCCGCCCGCGTGGAAGAGCTGGAAAAGCGCCGCGGAGGCAAGCCGCATGCCGCCGAACCCTTCGCTGCCGAAGAAGCCGAGCGCTCCGCCTACCGCAAGGACCTCGAGCGGCTGCGGCAGTATGTTTCGATGGGCGAGGGGATTTAGAGCAGTTCTCTTCAATGCTTTGAGCGGGCGTGGACCGGGAGGTCCACGCTACAGCCGGCCAGGAGGCCAGCGCTACCTGTTCTTGCGGCGGCCGGGCCAGAACCAGTAGGTGTAAAAAGCTCCAATCAATAACAGAAGCGAGCCGCCAAAAATGCCTGGGTGATAATTCGCGAGTACCACGGTCGTCGGCTGGGAGAATTTCGCGATCGATGTGAATAGAATAATGATCCCGTAAATTGTGAGCAGAACTCCGATGAAGAACCATACCGGTACCATGTGACTCTGCTTGCTCATCCTCTCAGTCCTTTCTCCGTGATTAATCTCGTGCGCACTTACCAGAATATCCATTGCAGGACGGCGAAGAAGATTGCTACGCCGAAGGCCCAGAACACTGGTCGTTTGTAAATTGGCATCCGTCTCTGGTCAGGAAACATTGTTAGTCCATACACCAGGCCGGTGAGTTCGGCGGCCGGCTTGGGCTTGGTGAACAGGCTCACGATCACGGTGACGAATATGCAAATCAAGAGGGACCAAAGCGCGCGGTAAAGATTTTCGGCCATATCCTTCGCGTTCGGTGAAAGCGCGATGTAGGCGAGATAAGCGGGCCTGAATTTTACCAGCGTGAACATGGCGATGGAAGAACCGGTGCCTGCGAGCAGTCCCCAGAAACCCGCCTTTGGCGTAGCTCTTCTCCACATCATCCCTGTGATTACGGTGCCAAAGAGAGGAGCGATGAAGAAGCTAACCAACGCCTGCATGTAATCCATGATGCTTTTGAACTGAGTTACAAAATAAGCGGTGCCGATGCTTAGAAGTACCCCGATAATTGTGCTCCAGCGGCCTATCTTGACATAGTGCGCATCGGTTTCATTTTTGCGAATGTAGGGTTGATAAATGTCATAGGTCCAGACGGTGGCGAAGGCGCTCACGTTTCCCGCCATGCCCGACATGAAACCGGCAATCAGCGCGGTCACTCCCAGGCCCAGCAGCCCTGGGCCGCAGTATCGCGCCAGCATCAGCGGAAGCACTTCGTTATAGCTGTGCATGCCGGGGCCGGCCGCGCCTTCCGGGACAAGGCGGAAAGGAAGCACGGCCAGACCCAATAGGCCGGGAAGGATGACGATCAACGGGACGGCCATCTTGAAATAGGAGGCAATGATGGGGGCCAGTTGCGCTGACCGCAGGTCTTTCGCGGCCATGGCGCGCTGTACTACGAGAAAGTCTGTAGTCCAATAGCCGCATGCGATTGCGCCGCCAAGGCCAAAGACGACGCCGGTCCAGTGGACGCCCATGGGGTTGCCGGAAAATGTGCCCAGTCCTTTCCAGAGATGGACGTAGTCGTCGCTGTGAACTCTCTGGTGAATGTTAATGACCAGGCCGGACCATCCGCCGGCTTCCATCATGCCCAGGATAGGAACCACAAGCACGCCTAGCCAGATGAGAAAGAATTGCAGCACTTCATTGAAGATGGCGGAGAACAAGCCTCCCAGCGTGACGTAGGCCGCGACGGTGAGTGAAGACACCCAGATGCTGAAGTGGATGTTCCAACCCAGAACCACCTTCATCACGATAGCCATGGCATACATATTGATGCCGGACATCATGACCGTCATACAGGCGAATGAAATGCCGCTTAGTCCGCGTGTGGCTTCGTTATAACGCAGGCGCAGATAGCCTGGAACCGAATGTGTTTTTGAGATGTAGTAGAACGGCATCATCACTAGAGCGAGAAACACCATGGATGGAAAGGCCGCAATCCAATAGAAGTGAGCCGCCAGGATGCCGTATTGATAAGTGGACGCAGCCCAGCCCATGAGTTCGAGCGCGCCCAGATTGGCCGACAGAAAGCTGAGTCCTGCGACCCATGCCGTCATCTCCCGGCCAGCCATGAAAAAATCGTTTGATGTGTTGGCGTAGTTTTTGAGGTAAATGCCGATGCCCAGCACCATGACGAAATAAATCACGATGATCAGTATGTCCGCGGGGGCAAGAGAGATTAGCCTGTTCGCGCCGGATGGAAGGGCGGCTGCGGCGAGCATAGCTAGATCCATGAATTTCTCCGTGCGCAGGGTATACAGAGCTAAGATCAGTCCGCCAGAACCATATCCTCACACTCGCGGAAGTAACGGATGCTGTCGAAGACCAATGCGTCCAGCTTGGCTTTGTCGGGCTTGCCGTACATAGCCGGATATGGATCGCCTCCCGGGCCGAGCGGTTCGAAGGTTACAAAGTGCCCTTCCGAGTTATAGCCGATGAGATAGAGGGCGCGGATGATAGTGCATACATCCATGGAACCTTCTCCGAGCGCGCAGCGGTTACTATCTGCAAAGTGCAGATTGACTAACTGGTCGCCGGCGTTGAGGATTGCTTCGCCAAGATGACTCTCTTCCGACTGCATGTGGTAAACATCGCCGTTTATGTGTGCCACTCCCGGATGGTTCACCGCGTCGATGTACCGTTTGGCATCCGCAACCGTGTGCACCAGGCTGGTTTCTGCGGACCGGATGGGTTCGATGGCCGCCTTCACGCCGTATTGCACAAACCAATCGGCGTGGGCGGCCAGCGTTTCAGCGGAGCGTTCGAACTCCACATCGTCGTAGGCTTGCGGCCTCCCCACGGCTCCAGGGACAACGAGCATATAGGTTCCGTCCACTTCTTTGGTGAAAGGAATTTCGCGGCGCAGGTAATCGATCGCTTCCTGACGGATAATCGCACGATTGCTCGAAAGGTCGTTGTCGGCAGAGAACATGCCGCAGACGCCGGAGACACGCAGGTTGTGGTCGCCGAGAATCTTCAGTGTTTCGTCGACTTTGTAGCCGAGATCCAGACCGTAGTGGTTGCCGTGAAGCTCGATGAAAGGAACCTTCGCCCTGTCAAGCCGAGCAGCGGAATCGGCGAGCGACTCGCGGCCAAAGCCCCAATTACTCCAGGACAGATTGAGGCGGGTCTTCAGCTTCTCGGGAGACTTCTTCAGTTCGCGAAATCCAGCTTCAATGCGAGCGTTCTTCTCTTCAAAATGCTGCTTCATCTTGCAACTCTCTCTTCCGCGATGTTACGCAAATATCTAAGTGGAATAAGGCGTACGACAACTTATTTCAGCGCCTGTGGTCACCTACGTTCGGCACATCCACGTGGACACCCGGCCCAAAATATCGCAGGGTGACCAGAGGGTCCGTCTTGGAAAGATTCTCGAAGGTCACACCGCCGATTGCTGCCTCGTGAGAAATGAAGACTTCGTCCTGGGTCAACTCACCAAAGCGGATCAGGGACGGGCAATCGACTTCAAGCTTACCGATTCGTCCATGTCCCTGGGTGACAATCACACCCGATGCGCCAGCGTCGTGCATGGTGCAGCGCGCGCCGGGCATCACTGCCAGCTCCCTGGCGCTGAACTTCTGTTGGCCGTCAATCAAGCCATAAACGATCCACTTATCGATATAACCTTCACTCTGAGAATCGGCCACCGGGATAGGTTCAAGATAGTGGTGGTTCTTGAATTCGGGATCAAGGTTCGCAGGCCAGTCGACCAGGTCCGCAATAAAATCCAGATCGTAGTGCTTATCTTCCGGCACATCCTGGGTGAGCAGGCTCCGGGGCACTGGACGCCCTTCCACCATGGACTGAAACATTGCCAGTACATCGCTGCCCCACTGCGGCTCATAGGTAAGCAGCGAGCCGGGAGCATGCAGAATGCGCGGCGGTACCAGCCAGCCCGTTCCTGGCTTGAGGCGGTAGGCCTTTGAAAAGTCGAGGATGCCGTTATCGCCCTGATCCCAGCGATCGAGGCATTGGCGAATATCTTCTTTGGTGGTGCCGGGCTCGAGACCAAAGTAAGTATGCGGAAAATTGCCTGTGGTCGCATTCAATTGAGGAGGGAAGTAATAACCCTCCGGCTTGCCTTTACGGCCTACTAACTTTGCCTGCTCGTCGCTCTGGTGAATGTGGTGCATGATAGGGCCCGAGTTATCAAAGAACTTACTATAGACAGGCCAGCGGTGATAGGTGTCCCAGATTTTCTTTCCGACCATGCGTGGCCCTTCGGCCTCGACCGCTTCCTTGAGGGTGAAGCGCTCGTTTCCGGAGACCACATAGCTGAACCCTTCGTCGGGAGTGCGGCCTTCGTTCATGGCCGGCGTGGTGGACGCAAACCAGCGCTCGTCGATCCCTCCGCGATGTGCTCCATAGGCATAGATGTCACGTTGATCGAGCTTGAGTCTGCGTCCCGGTTGAAGGTAAACCCTGGGAACCCAGGTTGGTGCAAGGCGCAGGATTCCCTCAGCGGCCTCCAGAGCCTGCCGGGTGGATTTTGTCACCGATTGCAGCTCGCTCGCCATTTCCATCCCCTCCTATTTCGATCTCTCTGTCTCGGCTTTCGAATTCTGATGATTGGCTTCGAATATGGAAAACTGAATGTATCATCCGTTGAATTCCTATGTCAATTTGTACTCTGATTGAATGAGACCTACTGCAGTTCACTGTTAGCGACATTGATATATTGATATGGGAAATTGGTGAACCGTCGCCGACATTTTCGGGATCCAACTCAATAATGATTCGGACGACAGGTGAGAGACCGCGCTACGCGAGTTTGCGCACAGCGGTCAAACTGATTCTTGTCGTTGAGGAAAAAGGAAGGAGATTCGCCATGCAAACCGATCGGCAACTGCGGCAACATCTGGTGAAACTACTCAAGGGCGGCGACGCGCACGCCGACTTTGACCGAGCGATTGAGAATCTGCCGACGAGCCTGCGCGGCACGCGGCCCGAACGCGCGGAGCATTCCGCATGGGAACTGCTGGAACACATGCGCATTGCCCAATGGGACATCCTTGAGTTCTCGCGAAATCCGCGCCATAAGTCGCCCGAATTTCCGGCCGGCTATTGGCCCCGGACCCAGACGCCTCCGGATGCCGGGGCGTGGGACAAGAGCGCTGAAGCCTTTCGCAAGGATCAGAAGGGGTTCTGCGAACTGGTCAGCGATGAGTCGACGGATCTCTTCGCAAAGATTCCGCACGGCGAAGGGCAAACCGTACTGAGGGAGGCATTGGTCGCAGCAGACCATGCTTCTTATCATTTAGGCCAATTGGTACTTCTTCGCCGCCTCCTTGGTGCATGGCAGTAATACCGCTGTTGGAGACGAGCGTCTGACTTGCGGTCCAGCCGGCTTGTGGACACCCAAACGGATTGGTTAGCGATTGGTCATCTTCTCCAGGTTTTCAGGATACCGTTCGCCCTCAACATGAATTTTCGATGCGGCGGCGTCAATCTCTTTGAGGTCATCGGGAGTTAGTTCGATTGCGGCTGCGCCGATGTTTTCCTCCAGACGAGAGAGCTTGGTTGTGCCGGGGATGGGTACGATCCATGGCTTTTGCGCAAGCAGCCAGGCGAGTGCAATTTGGGCGGGAGTCGCGTTCTTCTTTTTTGCCACGGCTTTGAGCAGATCGATAACTGCCTGGTTTGCCTTCATCGCTTCCGGTGCAAAGCGTGGCAGGTTGCTGCGGAAATCGCCTTTGCCCAGCTTGGTGTGCTCGTCCATTTTTCCGGTAAGGAAGCCGCGGCCGAGCGGGCTGTAGCAGACCAGGCCGATTCCGAGCTCCTCAAGAGTGGGGATCACCTCCGGCTCGAGCTTCCGCCACCAGATGGAGTATTCGCTTTGCAACGCGGTCACTGGCTGAACGGCATGAGCACGGCGAATGGTCTGCGCGGCGGCTTCAGAGAGGCCGAAGTGCTTTACCTTGCCGGCCTGAATCAGATCCTTCACCGCTCCCGCCACGTCTTCAATCGGCACATCGGGATCGACGCGGTGCTGATAAAAAAGATCGATGGCATCAATGTTCAGGCGCTTCAGCGATGCGTCGGCAACCTGTTTGATGTGCTCCGGGTGGCTGTTCAGGCCCTGCGCGCCGGGGCTCCCATCGGGGTTGATGTTGAAGCCGAACTTGGTGGCGATGACGACTTTGTCGCGGATGGATGAGAGCCCTTTTCCCACCAGCACTTCATTGGTGAACGGCCCGTAAACTTCAGCCGTATCGAAGAGTGTAACTCCAAGATCCACGGCCGCGTGCATCAGCGAGATCATCTCCTGCTCGTCGTGAACCACGCCGTACGAGAAGTTCATGCCCATGCATCCGAGTCCGAGGGCCGACACTTCAAGATTGCTTTTTCCTAATTTGCGCTTCTGCATTTTTTCTCCTTGTCCATTGTTTTGTGGCCCTTTAATCACGCGGGGCTAAAGCCCACGTCCATTTTTGACCATTTGCGGCACGACTGAAGTCGTGCCCTGACGCTTCTTGCATCCCGCTATGGGCTTTTCTTCGGTTTGTGAAGCCATTCCCTGATTCAAAGCAGCCTTTTAGGCACGCTCTATTCAAATTTGAGCGAGGCCATGTCGATGGAGAAGCGGTACTTCACGTCGGACTTGAGGAGGCGCTCGTAGGCTTCGTTGATTTTCTGGATGGGGATGACTTCGACGTCGGCGGTGATGTTGTGGTCGCCGCAGAAGTCGAGCATCTCCTGGGTTTCAGCCAGGCCGCCGATGGGAGAACCGGAGAAGCTGCGGCGTCCCATGATGAGGCCGAAGACCGCTACTGCAAGCGGCTTATCAGGTGCACCAACCATGGTGAGATTGCCGTCGCGGCGAAGCATGTGGATATAGGCGTTGATGTCGTGATTGGCGGCTACGGCGTCGAGGATAAAGTCGAAGCTGCCTGCGTGTTTCGCCATCTCGTTCGCGTCAGTGGAGAGGACGACCTCATCGGCGCCGAGGCGGAGGGCATCGTCTCTTTTTCTGGGTGAGGTGGTAAAGACGACGGTGTGGGCTCCGAACGCATGCGCGAACTTTACGCCCATGTGGCCGAGTCCGCCGAGGCCGACGACGCCAACCTTTTTGCTCTTTGTCACACCCCAGTGGCGCATGGGCGAGTAGGTGGTGATTCCGGCGCAGAGCAGAGGCGCGGTTCCGGCGAGGTCAAGGTTCCTGGGAACGCTGAGGACGAAGTGCTTCTTGACGACGATGCTGTCAGAGTAACCGCCGTAGGTGACACCGCCGAGGTGTTTGTCAGGGAAGTTGTAGGTGAGGGTGAAGTTGGGGCAAAACTGCTCCAGGCCGGCCTTGCACTCCGAGCATGTGCCGTCGGAATCGACCAGGCAGCCGACGGAGGCGAGGTCGCCGGGCTTGAACTTTTTCACGGCGGAGCCGACTTTTGTGACGCGGCCTACGATCTCATGGCCAGGGACGCAGGGATAGACGGTGGGCATCACGCCGCTCCACTCGTTGCGGGCCTGGTGAAGATCGGAGTGGCAGATGCCGCAGAAGAGGATTTCGATCTGGACGTCGTCGGCGGTGGGATCGCGGCGCTCGATGGTGGTGGAAGCAAACGGCGAAATGGCGCTGGAAACGGAATAGGCTTTTGCTTTGTACATGGAAATCTCAATCTCCTCGGAAAAGGGGGAATAACTAGCTCGTAAGTACAAGTATAAAAGTGCGCCTGCAAGCGGTGCCATGATTCCCGAAATCCACTGCCAATTCCGGTTGGTGCGTGCATTTTTTTGCACAGGATAAATGCAAAGGCTTCCATCGCGATCAATGACTTATCTGTCGGTGCTACAGTTGTTTCGAATGCATTTTCCCGCTGAGGACTCGCTTCTTGCTGGGTGATCGTTCGTTGTTCGTGGCCGTTCTGGCTTTTTCTGCCGCCGCTCATGCCGGCTCCCAGGTGCAGGCTGCGCCGGTTCCGGCGGAGATGCGTTCCACCGCATTTGCTGTTACCGTGAATGGCCGGCACGTGGACGTTGCGCATGCGGCGGCGAGTTATGAGTTCGTCAGCTTTGACACGAAGGGCCCAGTGAATGTGGCTATTACCGCGGCCGAGCCGGGCTTTTGGGATCGCGGCGTCGATATTCAGCCCTGGCGCCTGGGACTGCGACCGACACGCCGGGGACAGACTATCCGCTTCCGGCTCGCATCGCCGGCCAAGCTCTCCATCTCGCGGCCCGGAGACTTTCTTAACTACGCCCACATGCTTTTTGTATTTGCCGGCTCGCCACCGCCGCCTTTGCCGCGCGACCCGAAGATTCACGTTTGGAAGCCGGGCGTTTATCACCAGAGCTTGAACCCTAAGAGTGGCGAGACGATTTACCTGGCGCCCGGCTCGTACTTTTTCGGCAGCTTGAATCTTTGGAATGTGGAGAATGTGAAGGTGCTGGGCCGGGGAACCATCGTCTACGACGGGCCTCAGGATCCCAACAACGACGAGGGTTGGATCCAGAAGCCGGACTGGCATTGCATCGGCACGTTCCAGGCCCATAATGTTGAGATCGACGGGCTCACATGCATTGTGCGCTCGCGGACATGGTCTATCCAGATGAAGGATTCCACTGGATTAGTTTTTGACGACTTGCGCGTCATCGGCGGCAATCCTGGGAACGCCAACCAGGACGGCATGGATTGGCTGGGCGGCGGCAACACCATTGTCCGGAACGCTTTTATCCGCTCGTCCGACGATGTGTTCGCCTCGCAGGGCAACTGGGACGGGTATACGCAGGACGACATGACTCGCCCAGGACCTGACGTCGATAACATCCTTATCGAGCACAGTGAGCTTTCGACCAGCATCTCAAACATTGTGCGCGCCGGGTGGCCCGAAAAGATCTATAACTCAAAAGGCTTTACTCTGCGCGACTCCGATATTCTTCATGCCGGCATCGGCGCCTGTGGCCAGGGCTTCAGTCTCTTCAGCTTTTGGGGCGCGGAGAACGCCAAAGGCATCCACTCGGGCTTTACCGTTGAGAATCTCTTCGTCGATAACTGGTATTCCCTGGTGCAGTTGGAGCAGGAGTACCCCGGTCTGAAGGGCATCACCTTCCGCAATATATGGGCTCTCGATCAGCCGCCTCTGGGCGAATCCACGATCACTGGCGACGTGGCCGACGTGACGTTTGACAATGTGAAATACGGCCAGAGACGCGCGATGTCTGACGCCGATTTGCCGCTGGTGGTTTCCGGCGGGGCGCAGTTGCCTCGCTTCACTCCCGTTCATGATCCAGTTGCGGCGTTTATGGTGAACCCGCCGGTCTTTGCTCCTGGACAAACCGTCACCTTCACTGCCGATCCATCTCCCGACGCACGCTATACCTGGCTCTTTGGCGACGGAACAGAGGCCAGCGGACGTCGCGTGCGCCACCGCTTCCCCGATGCAGAGGGAACCCAATTGGACGGTTCTGGTCGCTTCAGGGTTCTGTTGCACGTGGAAGACAAAAAAGGGAACCAGGATTGGGCCGCGCAGGGAGTGGTTGCCGTAACCGACTGGCACTTCTCCACGCACCCGGCAGGCGCGACCGTTCCCGGACTCAATTGGCAGATTTACCCCGGAGTGTGGACCGAGTTGCCGGATCTAGCTAAAGAGCGCGCGGTTTTCAAAGGCGAGTCGGCCGGTCTGCAGGCGGACTCGAAAGGATTCACCCATTATGCTGCTGCCTGGGACGGATTTATCGACATTCCCGCCGATGGCGGGTACACCTTTCACCTGCTGGCCCGCGACGGAGCGCGCCTGGTGATCGACGGCGTGGAAGTGGCCAAAACCGGACCGCCTTTTGCCCAAGTCTGCGGTTCACCCGGCAACGCCATGCGCTACGATCGAGGCTCGCTTGGTCTGCACGCCGGCTTGCACGTTCTTCATCTTGAAGGTCTACACTCGGCCAGCCAGGGAACGCCTCGCCTGCTGTGGGAAGGTCCAGCGCTGCCTCTCAAAGACGTGCCTCCGGTGGCCTATAGCCATGTGCGGCAGGATGGCGTAACCATGTGAGGCTACAACTTTTGTGGCAGGCGAAAAATAAAATCAGCAAATGAAAAATGCCGCCTCTTGAGACGGCATTTCTTGATCTTGATGCCCCTGCGGCTTTAGATGCCTACGCCGTATTCGGATTCGCCGGCGTTCGAATAGTAGTCGTAGGGGGTGCGCCTTTTGAACTTGTAGCGATTGCGCAATTCGGCGCCCACATAGATTCCCAACGCGGCAACGGCCATTCCAACCGAGAACCAAGTGATGACACGGAGGGTTTTGGATCCATTCTTCCCGTTTGTCTGAGTATCTTCTTCGGGCGTGAGAGTTTCGTATCCAGTGGACATAAGGCAACCTCCTACACAACCATGATAGCGCAATTTTCGTTGGCTCAGCCTGAGGGCGCGGCGGTCCGCCGTGAATTTTCGTTTACTGCGTAGAGTCAATACGGGAAATCCACGCTGCTTTTTCAGGCTCGGGAAGAAAGCTGGCGCGGATGGAGTTGGCCGCCAACTGGCGAAGTTCCTGGCGCGTAAATTCCTGAATTGTGTGGGCCAGAAGGTATTCATTGGCCAAATCGGAGCCAAAGAAGGCCGGGTCGTCGGAGTTGAGCGTCACCATCAGGCCGGCATCGAAGTAACTCCGCAACGGATGCCAGGCAAAGGATAAACAGACCCCGGTACGGACGTTTGAAGTGGGGTTAAGCTCCAGTGGCGTGCTACGCATTTTGAGCTCCTGGAGGAGTGCAGGGTCCTGAAGAGCGGAAAGGGCGTGGCCGATGCGCTCCGAACCGATGGAGAGCGCCTCCCAGATTGCCTTCGGGCCGGTGGTCTCGCCGGCGTGGTTCGTCAGGTGGAGGCCGGCTTTCGCGGCTTGCGCATAAAGAGAGGCGAACGGCGCGGAGCCGGTATGGCGCTCGTCACCGCCCAGGCCGATGCCGATGATGGAGGGGTAGAGCGGACGTAATTCGATGGCCTTCAGAAAGACCCGCTCCGCTTCCTCTAAGGTAAAGTGACGCACGGCGTCGAAGATCCAGTAGAGCGAGAGATCCAGTTCGCGCTCGCCGCGTTCGCGGGCACGCTCCAGCGCTGCAAAGATGGGTTCGAAAGCCGCGGGATCGTGATTGCGCCAGAAGTAAATGACGCCAACCGAGACGAAGACTTCGGCGTGAACCACGCCCTGCTCGGCGAGGTGCTCCATCATTCGCCAGGCGGCCAGTTCGTAATCTTCCGGACCGAGCAGCAGGCGGGTAACGGCCTTGAAGGCGTCCATGAAGCCGGAAAAGTCGGTGAATTGATAGAGCGCTTCGGCTTCAGGCAGCGTGAGCGGCTGCGCATCGTGACGGGCGCTTAGCTCTACCAGCGTGGAGGGGAGGATGGTTCCTTCGAGGTGGAGGTGCAATTCAGCTTTGGGCAGGCGGCGGATAAAGGCGGAGAGGTCGCAAACGTCGGATTTCATTGCTTACCTTGTGCGGCGGGTTGTGCAGCCGGCGAGTTGCTTCGGATGGTAGTAGCGTGGTTGTTGATATAGGTGATGGTCCAATCGTTGCCCGCCTGGTCGTAGGTTACGGTGCGGTCGCCCTCGGTTTGGCCGTCCGGTTGCACGTTACTGCCGATGGACATGCGGGTTTCAAGTTCGCTCATGCCGGGCTTGACCTGGTGTGCATCAATGGCGGCCCATACTTCTTTGGGCCAGTTGTCGTAGATGGTGTGCGGATCGTCGTAGTAGAAGAGAATATCGCAAAAATAGGCTTCGTTGTTGCCCCGGATGGCACCAATCGGGGTTGCGTAGAGATCGGATTTGTCGGGAAACGCGAAGACGGCGAAGACCTGGCGAGTGCCGTGCGCCATGCGGTCATCTTCAGTGGGCGGCACGGCGGACTTGATGATTTTCTTGATATCGAGCCGCTGGTCGGCGGGGATGACGCCAGCACGATGGAAGACGATGGCGCTGCCACGCATGGGATAGTAGGGCATAGTGTAGCCGTTCTTCATCCACACGCTGGTGCCCGCGAGGCTGAGGGTGTCATCAAAGTGCTGCTGAAACTCGGTGCGCACTACGGCCAGATCGTCTTCGCTCAGTTTCTGCTGGTAGGGCTTCTGGGCAACTGTGCCGGGATCCCGGCGATGCATCCAGACAAAGAAGAGATAAATGCCGCCGATGGCTAGAGTGATCAGTGTGGGAATGAGGATTTTTTGCCAGGTCTTCACGAGCACTCCTGGAACGAAGGATTAACGCGGTTTGGCAAACTCCGACCGGTGGCGGCTATAGAGAAAATAAATCACCAGCCCGATCGCCAGCCAGATGATAAAGCGGCACCAGGTGATGATGGGCAAGCCGGACATGAGCAGAAAGCAGAAGATTACGCTGAGCGCTGGAATGACGGGGCCGCCCGGAACTCTGAAGCCTCGGTGACGCTCCGGCTCGCGATAGCGGAGCACGATGACGCCGATCGAGACCAGGACGAAGGCGAAGAGCGTTCCAATGTTAGAGAGGTCGGCCAGGGTGCCGATATCGAACAAGCCGAAGGGAATGGCCACTACGATTCCGGCAACCCAGGTGGAAAAGGCGGGGGTGCGGAAGACGGGATGCACATTGCTGAAGACCTTGGGTAGCAGGCCATCTCTGGACATGGAGAACCAGACGCGCGACTGGCCGAGCTGATAGACCAGAATGGACGAGATCATTCCCATGATGGCGCCGAAGAGGACCACCAGCCTGATCCAGTGGAGCGAATGCGCGCCGGGCAGCAGCGAGAGTTTTTTCAGGGCGTTCACCACCGGGGCGCCGTCATCCACCATCGATTGCCAGGGCACCAGGCCTGTGAGGCAGATGGCCACGGCAACGTAGAGCACCGTGCACACCACCAGAGTGGCAATGATGCCGATGGGCAGGTCACGCTTCGGGTTACGGCACTCCTCGGCCGCCGTGGAGACCGAATCGAAACCGATGTAAGTGAAAAAGATGATCGACCCGCCGGTGAGCACGCCGGACCATCCGTTAGGCATGAAGGGATGCCAGTTGCCGGGATGGATGAAACCAATGACGGCGAATACGAAAATCAGAATCGCAATGAGCTTGATGCTCACCATGATGTTATTGGTGTTGGCCGACTCGCGAATGCCGCGCACCAGAATGACAGTGAGAAACAGGACGATGAGGAAGGCAGGAATGTTGAAGCCGAAGTGCCAGCCGGGGTGGTAAAGCCAATTGCCGGCCAGGTCCTGCAATCCCCCGGGGAGGTAGGCGGGCGAGATCCACATGGCTGAGGGATGCAGGCCGAACCAGTCCAGCAAGTCCACCACATGGGCGGCAAAGCCCACGCTGACAGTCATGTTGGAGCCGGCGTACTCCAGGATCAGATCCCAGCCGATGATCCAGGCGATCAGCTCGCCCATGGTGGCATAGGTGTAGGTATAAGCCGAGCCGGCGATGGGGATCATGGACGCGAGTTCGGCGTAACAGAGGCCGGTGAGCGCGCAGACGATAGCCACCAGCACGAGCGAAAGAGCGATTGCCGGACCAGCGCCGGGACGGCCGGCTAATGCGGTGTGGGTGATGATGTAGTGCGCCAGCGGGGTATTGGGAATGCTCGGGGCGTCGAATCTTTCCCCGGAGATGGCCGTGCCGATCACGGTGAAGATGCCCGAGCCGATCACTGCCCCAATGCCAAGCGCGGTAAGCGACCACGGCCCGAGTGTCTTTTTAAGCCTGTGCTCGGGCTCTTCGGAGTCCAGGATCAGCTTATCGATCGATTTGCGGGCAAGCAGTTGGCTGGGCAGTGCAGTAGTCCTCATCCCGCAGGCTGTGGGGTTCCGGCAATGCGGGGCAGTGCGGGTTCCGAGAAGGTTTGAGCCGCACCGGAACCCTATTCAGTGGCTGAAGTTGCCGCTTTAGCGCTTGGAGATACCGCGGGCCATCTTCTTCACTTTCTTCTTTTGTTCGCCGCGTGCACCTGTCCTCTTGGCCTTGGGGGCTGCGATCTTGCGGGCCGCGCGTTTCAGCTTTTTGCGTTCCAGTTTGTCTTCAACCTTGGTGGTATCGGCCACGTGGTACCTCTTTCATTCAAAAATCATAAGATTTCCCGCAAATCGGGCAAAAGTGAAGTCTGTGAAGTCTCTATGTTAACAGGGATGCAGCGGCTGTGAAAGCGGGAAACGCGCGTGGAGAGCGCATTTAGGGCCGCGCCGCAATGGTTTCCAGCGTACAATGAAAATAGACCAGAATTCAGACTAGAGTGCTCGGCTCCAGGCCGTCCCATCGCTTCAGACGAGTTTCGCACGCCACGCGACAATCAACCCGCACTTGTTTACCGGAGTTCGTTATGCGTTCCAACCAGATTCACCGTGCGCTCGCGCATGGAATGAACCGTTTTGAAGTTTGCCAGCTCGTCTCCAAAGGGGTGAAAGCCACCCACAAGACCGGTTCGCGCTTTGAGGATTCAATCAACGATGTGCTGCAATACCTGGGCACCCACGAAACGCCCTTGGAAAATCTTCACCCGACTATCTCGCAGGTGAGCATGAAGAGCCTCAAGCCGGCAGCGTAGTTTCGCGGCGAATGTGGATCAGGGAATAGCTTTGAGTATCCCCGATCCACATACTAATCGCGGAAGAGGGACAGCAGATTCGCTGTCCCTCTTCTTTTTTGATCTTGAACTGGTGTCTTGCTTAGATGACCTGAACGTTCTCAGCCTGCCAGCCCTTGGGACCCTTGGTCACGTTGAACTGGACCTTCTGGCCCTCTTGCAGCGAACGGAAGCCGTTCGACTGGATGGCGGTGTGATGGACGAACACGTCCTCGCCGTTTTCACGGCTCAAAAATCCAAAACCCTTGGCATCATTAAACCACTTAACTGTACCTGTTTCCAATGTCTTACTCCTTGAAACTGAATTACCGTCCGAACGCAATGTGGAAGTGTTGCGAGTAGGCGGTAACCGAAACAGGCAAGAACTTCAGATCGAATTCTACGATTGCATACAGTGTAGCACGGATTGTCAAGCGGGTCGTTGGAATTCGCAGGGCGACGGCATCTTAATTTCGCCGGCGCATCCCGCTATGTATAAGAAAAAGCAACCCCATAGCTGACGATTGTTGAGCCGTGGATACAGAGGCTTCCACCAGATGGAGGACGGCTTTCGGTTCGCTTCCCAGATCAACTATGACGATGTCGAAGGCCTGCGCCAGCATCTGCGTCGCGTCGGCGAGCCTGGAAGGGTGATGCAAAAGCCGATGCTTTGGCATGGCGCGAATTTTCAGGCGGATCGAGATGAAGTGTTGGCCCAGTTTCAAACCTCGCTTTCAGCGCAGACGGCAAGCTCAACTGGGAACTTGTGAGGCTGAACTGCCGCTTTGGGATGTCCGCCGGGCGGGCAAGAGAGTAAACTCAATGTCGCCTGATCGCGCTTGAAAGAGGTGCACTGTGACCAACGACAGCAGCCGGGTTCTAGTGATCAATCCCGGTTCCACGTCCACCAAGTTTGGGGTTTATGCCAGACAGGGCGCCGAAAAGGTTTGGACCATCCGACATGGGGATGAAGAGCTGGCACGATTCCGCGGTCAGCCGATGGTGGCGCGGCTGGAGTATCGCGCGGATCTGATTGAGAACGCGCTCAAAGAGGCCGGCTACAGCACGACCGGGTTTGCCGCGACTGCCGGACGGGGTGGCCTGCTGCCGCCGACAGAGAGCGGAACCTACCTGGTGGATGAGGCGATGGTCGAAGAGCTGCGGCTGGCGTGCCGTGGTCAGCACGCTTCCAATTTGGGAGCCCTGCTGGCGCTGCGGTTTGCCACGTCTTCCGGGGTAAACGCCTATGTTGTCGATCCGGTGACGGTGGACGAGTGGCCGGAATGTGCGCGCGTGACTGGCTCGCCGCTGGTTGAGCGCATCTGTACCGCCCATGCGCTGAATACAAAGGCCGTAGCGCGGAAATTCGCGCGTGAGCAGGAGAGCACCTATGAACGGTTGCGGCTGGTGGTGGTGCACATGGGCAGCGGTATCACGGTCTCAGCGCACCGCGGCGGGCGGATGATCGACAACAATACTATCGGCGAAGGGCCGTTCGGTCCGGACCGGTCAGGATGGCTGCCGGCGCGAGAACTGGTGCAGGTCTGCTTCAGCGGCAAATACACGCAAAGCGAGCTTGAGCACCAGGTCTTCGGCGACGGCGGGCTTTTGGCTTACCTGGGCACGCGCGATCTGAGGGAAGTTGAAAGCAGGATCGATGCCTGCGACGCGAAGGCCGCGCTGGTGCTTGGTGCCATGATCTACCAAATTGCCAAAGAGGCCGGCGCGATGGCGGTAGTGCTTGAAGGCAGGGTGGATGCGGTGCTGCTGACGGGCGGCATGGCTTATTCGGAAAGAGTCGTGAAGCAGCTGCGTGGGTATCTGGAGTGGATTGCGCCCATTACGGTCTATCCGGGCGAGGATGAGTTGCAGGCGCTCGCCGAAGGGGTGTTTCGCGTGCTAGATGGAGAAGAGCAGGCGAAAAGGCTGGCGGTCCAGTTGCCGGCAACGAAATGAGTTGTTTGATTCAGTTTGCGCTCGGATAATCCGTTGGCTCACAGATATCGGAGACGGGAGATGGGCGTCCGGCTGATCGACGCTGTTTACAATCTCATCTTTTGCGGCTAGAGTGCAGCGATATGGAGATTGGCTGCTCCCCACTTTCCCAGCAGCCGTGATCCGAACCCACCAGAATTTAATGCCAAAGGAGACACACCCATGCCTTCCCCAAAGAGATTCTGGGCATGCACGATTCTTGCCCTCCTGGCCATCACCTCAGTTACCGCTCGCGCTGCACAACCGGCTTACGACGCCATCTATGTATTTGGCGATAGTTACTGCGATGTGGGCAACATCTATCTCATTACTGGAGGGGCCGAACCCCTCTCACCGCCCTATTACATGGGCAGGTTCTCAAACGGCCCCATATGGGTGGAGCACGTGGCCAGCGCCATGGGACTGCAGATGCTTCCCGAACTGGAAGGAGGCACCGACTACGCCTTTGGCGGAGCCTGGGCGACCGAGCCCCAGGTGACAGCCGCCGGGACCATCCCCGACGTTCCCGAGCAGGTGGCCCTCTATCTGAGCCAGCACGGTGGAAAAGCCGATCCCAATGCGCTCTATGTCCTGGAAGGCGGAGGCAATGACATTATTGGGAACCTTGCGGTGAGTGGGGCATCGGCGAACGAGCTTGGATTCAAGATCGCGCTCACCATCTCAGAGAGTGAGTTGGCGCTTCGCCGCGCCGGGGCAAGAAACTTTCTAATCCCAGATTTGTTCAATGTGGGATTGCTGCCGGCGGCGCAGGCCAACCCCAGCTTTGCCGACGCTGCGTCAGTAGCTACCGACAAATATCTCGATGAATTGCTGGCTGTGGAGGGTCTCTTGGAAGGGATCAGGATCAAGCGCCTGAATGTCTTCAATCTCTACCAGGCGATTCAAACGGATGCAACCCATTTTGGATTTACGAATGTAACAACACCCTGCTTGAACAGCACCACCGAGACCATTTGCAGCGACCCTGACCACACACTGTTTTGGGATACCTATCATCCGACGGAGTTTGGGCATGCCTTTTTTGCGGTGACGGTGGTGGCTGCTCTTAGCCAGTGAAGAAAATGGCCCGCAGGCCCGCGGCTCGCAGGCCATTTTTGCCGCGTTGAAGACTCAAATCCTTTGGAGATTGGCGAACTTTTCCATCAGCTTCTTCAATCCATGGCGATTGAACGCTACGGTGAGTTTGGCGTCTTCGCCGTCGCCTTCGCGCATCAGAATGGTTCCTTCGCCGTACTTTGCGTGGCGGACGCGCTGGCCTTTTTTCAGGCCGGCGGCGCCTTTGGGCTCGGGCAGGTCCATGCCCGGATGAGACGATGCCGGACGAGCGAGTAATCCCGGTTTCCCGCCGAAGAAACGGGCAATATTGTCAATGGAATCCGGTGCTACCGCACTTTTACTCTTTGGAGCAATTCCTCGACTGGGCGCGAAGCGCGGTTCGCCGGCCGCGAAGGCCTCCTGGCTCTCGTCTTCGTAGTTAAAGTGTTTGTCTGTGAACCCACCACTGTGGCCGGAGCGGCGGCCGTAGGTATTGGAGTAACTGGGAGTGGACCATGCCGGGGTACGCCCGCCCAGACTCTCAATCAACTGGCTGGGAACCTCTTCAAGAAAGCGCGAGGGGACGCTTTGTTCCGGTGCGTCGTTGCCATATCTTCTTCTGTAATGTGCGCGCGTAAGAATCAATGTATTCATGGCGCGGGTCATGCCCACGTAACAGAGACGGCGTTCTTCTTCGAGCTCGTCCGGATTGGAGAGAGTGCGCGAATGGGGGAACAGACCCTCCTCAAGGCCGGCTAGAAAGACCAGCGGAAACTCCAGGCCCTTGGCGGCGTGCAGGGTCATCAGCGTAACGCGTGCCTCGGGATCGAACTGATCGGTATCGGAGGCCAGGGCCGCGTGATCGAGAAATTCAGCAAGGGTCTCGCCGCGGGCTTCGGCATCGTGGGCGGCGTTGGCCAGTTCCTTCAGGTTTTCAATGCGGCTGAAAGACTCCGGCGAGCCTTCCGTTTCGAGAGCCTTGATGTAGCCGGTGCGATCGATCAGAAATCGAATCAGCTCCGGCAGGGTCGCCGCGTCGCCGGGAGATCTAAATGGCGCTTCCGCGCTCTTATCTTTTGGTTGAGTGATTTCGTCTGAAGCGGCGCCAAACTCGAATCCCGTATCTCCGGCCTCGGCATCGGCTGCCACATCGGCGGAGAGCTTGCCGGCGAAATCGGGGTCCATCATGGCCTGCGCGTCGAGAATGAGCTGGCGGAAAGACTCGATGGCCACGAGCGCCCGGTTGGGGATGAGACGATTGGTAATCGCGGCTGCGATAGCGTCCCAGGTGGAAGTGCCGATCTCGAGAGCCAGTCGCTCCAGGGTTTCCATGGTGGTTTTTCCAATGCCACGCGTCGGTGTGTTGATTACCCGCTGCAGCGCCATTGAATCGTGAGGATTGTTGACGAGGCGCAGGTAGGCGAGAAAGTCCTTGATCTCAGCGCGCTCGTAAAAGCTGAAGCCGCCTACCATGGTGTAAGAAATGTTATAGCGGCGCAGCGCTTCCTCCACCAGGCGCGACTGGGAGTTGGTGCGGTAGAGCACGGCGCAATGGTGCCCTCCGAGCTCTTGCGTTTCGGCCGAGTTTCCCTGGCGGAGGAATGCCTGGATGCGGTCGGCAATAAAGAGCGCCTCATTTTCGCCGTCGGGAGCTTCGTAGTAACCGATTAACGATCCGCCCTGGCGGTCGGTCCACAGCTTCTTTCCCTTGCGCTTGAGGTTGTTTTGGACCACGGCGCCCGCCGCTTCCAAAATAATCTGCGTCGACCGGTAGTTCTGTTCCAGCCTTACGATGCGGGCGTTTGGAAAGTCCTTTTCAAACTCCAGAATGTTGCGGATATCGGCGCCGCGCCAGGAATAAATGCTCTGGTCCTCGTCACCCACCGCGCAGACGTTTTTGGCTTCGCCGGCGAGCAGCTTCATCAGTTCATACTGCGGCCGGTTGGTGTCCTGGTACTCGTCGACGAGCAGGTAACGGTAGCGGCGCTGATAGCGCTCACGGGCTTCTTTCGAGACCTTGAGAAGACGCACCGCCTCCAGAAGCAGATCGTCGAAGTCCATGGCGTTGCTTTTGGTGAGTTCGGCGCGGTAGCTCTGAAAAATGTGCGCAATGCGCTCGCTGTTCGGATCTTTGCTGGCCAGGTAATACTCCTGCGGGTCGATCATGTGGTTCTTGGCCCAGCTGATGCGGCTCAGAACCGCGCGCGGAGTGAGCTGCTTGATGTCCAGCCCCATCCGTCGCATCACCTGCTTCACCAGGGCCTGTTGGTCGTTTTCGTCGTAGATGGCGAACGACCGCGTGAGCCCGACGCCGCCGACTTTCAGGTCTTCAATGTCGCGCCTGAGAATGCGCACACAAAAAGAGTGAAAAGTGGCAATCAGCGGTTTGGCCAGCGATGAGTGGCCCAGCAATCGGTCGACGCGTTCGGCCATCTCGCTGGCGGCCTTGTTGGTGAAGGTCACGGCCAGAATGGAGTCGGGCGCGACCCCTTTTTCCTGAATCAGCCATGCAATCCGGCTGGTGATGACGCGGGTTTTGCCCGAGCCGGCCCCGGCCAGAATAAGCAACGGTCCCTCAGTCGCCTCGACGGCAGCGCGCTGTTCAGGATTCAGATTGTCGATAAGAGGCGGCAAGGCGGGTCCAGGCGGGAAGGTTCCTTCTTCCAGTGTATCGTTTGAGGCGGCTGGACGGATTTTGTGCACAGAGAGACTTCTCAGTTGGCGCGGTATCCTGAATACACAATGACTATGCCAGTTAAATCCATCCGCCGCGTGGCTGTTTACTGCGGATCGGCCAGTGGAACCAACCCTGCATTTCTAGTTGAAGCGCAGGCGCTGGGCACGGCGATTGCAGCGGCCGGGTTGGGGATGGTTTATGGCGGGGCAAACGTGGGGCTGATGGGCGCGGTGGCCGATGCGGCGCTGGCCGGTGGTGCGGAGGTGATCGGCATTCTGCCGGATATTCTGTCAGGCAAAGAGATTGCTCACACCAGGCTGACCTCGCTCGAACTGGTTGCTACCATGCACCAGCGCAAGGCGCGCATGGTGGAGCTGGCCGACGCTTTTCTGGTGCTGCCGGGCGGCTACGGAACGATCGAGGAAGTGCTGGAGGCGGTGACCTGGGCGCAACTCCGCTTGCACGCCAAACCTTGCATCCTAATCAATACGGCTGGGTACTGGGACGGGCTTCTGGCCTTTCTGGATACTGCGGTAGACGCTGGGTTTCTGATGGCAAAGAATAGGGCGCTGCTGCAAGTGGCTGCAACTGCAGTAGAGGCAGTTGGATTGTTAGTCGAGTCAAGAATTCGGCAAGCAAGAAAATAGGAATGCGCTCAAGCTGGGCGTGCAGTTTAATTCGGCGTGCCGGTGGTCTCTTCAGCGGCGAAGGTGCACTCCCGGCACTGGCAGACGCGGCGCAGATACTCCCATGAGTAAATGCCTCCAGAGTGGCCGTCGAGCCAGTTGAATTGGATGGCGTAGCGGCCTACGGCGTGGGCACTGGCCGGCTTCGGCGGCGGCGTGTACATCGGCAGCACGGCGGCGGGTTTGGGCTTTGGCTGGCCCGGTTTACGGCCCTCCAGGTTGCGCTGCTCCACGCAGGTGGCGCAGGGGCAGGCTTCACGCAGCCAGGCAAAGTTCCACGCGCTCTTGTGTCCGTCGACCCAGTCGATTTCCAAACCTTTGCCTTCAGTCAGCAACACGCGCACCTTCTCTGGAGTGACGGCGATACGGGGCAGCCTGTGATCTGCTTCGGTTTCGCGCGCGGCGTGTTCCTTATCGACAAAGCGGATGCCTTCGTGGCTCATGCTTCTATTGTAATAGCGCTCCGTACGGCATCAGAAACGCGATCGGCCACTGCTCCTTGCCCTCCGACACTAGGGCGGACCAATTCAGAACGGGCGCGGAATCGTTCGCCAGAATCTTCACCTGCGGATCGACATCCTTGTATCGAACCGCCAGAGTGTATGCATCACCACTTGCGGCCAGCGTGATAGGCTGCCGAGGCTGATGCGCATCCCGTTTGCGAACGAAGTTCTCGGCAATCTTTATATCGTCCATCAATTGAAGGAAATAAGGACGCCCGGTCAGCAGCGAGTTATAGACATAATCAGCTAATACGCTGCCCAGCGGATTCACGTATGCCTCATCAAAGCTCCCTTGCTCATGCGATGCATCGTCATAAGAATCGACGCGAAAGTTCATGCGCGTTTCGCCCAACCCGCGAAAGTCAAAGGAGTATACCTCGTAACCGTCATCGATTAACTTAGTGATCTCTGGCCAATCCTTTTGTGAGGCCTTGCCTTCCAGACTGAACCAGAGCAAAGCTCCCTTGGGATGGCCGCCCTCGCCATAAAAGTGAAGAACCGGCATCTCCAGATAAGTATCGTGATGCAGCACGTAGCGATCAATATGCACCGCGCCGGCTGTGCCGCTTCCCACTTTTTCCCACTGCAGTTCACCGGCAGGTGCGTACCCATTAAAGCTGCCAACAGTCCAGGAATCGATATTCGGGTCTTGCTCGCTCCGGTATAGCTCGGCCAGCGTCTTCCGATCATGGCGCGCGGCTTCTTTCGCATAGGCAGCAACATAATGCAAAAGCGAGTGACCATCCGAAAAGTCGACTGTTACTTGTCCGCTCTTAGTCACCTGAAGCTCGGCATCCGTATATGCGGTCACCGCGGGGAGGCCGTGTCGTACCGGCATCTTGTTGAAGCGATCGAGAAAGCTCAACGCCTGTTCCTGGTTCTTCACAGAGTAACTATGCTTGTTATAACTCTCTGCAAATGCTATCCGGTCAGCATGACCAAAGCGACTATAGATTGCGCTAACTTCGGAATAGGTCTTGTGAGAGCCCTGTACGGCGAAAAAATCAAGAGTCGCTGTCGCTATCATCACAGGGCGCGGGTACATGATCAGTAATGTACCCGCATTGTCGATCCCCCTCGATATAAGTCCGTACGGGTCTTGTTCGGGATCGCTGTCGTAATCGGCGAAGATGCGATTCTCCACTCGCGTGGGAAGCGCCGTAATGTAGCAGGAAGGAATAATTACCTTGATGCGATCGTCCAGTGCGCCCAGTAATGCGGTCTGAGTGCCTCCGCCGCTGGTTCCTGTAACATTTATTCTCTTGGCGTCCACGTCCAGGCGGCTCAACAGATAGTCTACTGCGCGCATGCCGTCCCAAACTTCCCACCGGGCCAGGTTCGCACCGGCAAGATAGGCGAGGTTACCCATTACGCCGTGCTCCCCGCAGACCAGGTTATAACGGCTCTTCTTTGCCTTCGCATCCCAAAACTGGCTGCGCTCGCCTTGCCCAACCGGGTCCCAACTAATCACGAGATAGCCGCGCAGTGCCAACCTCTCACTAAGTGCCTGATAGTGATCTTTGCCGTTGGTCGCGTGACCGGCGGGAACCAGAACTGCGGGATGCAATTTATCGCCGTTCTCAGGCACATAAACCAGCGCTGTTACATAAAAGCCGGGAAGGCTCTGATAGATCAGCTTTTCAATATGGTATCCATTGCCTGCAATTCTGCCGGTGACTGCTGCGTGCAGATCGGTCTTCTCCGTGGGTAGGCCACCGATTGCGTCCAGAAGCGATTGTTTCAGCTTAGCGCGCAAGCGTAGTAGATCGCTTTCGGTATTTATCTGCGACCATCGCTCCTGGCGGAGCTGATCCTGATGCCATGCGAGTTGGGTCTGATAAAGGAGATAAGGGGTAATTTGCGGGCCCGGAGCGTCTGCGGGAGGCAACACGCGGAATGCTTCAGCGGGAGGCGCGTTCACGCTTGTCGCACTCTGCCCAACAGCCGCGGCGCACACCGCAGCCATTGCAATACCACAAACCAAACGCATCAAACCGCTCATAGAATCCTCCACGGAGTTCCGATCCAGTTGCGGCAAGTCCCGATGCTCTTACTTATCGCCAACCAAAATCAGTTGTCCGAATTTTTCAGGAACGTGAAAGGTTTTGCTCATGGGGGCCTTCCACACAATCTCTTTCCTGTGGTCAGGTGGTCCCTGACTGCGAAACAGGTTGGCGCGAAATACTTTGCCTGCAACGGGCGGATGATTGTCGAGCGCCTCGAAGGGAATCTTCATGGCGCCATACCAGATTTTCTTGCCGGCATCAATGCGCGCGGTTACCTGAAATTCCGAGTTCCATGTCCACCCCTTCGTATGATCGGGAAGGTCGAGATTCACATCGAGATCGATCCATTCCCGCTGCGGCGAAAGCTCGAATTCCTTGTAGCGACGAATGTTCTTGAAGTCAGTGCCGATAAACAATTCAGCCACATCCCAGTTCCATAACTCGAATGTTTCATTGACAGGATCAGGCGAAGGCTTCAAATATAGCTCTTCGTAAGGGCACTCATAAAGGAGATAGAGATATTTCTTCGTCCATCGCGAGCTAACTTTCGTTCTATACGCAGGCTCCGGACGGCCCATGATATCAATCTCCAAATAGACCGAAGTCGCCCCCTGCCAAAAGGCAGATTGCGTATCTGTGTCAAGCGCAACGTCCTTCGCCGCATAAGCGCTCCTGAACATGCTGTCATCAGCAGCGTTTGCATGCATTGTGCCGGTCAGAAAAAACAGGCATGAAGCGAATAATTTGTTCATTGGCCATCTCCTTGATGAAGCACGTGTACGAAGTTCCAGGCTATCGCTTCTTAGCTCGACAGTCCCAGTTCACGCATGGCATTCGCGTTGTAAACCTTGCGGAGAATATCGTCTGGTAGGTTGATTCCGTAAATGCGCCAGCGGCCTTGCGGTGGAACTTTGGCGGGAGCGTAGTCGAAGTACTCGTCGTCCGTCTCCAGGAATCGATAATAGATGCTGTAGAGATCGCCGCTGAAGTATTGCTGCGGGTAATTGCGGACGTGCGGCGTGGCGTCAGTCCCGAAGACGATCCTGTCCTGATACTTCTCAAAGAAGGTGCGCGCCGTTCGTGGCTGCCGGCCCAATTCGCCAACACGAGCGGCCAGATCGACGAGCATATTCGGAAAACGATCCATGGCCTGGGAGACGTTCTCAAGATTCTCGGCGTAGTTACCAACATGCAACGTCACGAATCGCGTGTTGGGGTGCCTGGCCATCATCCGGTTTCTTGCTGCCAGTAACTCGTCATTGGAAGGGAAGTCGTGGTCGTAGTAGGACCAGTCTGGATGATTGTTCAGCTCTTCATAGCGCTCGTTGAAGCGATCGGTGGGCAGGAAGAAAGCTGAAGGATCGGAGATATGAATCGCCACCGGCATCTTCAACTGCCCGCATGCATCCCACATGGGATCGAATCGTGCGTCGTCGATCTTGATCAGCTTTCCGCTAGTGATGTTTTCCCTCAGATAGAGACCAAGCGTCTTGAGAACCTTGAGTCCGCGGGCTCCGTCGCGGTGCGCCTGCTCGATTGCCTCGGCCTGTTTGCGGGGATAGTCGGGGTCGAGAATCTGCGAGTAGGCTGGCTCAGTGAAGGTGTAAAAGCGATTGGGAAATGGCTTGTCATACTTCTTCACGGTCTCAGCCAATCCGACGCCGTATCCCCCTGTCAAATTGACCATGGAGCGAAGATTAGCGCCGTCCATTACCGGAATAAGTTCCTCAGGAGTGGCGGCGTACCTGCGCTCGGCAACCATGGGTACACCCTTTTCGCCTTTCGCGGAAAAACTAATGTGCGTGTGAAAGTCGATTACGGGATAGCGTGACTTCTCGACATGAGTCTCGCGTACGTGCAGCATGCTTACCGGCTGATAGTCGGGCAGATCGAGCACTTTAGGTTTCGGCTCTTCTTCGATCGGTGCGGATGCACTAACTCCCGCGCGCGCAGCAACGGTTGAAACCAACCCCAGCCCCGTTCCGTATAACAGTTCACGTCGATTCATTTCACCATTCTCCTCGGTGGCATAACTTTCCAGTATTAAAGAATATTCATGCGGAAGGGGGCATCTTAGAAAAACCGCCCGCATGCGTCATAATTTTTCTACAGATGCGGCGCCCAGCCTTTTTCGTACTCGCGCGGCCACAACTTCATCGCCTGCGGATCATCCTTAATTTTCCCGTCCTGCGGGTCGGTCTGCAACGCTCGGTTTACTTCCCAGGCGATGTTAGCAAGTTGAAGCGTAGTAACTACGATGTTGCCCTGGGAGATGGGAGCGTGAAGCTTCTCTCCTTTAGTGATTGCCGCGATGAAGTTGGCGAAGTGAAGATTTGTTGGAATGTCGCCGTCGTATTTGTCATAAAACTTAGCGCTGTCGCCGTCGACGAACTCGCCCGTCTTATTTCCTTTGAGGTCATAGGTTTCATAACCCGAGCCGCCATCTCCATGAATAAACACAGAGCCCGTGGTTCCCATGACGATCAGCCCGGAATCATGCCCGAAATACTTCATCCCGTTGCACGACCTGCCCTCCCATGTAATCAACTTATCGCCGTATTCAAAGCTGGCATCCAGAGTGTCGTAAAACTGCTGATCGTCCTTGAACTGGTATCTTCCGCCCAGCGCAGTTACTCGGCTTGGAAAATCCACCTGGAGCGCCCAGCGGCATAAGTCGATGCTATGCGTGCCGTTGTTCAAAGCTTCGCCGGTGCCCCAATGCTTGAACCAATGCCAGTTATAAGGATGGATGTTATCCATATAAGGCCTGCGCGGCGCGGGTCCCTGCCAGAGATCCCAATCGAGCTGCGGCGGCACGGGTACCGGCTTGCCGATTCCGATGGACTTTCTGGTATTGGCGTACCATGCCCTGGCAAAGTAAGGCCGGTCAATGATGCCGTTGTGAATTTTATCGATGGCTTCCATGGTGCGCACGCACGAACGCTGCTGCGTTCCCTGTTGCACCTGCTTCCGATACTTCTGTTGGGCCTTCACCAGCATCGCGCCCTCGGCGGGATTGTGGCTGCATGGCTTCTCAACGTAAACGTGCTTGCCGGCTTCAAGTGCGGCAATCGCGAGAGGAGTGTGCCAGTGGTCGGGAGTTGCGATGGTGACGGCGTCAACGTCTTTCTGCTGAAGAACATTGCGAAAGTCTTTGTCGCTCGCGGGAGCATAACCCGCCTCTTGCGCCACGATGCCCGCAAACTTTGCCCGAATATTGTCATCCACGTCGCAGATATGCGAGATGCGAGCGGTGTCTTTGTTTGCTAGGAGCGCGGACATATGGGCATAGCCGCGCCAGCGCAGCCCCATGATGGCAAAGTTGAGGCGATCGTTGGAGCCGAGTATCTGACCGTAGCTTTTCGCGGACGAGGCGACGGCCATCCCTGCCGCGCCTACTGCGAGCGTATCGAGAAAATCACGCCGAGTGACCATTTTTGTTTCTCCTTTGATTCAACACAAGCTGCGTGTCAATTTGAGTTCGGGCATCCCTCGCTTTGCGAGGGGAACCGTACAACTGCCTCGGAAATCTTTCGCTATGGGATTTTTCCTCTCATCCACTTCGCGGCATACGTGAAATCCCACGCGGCACCAAGTATACACAAACTGGGGGCCCTCATGACACGCGGCTTTCCGGGCGGAAAGCGAGTGAAAAGAGGGCATGCGCTCCCGAATATTCATGCGAATTGAACAGAATCAGGTGCCCGGTCTTCAGGAGCGACATCGGATTCGTTTTGAACGGCGGTTTTCGTGTGAAGCATTGGACGGAAAGAATGGATAAACCGCATCAAGTTCTGCGCTCGAGGATCGAGATTCGCCGAATCTCAGCGATGCCGACTATGGTTTATGATGCTAGCTGTAGCAGTGCGTTCCCGAGCATGCCTGGAAGAGCCGGCGATGGACAAGATGCGATCCGGGATAGCGAATGCGTGGGGCATTTTTTGAAGAATAAGAGACTGGTCTCACGGGATCGCTACTTCATAAGGAGAAATACAAATGAATGAAATTGCGGATATTCTAGAGGCCATCGCCCACGCGCCAATCGAGAAGCGCGCCATGACCAATCATAACGTTCTTAATGAAGCTTATGCCTATAGCAAGCCCAGTTCATTCTCGCGCGGTATGCGAATCGATTTGAACGGGCTCGTCATTCTTCTCATCTCCGGCACAGCCTCGATCGACGACAACGGCAACAGCATTCACATCGGCGATTTTCCCGCCCAGTTGCGGCGTACGTTTGACAACATCACGGGCTTGTTGGCCAGTGAAGGAGCCACCTGGCACGACATTGTGCGAACCACCTGCTACCTCAGGGATATGGAGCGCGATTACGACGTTTTCAATGCCGGGCGCACGGCGTTTTTCAAGGAACAGGGGCTCGATCCTCTGCCCGCATCCACCGGGATCCAGGCCATACTTTGCCGGCCGGAATTGCTGGTGGAGATTGAGGCGATAGCAATGTTTCGCACGGACAGGGCGGGCGACAGCAGCAAAGGGAGCGACAAGAAGTAGCTGGAGCGCTCGAAAGGTACTCGTAACTCATCGGAAAGGAAGCATTCCATGGTCAATCGTCGTGACTTTGTTAAAACTGTTGGATTAGGTGCGCTGGCTGGCGCAGGGTTAAGAGTAGCCGGAGCGCAAGCAACTGCCGCGCCGCAATTGGACGCAAGCACCGACAAATCAAAACTGGCAAGGCTGCTTCCGGGATGCTGTGCCTATTCCTACAATAAAGAGCTTCGGCAAGGCTCCATGACGATGGAGGATTTCCTACTGAAGGCGGTGGAGCTGAAGGTGGTCGGCGTCGATATGACGGTGTATTACTTCAAGTCAATCGAGCCGGAGTATCTGAATAATCTTCGTCATCTGGCTTACAAGCATGGCCTGGCCTTCTCTGGGACAGCATGCGGAGTGAGCATGGTCCAGGCCGATGCCGCCAAGCGCGCCGAGAGCGTGAGCCTGATTAAAAAGTGGGTTGATGTTACTGACCGGCTCGGTGCTTCTCACTTAAGAATCTTTGCGGGCGAATTGCCGAAGGGCGCAAGCGTCAAGGAGGCCACCGACTGGGTGGTCGAAGCAATGAAAGATGCGTGCGACTACTCAGGCAAGAAGGGCATCATGCTGGGAGTTGAAGATCACGAAGGCGTTACGCAGAACGCGGACCTTTGCGTTGAGCTTATGCAGCGCGTGAATTCGCCCTATGCCGGAATCAACCTCGATATAACGAATTTCACGGCGACGCCGGCGCAAGACGCTTACGCGCAGATTGCCGCCTGCATTCCTTACGCCACGCACATTCACATCCGTGACCACTTCTACGATCACACTCCGGTGGATATGGACCGCGCGTGGAAGATCTTTGCGCAAGCCGGGTACCAGGGTTTTGTGTCGGCGGAGTACGAACAGAGTTTCCCTGACAGCCTGCCCTCCGCAACCGGCGTGCCGATACTGGTGGATGAAATTCAAGCGCTGTGCAAGAAGTATTCGAGCGTTTAACGATTCGATTTTTCGCGCGATCTAGAATTCATCGAACGCTATCTGGTGAGATGGAATCCCCAGGTCCGTCAGCATCCTGGTGCAAGCTTTGATCATCAACGGCGGCCCGCAGAGATAGTATTCCCCCGCCTCGGGATTTTCCTGATCACTCAAGTGATTTTTTAGCACCACGTCGTGGATCAAACCCACGTGGCCGGTCCAGTTATCTTCAGGCAGCGGCGAAGAGAGGGCCAAATGGAATGTGAAGTTATGGTGCTTGCCGGCTAACTGCTGGAAATAATCTTCGTAGAAAATCTCCTGCTTCGAGCGCGCTCCATACCAGAAGCTGATCTTGCGCGCGGTGTTCTCATTTTCAAGCAAGTGAGCGATGTGGGCGCGCAGCGGAGCCATGCCCGCGCCGCCGCCGATATAAGTCATCTCCCGCTTGGTGGGTTTCACATGGAAGTCTCCAAAGGGGCCGATGGCTGATACGGTGTCCCCAACCTTCAGATTGAAGACATAACTCGAACCGATTCCGGGAGCGCAGTCCTGGCCCGGCGGTGGCGTTGCAATCCGGACATTGAAGCGCAGCGCGCGCTCCGTTTTGAGGTTGCTGGCCAAGGAATAGTTATTGCGTCGGCCGGAGGTGGGATTGGTGGAGACAAGGTCGAAGAGATGGTGATTGCGCCATACGGTTGCGAATGGCTCTGGAATTTCGAAGTCACGGAAACGAATCTCTTCGTAGGCAGGAATATCGAGTTGCAGATAATCGCCTGGCGTGAAGGCGATCTTCTCGCCGTCCAGCGGTTCAAGAATAAGTTCCTTGATGAATGTAGCAACGCTTATGTTGCCGGCGACGCGGAAGCGGCAGGACTGTTGCGCGCGAGCTCCAGCTCCACCGGCGCGAATCACATTGATGTGAAGCCGCCCGTCGCGCTCCTCCACGGGATAAGTGGCAAGTCCGCGGCAGATGGGCGCACGCGCCGGCGATCCGTCGAGGAGGTTGTAGCGCCCATTGTGCTTGGAGCACTCAATCATATTGCCAACGATCAGGCCGCTGGAAAGATGGGTATTGCCGTGGGTGCAGACTCCGTCCGTTGCGTAGAGCCGGTTTTCACTATCACGGTAAATTGCGTAGGTCTTCTGGCCGTGATCGAAGCGAAGAATATCGTCGCGCTTGAGGTCGGCGACGGCGCAAACATCGATCCAGCCTTCCGCGCCCGGTTGTGCTTCAGAGACGTGGCAGCGTTCCTTGATGCGAGCTTTGGGCTCAGGGAGCTTGCGCTTGATGTAATAGCCGGGATCCTTGATTTGCCTGCCAACAGCGGGAACAATTTCACGGAAGGCAGCATAGATACTCGGGTACGGAGTAGGGCAGTCGTCCTTCACAATTTCATGTAACTTGCGCAGAGCATGATAGGGCACAAGCGGGAACATATGATGCTCCACGTGGTAACCCATGTTCCAGTAAAGATAGCGGTTAATCAGGTTCATATACACCGTTCTGCAATTCAGGCGGTGATCAAGAACGTTTTCCGCAAGTCCGGCGTGCTGAGTGAGATAGTAAATAGGCCCCAGCCAGGCACCGAAGAATCCGGCAATGCCGACAAACATCAGCGGTAGAATGCTTCGCTCGTAAATCGAGAGCGCGATGACGCACAAGTAGAGAAACACATAAATGCGCGCTTCGCGGTAAACCTTGAGAAACTCGGTTTCGGGGATGTAGGTTTTTTCTTCATCAGACATGCGCCCCAGGGAATGCAGCACGATCTGCTTGAAATACATTTCATAGGTACCGATGTTGAAGAACCGCTTGAGAAGGTCCTTCCAGTCGGGCGGGCGGGGAACGGCAATCTCGCGGTCGCGGCCAACGATGATGGTGTCGCTATGGTGCCGGTTATGGCTCCAGCGCCAGAGCGTGGCTTCGCGCATGAGCATGAACGAGGCTATCTCGTATAGCGCATTGTTCATCCAGTCGGTCTTGAACGCGGTTCCGTGGCCAGTCTCGTGCCAGCGCGAGTCGGAGCTGGACGCATAAATCGCGCTGTAGATCGCGTAAGGAAGGATGGCCCACCATGTGCCCCACAAAGCATAAGTGGCGTAGCCGGTGCCGAAGATGAGCGCAAACCAGAGAATGGTATCGCGAATCGCGGGTCCGTCACGGCGCTCGAGGAGTTTGCGCATGGTTTCGCGCGGCACTGGGCACTGGTACCAATCCGCCTCAGCGAGCCCCTTCTCCACGGCCAAAGTGGCGTTCACTCCGGTCAGACTGTAGTCGAGCTTGATGGGAGGGCTGGGGAGGACTTCCACGATGCTGCTCATTCGATTGGGCTCCTCAAAGGAGTTTCTGACCTTACGAAAAATACCAAGCCACACAGGCCGCATGGGCTCATGGTCCGGCCCGACGAGCCGGAACGCTGCTACAGCTTATTGTACTAAAGCAGTTCTTATGGAGGCGTGGAGTGATCGTGGACCGGGAGGTCCACGCTACGGCCGGCCTGGAGGCCGGCGCTACCTATTCTTGCCGTAGCTGAGAGCGAGTGCTGAAACGCTCAGGTTTTGTTACTGTTGACCCATGCCCGAATCCGCAACCCAACCCGATCAGAGCGCTCTCGACCTTGAATCCTTAGCCGCCGAAGTAGTCGATCTCGCCATGAAAGCCGGAGCCAGCGACGCCGAAGCCGTGGCCCGCGAGGGTGACGAGTTCAGCGTGAACGTGCGCATGGGGCAGGTGGAGACGCTGCAGGAATCAGGCTCGCGCGGCCTGGGATTGCGGGTTTTTCTGGGGCTCAAGTCGGCTTCGGCATCCACCAGCGACTTGACTGCGGACGGCATTCGCCAACTCGTAGAGGGCGCGCTAGCTCTTGCCAAGATTACCGAGGAAGACCCATTCGCCGGTTTGCCGGAGAGGGGCGAATTCGGCTCAGTAGCCGGAGATCTGCACCTTTATTATGAGGACGTTTATTCGCTTCCCGGCGTGGAGCGGATCGAGTGGGCGCGGCGGGCTGAGGTGGCGGCGCTCGAGGCCGATTCGCGCATCGTCAACTCCGACGGCGGCAGCTTTGATGCGGCCACAGGGCGCAAGGTGCTGGCCAACTCGCGCGGTTTTGTGGGCGGCTATCGCTCCAGCTATGCCGGGGTTTCGGCGGTTCCGCTGGCCATGGATGCGAACGGCCAGATGCAACGAGACTATTGGTGGTCCAGCGGCAGGCGGCTGACTGATCTTGAATCTCCTGAGTCGATCGGCAGGGAAGCGGCGCGACGGACCCTCCGCCGCCTGGGCGCGCGCCGCGTCCCCACGCAGCGAGTTCCCATTGTGTTTGCGCCGGAAGTTGCGCAGTCGTTGATCGGCGCGGTTTTTGAGGCCGCTTCGGGCGACGCAATCTGGCGCGGCGCATCCTTCCTGGCCGGACGGCTGGGCGAGTCAATTGCTGCCACGAACCTGACTATCGTTGACAACAACACCATGCTGCTGCCCAACGGCGCGGGCGGCTTTGGGACTTCGCCCTTCGACGGCGAGGGCCTGCCCTCGCTGCGCACCGTGGTCGTCGAGAACGGCATTCTGCGCAACTATATGCTGAACACCTACACGGCCCGCAAGCTGAATTTGAAGTCCACCCACAATGCGTCACGAGGATTAGCGGGAACGCCGGGCATCGGCTGCGGCAATCTTTATCTTGAGCCGGGCACTTTGACCGAAGGACAGATCATCGCGGATGTTCCTGCCGGGCTTTACGTCACCGGCCTGATGGGTTCCGGCGTGAATCTGGTTACCGGCGACTACTCCCGCGGCGCAACCGGCCTGTGGATTGAAAATGGCGTACTCAGCTATGCGGTTGAGGAAGTGACCATCGCCGGCAATCTCGCCGAGATGCTGCGCAATGTAACCGCCATCGGCAACGACCTCGTCTTCCGTAGCGCGGTGGCCTCGCCTACTCTGCGCATTGACGGAATGACGATTGCGGGAAGTTAATGGTTAGCAAGATAGCAAGTCAGCGAGTTAACGAGTTAGCCTGTAAGCCAGCTAGTGGAAATTTAGCGGGTTTTGCGGAATGGACGGCAAGGATCAGACTGGGAAAGTGCCTTTGAGGCATGCTTTCGAGGGTGCTATGCAGCAACTCGCCTTTGATCCGGCCGATCCGAGGGCCGCGCTGGCTCAACTGGCGCAAATCCCCGCAGTCTTTGCACTCTACGGCGCCGAGGCCCATGCTGAGCCTTATATCGGCCGCACGCCCAACCTGCGTGCGCGACTGGAACGACTGCTCCAGCCGTCGCCCAAGCACCCGCGCCGATTGCAGTTGGCCGGCCGGGTGCGAAGCATCGTCTGGCATTCCACCGGCTCGGAGTTCGAGTCTCTGCTGACGCAGTTTTCTCTACTCGAAGAGATTTACGGCGCGAAGGCTCTGGAGCGCATGCACCTGCGGTCACCGGCCTTTGTGCGCTTCCTGGGCAGTAATCCGTATCCGCGCATCACCGTCACTCATCGTCCCAGCCAGCGCGAAGCCGATTGGATCTACGGGCCGTTTCCGTCGCGGGCGACGGCGGAGCGTTATGCCGAGGAGATGCTCAAGCTCTTTCTGCTGCGCCGCTGTACCTTCGATTTGGACCCCGACCCAAGCTATCCTGGCTGCGTTTATTCCGAGATGAAGATGTGCCTCGCCCCCTGTTACAAGGGCTGCACGGACAAGCGCTACGGCGAGGAGGCTGCAGCGGTCGAGAGCTTTCTGGCCACGCGCGGCGAGAGCCGGCTGGTTACGCTTCGTGGCCAGCGGGAAGCAGCCTCAGCCAATCTTGAGTTCGAGTCCGCCGCAGCGCTGCATGCGCAGGTGCAGCGGGTGGAGAGCGTACGCGCCCTCGCCGCCGAACTGGTTCGCCCGCTCAGTCAACTTCGTGCCGTCATTCTGCAAGCCTCGGCCAACCCGGGCGAGGTTGCTGTCTTTCTTTACGAAAACGGCCGTCTCAGCGGTCCGGCCCAATTCTCCACGCTCGGAATGAGAATTCAGAACGAGCAGTCGGGGTCGACTTCGCTCTTTCCGCAACCGATGGCGATTGAACCCATTCCGGAGGCTGCACAATCAGAACAGGAGACGGGAAAGGACTCTCGCTCGGCGCAGGTCATTGAAGACGGTTCCGCAGGGGCTAAAGCCCATATGGATTATGCGGATTTTTCGGCTCGACTGAAGTCGTGCCCTGATACAAACCTCTTCCCTCCGGCAACATCTGACGCCGGGGACGTCACGCCGGCAAAACTGGTCCGCGGCGTTCTCGAATCCCGCATGGAAACAGCGCTGACCGGACTCGCAGACTCGAGCCAAACTCTTTCGCCAACGCTTCGCCAAGGTCATGTTGCGCTGCTCAAACGCTGGTACTATCGTCCCGAAGCGCGCCGCAGCGGAGAGATCTTCTTTCCCGACGACGAAGGCCACTGGCCGGTGAAGGCCTTGTTGCGAGGAGCGGGGCGCGTGGCTGCGAAGACGCTGACGGCTGCAAACCGCGCAGAATAAGATTTGGAGCGACCTGATCAGGCAAGCTCATGGCAACTTCTGAATCCATCCGTTCGATGCTCGCCGCGGGCCGCCAGCGTCTATCCAGTGGCCGAGTTTGCGAGGTTGTGAAACTTGTTCAAGCACACCCTAAAAAAGCCTCTCAACTGATTGAATGCCTTTGGGACGAAGATCCAGGCGTGGCCATGCGCGCTGCCGACGCCCTGGAAAAACTCACTCACAGCGATCCATCGCTCCTCTGCGCCTGGAAAGCGCCTCTGCTCGGCCTATTGACTGAAGCCACAGGGAAAAAGCTGCGCTGGAATCTTGCTCTGATGATTTCCCGTCTTGAATTGACCGGGCCTGAATGCCGTCGCGCAGCCGAAATCCTGCAGTCCTGGCTTGAAGACTCAAGCTCCATCGTCAAGACCTGCGCGCTTCAAGGACTTGCCGATCTGACCCGCCAGGACCCCTCGCTGCGATCGGCGGTGGTGGACCTGTTGCGCATCCACAGCCGCAGCGGAACCCCGGCAATGCGGGCTCGCGGGCGCATTCTGCTCAAGCGTCTGGAATTGGCAGGAGCGAAACCAGCTCGATAGCCGGAATTGGGAATCGCCCGGAGCGGGAAATTCGCAGCTAATAATTTCCGGAATGATTCAGTCTGAAAATCGATCAGAACTCTCACACGCATAAACTGGCCGCATGAGTGGCTCCCTGTATCTTGTTCCCCGCCGGCAGGGCCAGCCTGCGCAAAAGGGTCCGCTGGTTAACCTGAACAGCATGTGCGGCGATGCCATTCGCTTCCATCGTCGCGGGCAACTGCCTGAAGCGGAGCGAATCTACCGGCGAATTCTCGATTCCGATCCGCATCACGCTGACAGCCTGCACCTGCTGGGAGTGTTGGCTCACCAGGTGGGCCGCGACGAGGTTGCCGTCGAGTTGATCGGCAAGGCAATTGCTGCCGACAAGCGGCCGGCGGCCTATCATTCCAACCTCGGCACGGCCCTGCAGGCGCTGGGCAGAATGGACGAGGCTGCCGCTAGTTACCGGCGGGCCCTGGCCCTGAACGTTGACCTGGTTGAGGCGCAGATGAACCTCGGCGTGGTTCTCAATGCGCAAGGCAGGTTTGACGAAGCCGCCACGCACGTTCGGCGGGCGCTTGCCCTCCGGCCCAACCTTGCTGAGGCCCACATTAACCTTGGGAATATTCTTCAGGCGCAGGGCAAACTGGAGGAGGCAGCAGCCAGCCACGAACAGGCGCTTGCTCTCAAGCCAAACTCTGTTGAAGCATGCTTCAATCGCGGAAACGTTCTCCAGATGCAGGGCAAATTGGAGGAAGCAGTGGGCACCTATCAGCGCGCGCTGGCTCTCGACCCCAATATGGCCGAGCTCCACGGCAACATGGCAAACGCTCTCCAGGCCCAGAACAAGCTCACGGAGGCAGAGGCGAGTTATGGGCGAGCGCTGGCTCTCAAGCCGGACTATGCCGATGCTTTTTACAACCTGGGCAACCTCCGCCAAAGTCAGGACAAGCTCGACCAGGCCGCGCTCTCTTACGAGCGAGCATTGGCCCTCAAGCCCGGCCTGCCCGAAGCCCACTATAACCTGGGAAACACACGCCAGGCGCTCGGGGATCTCGAGGCGGCTGCGGTCTGTTTTGAGCGTGCGCTGGCGCTGCGGCCTGGGTATGCTGAAGCCCATTACAATCTGGCCTGCGTGCTGCAGGGTCTGGGACGATTGGAGGAGGCGCTGGAGCGATACCGGAAATCCGTCGAGCTCAAACCGGATTATTTCCAGGCTCGCTTCGGCCAGGCTCTGGGTCAATTACTTCACGGCGATTTCGACCCCGGCTGGCGCAACTACGAGTCTCGCTGGCGATCTCCCGATCACGATACCCCGATGCGCCCCTACCCGCAGCCGTTTTGGACTGGAAAAAAGCTGAGCAAGGGCCGTCTGCTGCTATGGGGTGAACAGGGAGTAGGCGACGAGATTCAGTTTGCCGGCTTAATTCCCGACGCTCTCCGCACCGGAAACAGCATTGTGCTCGATTGCGACCCGCGACTCAAACCGCTTTTCGCTCGGTCGTTTCCTGAGATTGCGGTGGTCTCGCGGCCGGATTCAGGGGAATTGACCAGTTTTGCTTACAAAGCAAAGATCGCCGCCCAGCTCCCCACCGGCAGCCTGCCGGGTCTCTTCCGTGCTACCGAATCCGCTTTTTCCGCCACCGCATCGTCCTACCTCAAAGCCGATCCAATCGAGACTGAGCGTTTCCGCACTCGCTGCAGCGACGGCCGCAGGCTTATCGGCCTGGCCTGGCAAACTGGAAACACGCAGACCGGGCGCAAACGCTCCATTGACCTGGCCCAACTAGCTCCGCTCTTTGCGCAGCCCGGCATCAGATGGATCAGCCTGCAATACGGCGACTTCAACTCGCTCGAAGAACAGGCCGCCGCAGCCGGAGTGCCCCTGCTCATCGACCGCTCCGTGGACCAGCTCGCAAACATCGATCTTTTTGCCGCGCAAATCGCAGCCATGGATCAGGTCATCACCATCGACAACTCGACGGCCCACCTGGCCGCCGCACTCGGCCTTCCCGTCTGGGTTTTGTTGCCCTTCGCAGCCGACTGGCGCTGGCTTGAGAAGCGCGAGACTAGCCCTTGGTACCCCACCATGCGCCTCTTCCGCCAGCCACAACTTGGCGACTGGACCTCAGTGATTGAAAGTGTTCTGCTGAATTTGCAGCTTTATACTCACGATTGAGGTGCTCCGGTAATGAACAAATGGATGGAACGTTTGGGTTCGGCCCGCGCTTGGATTATTGCTGCGGTGTTGATCGTGATTGGAGCGATCTGGCTGGCTCGCCGCTGACTCGCTCAGCGCCCTGATCCGTCGCAGACCTCGCCCCGCCCGCGCTGATACACTGGCTTGGCAAGAGGCCCCCCGGAAAAACCCTATGGTCGAGCTGTTGCCGGTCTTAATATGATTGAGCTTTTGCCTTCTATATTATCGGCGGATTTCGCGCATCTGGCCGATGAGGTTGCCGCGGCTGAGCGAGGCGGCGGCACGGTGATCCACGTGGACGTGATGGACGGCCATTTTGTGCCTAACATTTCGCTGGGACCGCCGATCGTCAAAAGCCTGCGCAAGGCCACCAACCTGCCGCTCGACTGCCACCTGATGATCTCCAACCCCAACGAGTTCATCCCCGCCTTTGCAGATGCTGGGGCCAATTGGGTTAGCGTGCACTACGAGGCCTGCACCCATCTGCACCGTTCGCTGGAGCTGATCATTGACCACGGGATGAAGCCGGGCGTGGTGCTCAATCCGGCTACCCGTGTCGATCTGCTTCTGGACATTTTGCCCATGGTTCACCACGTGCTGATCATGAGCGTGAATCCGGGCTTCGGCGGGCAGGAATTCATTCCTTTTTCACTTCACAAGATCCGCCGGCTGGCCGAGTTGCGACGGGAACTGGGGCTGGCGTTTAAAATCGAAGTAGATGGCGGCGTGGCTCACGACACGGTGGGCCAAATCGTCCAAGCTGGTGCAGAGTTGCTGGTGGCCGGTTCTGCCGTATTCGGCGCCGGTTATGCGGAGCGAGATGCGCGCGCCCTGCTGGCTGCGGCTCGCGAGGCCGCAAGCCAGTAAGCGGGTTAAACGGGTAAAATTTGAGAATATAGCGAAATGGCGGATGGCCGGTGCTTGAGAGCGCTGCCGCAATGAGGTGGTATGAACAGGTTGACCAAGAAGATTGCCGTGGCGGTTCTGGCTGTGCTGGTCCTGGGATCGGTTGCAGTCCAGGCCAGGGAGAAGCTGCCCAAGAAAAAGAAGAATGTGGACTTGAGCGTCAACCCGCTGGCCGGCGTGAACTCCAAGCAGCCCGACAAGGAACTCTACGACAAGGCCATGATCGCCATGAAGAAGGGGCGGTTTGACGTGGCCCGCCTCGACCTGCAGACCATGCTCAACACCTATCCCGAGTCAGAGTACCGCATGCGCGCCAAGCTGGCCGTGGGCGACAGCTGGTTCAAGGAGGGCGGCGCCGCGGCCATGACCCAGGCCGAGGCCGAATACAAGGACTTCATCACCTTCTTCCCCACTGCTCCCGAAGCGGCCGAGGCACAGATGAAGGTGGCCGACATCTACTACCAGCAGATGGAGAAGCCTGACCGCGATTACAACAATACCCAGCGCGCCGAGCAGGAATACCGGGCGATGATCAACCAATTCCCTGACTCGACCCTGGTGCCCCGCGCCAAGCAGAAGCTGCGCGATGTGCAGGAAGTCCTGGCCGAGCGCGAGACCTCGATCGGCCTCTTTTATGTGAGCCGCGAACAATGGGCAGCATCCATTGCGCGTTTGGAGACCGTAGTCGACACTTACCCGCTCTATTCAAAGAGCGACCAGGCGCTGATGGGCATCGGCGATGCGTATCTCGGCGAGGCGCGGGGCATCGAAAGTATTCCCCATCTGCCCGCCAAGATCAAAGAGCGCATGCGCGCTGTTTACCAGGACAAGGCCGCCGCGGCTTTCGCTAAAGTGATTACCCGTTATCCCATGGCTCCGCACGTTGAGGATGCCCGCGACCGGTTGGTTGCCATGAACCGCCCCGTTCCCGAGCCGACCCAGGAGGCACTGGCAGAGAACGATGCAGAAGAACGCAGCCGCCAGCCCCTGCACTTTACGGGCAAGACGCTTGGCTTCATCAAGCACGGGCCTTCGGTTGTGGAGGCGGTGCACGTAGGCGAGCCCTCGCTTGAAGATCCCAAGCGGACCCTGGCTCCTGACGTCAACAGGGAGAACGTGGCGATCTTAACCAACGCCATCAACGCCGGCCGTCCGGCTGCTCCCGCGCCAGGCACCATCCAGCCCACCGGCGTCAACGAGCCTCCGCGCAGCGACCAGCCGAACTCGGCGCCGCTGCTGACGCCATCGTCTGAAGGCGGCACCGGCGTAGGCGTGTCCATCGTCAGCGCACCCTCCGGCGCTGGCACCACAGACGCCAGCCCCGTGCTGAAGCCGGTAGGTCCCGCCAATACTGAATTGCCCGCGGCTGAAAAGCCCGCCGAGCCTCCGACCCAGGTAAATGACATCAAGTCCGGTGGCGCGACGGCCACGCCCGTCAATGCCAACGGCAAGAAGGTGAAGAAGCCCAAGGCCGATCTCGGCGACGAATCCTCCAGCAAGAAGAAAAAGAAGAAGGGCCTCGACAAGCTCAATCCGTTCTAGCCTGACAATCGACTGGATTACAAAAAAGGCCGCTCTCAAATCGTAAGCGGCCTTTTCTTTGCTAAGCCGCGATCGCAAAGGTTGTGTCTGATTGACTCTAACCCCATCTGCTAAAGTGAGAAGTGGTCCCCTCGTTCAAAACCCTTGCAGCATAAGGGCCAGGCGCACATTCCGGGGGTCGCTCCAGAACCCTCATGCCTCACGACCTGCCCAAAGCCTACGACCCCACCGCCATTGAAGATCACTGGGCCGAATACTGGGTCCGCGAAAAGCTCTTCGCCGTGCCCACGCCCACTGCACCCAACCAAAACCAAGGCCCCGCCGGCGAGGCGTTTACGATTCTGCTGCCGCCGCCCAACGTGACCGGCCGCCTGCACATGGGCCACATGCTTAACCAGACGGAGATGGATATTCTGACCCGCTGGCGGCGCATGAGTGGCCGTCTCGCTCTGTGGCTGCCCGGAACCGATCACGCCGGCATCGCCACGCAGATGATGGTCGAGCGCCAGTTGGCCGAGGAGGGCACCAGCCGCCAGAAGGTGGGCCGCGAAGCCTTTGTCGGGCGCGTATGGGAGTGGCGTCGCCACTACGGCGGAGCAATTCTCGACCAGATGAAGCGCCTCGGCGCATCGGTCGACTGGCGGCGAGAATACTTCACCATGGACGAGCGCCTGTCGATTGCGGTCAGAGAAGCCTTCGTTCGTCTTTATGAGCAGGGGCTCATCTATCGCGGCGCATACATCGTCAACTGGTGCCCCCGCTGCCAAACCGCCATCAGCGACCTCGAAGTCGTCCACGACGAGCACAAGGGCCACCTGTGGGAGATTCGGTATCCGGTCCTAAGCGCGGATGGCAAGGATACTGGAGAGTTTCTAACCGTAGCAACCACCCGCCCCGAGACCATGCTCGGCGACGTAGCCGTAGCCATTCATCCTGAAGACGAGCGCTACCTCCATCTCCACGGCAAGAAGCTCCGCCTGCCACTGATGAACCGCGAGATCCCCATCGTCCTCGACGAGTGGGTCAGCCGCGAATTCGGCACCGGCGCGGTCAAGGTAACCCCGGCACACGATCCCAACGACTTCGCACTCGGCCAGCGCCACAATCTCCCCTCCATCAACGTGATGGACGATACCGGCCACATCAATGCCGAAGGTGGTGCCTACGCCGGCCTGGACCGCTATGCTGCGCGTAAAAAAATTGTCGCCGACCTCGAAGCGCAGGAGCTCCTGGCGGGAATCAAGGACCACATCAGCAACGTAGGCCACTGCGACCGCTGCAAGACGGTCGTTGAGCCGCGGCTCTCCACGCAATGGTTCATCAAGATCCAGCCCCTCGCCGAGAAAGCCATCGCCGCCGTTAAGCCGGGACCGGATGGTAAAAAGGCGATCAACTTTACCCCTGGGCAATACGAAAAGACCTATCTCAACTGGATGGAGAACATCCACGACTGGTGCATCAGCCGCCAGCTCTGGTGGGGCCATAGAATCCCCGCATGGCACTGTTCCGCCTGCCACAAAATCACCGTCGCCCGAACAGAACCCGCTGCCTGCGTCCATTGCGGCTCGGAAAAGATCACGCAGGAGACCGATGTTCTAGATACCTGGTTTTCCTCCGGCCTCCTACCCGTCTCTGTCTTCGGTTGGCCCAACATCACCGCAGAAAATCGTGCTGACTTCGACGCGTTCTATCCCACCAGCCTCCTCGTGACCGGGTTCGACATTCTCTTCTTCTGGGTGGCCCGCATGATCATGCTGGGCTGCTGGTTTGCCGGCGATGTGCCTATGCCTGACGGCAGCCAGCGCTCACTTGCGGACTCTGTTCCGTTCCGTGAAGTTTACATTCACGCCCTGGTCCGCGATGCCAACCGCGAAAAAATGTCCAAGACCAAGGGCAACGTCGTCGATCCCATCGAAATCGTCAAGCAGTACGGAACGGATGCCGTCCGCTTCACGCTGGCCAGCATGGCCTCTCCCGGTACCGATATCGCCTTTAACGTAGCCCGAACGGAGGGTTACCGCGCTTTCGCCAACAAAATCTGGAACGCCGCGCGCTTCCTTTTCATGAACGTTGATCGCGCCGCCGAGCTCGGCATCACAGTCGATCCTTCCGCGCTGGGCGCAATACCCACCGTCGCAGATAACGCGCCACTTGAAGATCGCTGGATCGGCGCCGAATTAAATCAGACAGCGGCAAAAGTAAATCAGTCGCTTGAAGACTATCGTTACGATGATGCGGCAAACACCATCTATCAATTTTTCTGGGGCAGCTTCTGCGACTGGTACCTCGAAATCGTCAAGCTGCGCCTGGACTTCTCTGAAACCGCAGACAAAGCTCAAACAAAAGCCGCGCTCACCACACTGGTTTCCGTTCTTGAAGCAGCCCTCCGCCTGCTCTCCCCATTCATGCCGTTCATTACCGAAGAAATCTGGAGCGCGCTCTACGACGGCAAACCACCGACGAAATCGATAGCGCTGACCAGCTATCCAAAGGCCGACAATAGACGGCTTGATGAAAGTGCGCTGGTCGACATGGGCGTTTTGCAAAATCTCATCGTTGAAGTTCGCGCCTTGCGCAAGGAAATCGGGGTCGAAGAAAAGGCCACAGTTCCCATCGAGGTTCGTACCGACGCAGCTTCAAGGAAAATCGCTGAAGAGAACAACGCCATCATCGAGCGCCTTGCTCGCGTAAGTGAAGTTCGCTTCGTCGAACAGATCGACCCTGGACTGTCGAAGCACTCCACGCCCAACTTCGACGTCGCAGTCATCTACGAACGCACAATCGACGTACCCGCCGAGCGCGAGCGTTTGACAAAAGAGATTGCGAAATACGACAAAGGGCTAGCGGCAGCCGAGCGCCAGTTAGGCAACGCGGGCTTTCTGGCCAAGGCTCCGGCGAGCGTAGTAGAAGGTTTAAAGAAGCAGGAATCCGAAACCCGCCTCCTGCTTGAAAAAGCAAAAGCAGCGCTCGAAGCGCTGCCGAAAGACTGATCACTGATTCACTGATACACTTGTTCACTGTTCACTGACCACTAACAACTGCCCTTATGGACTGGAAAAGCAGCCGCATCGACGCATTGCTGGAGCAGGCCCTGACGGAAGACCAGGCCGCCCGCGACTCCACCACTAACCTGACCATTGACCCGGAACTGCGCGCCGCGGCCTCCATCATTGCGCGGCAGGAGCTGGTGGTCGCCGGTCTCGGCGCGGTTCCGCGCTTCCTTCAAATCTTTGCCCGTCTCGACCCGCGTCCCCCGGCGCAGACCCGCTTCGAGGTCATCAGTCACCCCGAAGTATTCGACGGCGTAAAAGTTCGCGAGGGCCTGGTGCTGGCCGTCATCCGCCACAATGCGCGGGTGCTGCTGAGCTGCGAGCGTGTGATCCTCAACCTGATGCAGCATCTCAGCGGCATCGCAACGCTCACGCGGACATACGTGGACGCCGTGCATGGCACCCACGCACATGTCCTGGATACGCGCAAGACCGTGCCCGGTCTTCGCATCCTTGAAAAGTATGCCGTGCAGTGCGGCGGAGGAACCAATCATCGCATCGACCTGGCCTCTGGCATCCTCATCAAGAACAACCACATTTCGCTCGGCGGCGGCATTGCAAAAGTCCTCACACAGGCTCTCGAAAAACGCCAAAGAGGACAGCGAGTGCAGGTGGAGGTGCGCAACCAGCAGGAGCTTGAAGAAGCGCTCCAGTACGGCGCCGAGGCCATCCTGCTCGACAATATGACACCGAAGGAAGTGAAACGCGCAGTCGAGCGCATCAAAAATGCCGCCCCCGGTCATCAAACGCAAGGCCCCGGCCACGAGAGCGAAGTTCGGTGGATTCCCACTGAAGCTTCCGGCGGCATCGTGCTTGAGAACATTCGTGCCTATGCCGAAACCGGAGTGGACTTCATCAGCGTAGGCGCGCTGACTCACTCGGCCAAGGCGGCCGACATTTCCATGCGCATTGAAGCGGAGTGAAGCGGCAATGTTCGATCTCGCCGCTCTCGAATCCGCTCTCGCAAACACCGTCTTCGCAGGCAATCTGCATTTTTCACCGGTAACCGATTCGACGAACACGGATGCGCTTGGAGCAGCGCGCGCCGGTGCGCCGCACGGGTCGGTATGGTTTGCTGACGAGCAACTGGCGGGACGCGGACGTGGCGACCATACCTGGCACTCCGCCGCAGGTGAGGGACTTTACGCAAGTGTGCTTCTGCGACCGCGCATTCCCGCTGCTCGTCTCCCGCTGTTGCCGCTGGCCGCCGGCATCGCCGCCGCCGAAGCCACTCGCTGTGTTTCCGGCCTGAGCGTCGATCTCCGTTGGCCCAACGATCTGCTGATCGGCCCGCGCAAGGCTGGAGGCATCCTGGTCGAGGCAAGCTCGGAGGCGAATACTGAAACCGGCGCGGTCGCATTTGCCGTAGTCGGTATCGGCATCAACGTGCATCAGCGCAACTTTGCCCCGGATTTATCCACGCCCGCTACTTCACTGGATTTGGAATGCGGCCGCCATATCGGCCGCCAGTCGCTGCTCGTCTCCCTGCTAGAATCGCTGCAGCGCGAGGTGGATGGGCTGCTCGATAGCGCGTCGGCCCGGACGATTCCACGGCGCGTGGAAGAGGCCTCGACCTGGGTAAGAGGGCGGAAGGTAGAAGTCTACGGCCCGCAAGCATGCACCGGAGTCACTGCCGGCCTTGATGAGCACGGATTTTTGCTGGTGCGTACCTCAGGCGGTTTGGTGACGGTGCAGACCGGCGGCATTCGCGCCGCAAGTGTAATTTGAATCGCACGGACGGAACGACCATGCTGCTAGCAATCGATGTAGGAAATACGAATACGGTGCTGGGCCTCTACCGGCTCGATGGCGAGAAGCCCGAGTTGGCTGCGCACTGGCGCATTACCACCCATCGCAACCAGACCGCGGACGAGTACGGCGTGCTCTTCGTCAATCTTTTCGAGATGAACGGCTTCACCCCCAGCCAGGTGCACCATATCATCATCTCCTCAGTGGTGCCGCCGGTCGAGTCCACCTTGCGCGAGGTCTGCGAAAACTATTTCCACGTACAGCCGCTTTTTGTCGAGCCGGGCATCAAGACCGGAATGCCGGTGTTGGTGGACAATCCTACCGAACTGGGCGCCGATCGCCTGGTCAACGCCATCGCCGCATTCGAGCGCTACGGCGGACCGTGCATCGTGGTCGACTTCGGCACCGCGACCACCTTCGACGTAATCTCCGTCAAAGGCGAGTACCTGGGCGGAGCCATCGCACCCGGATTGGGCATCAGCGCGGATGCGCTCTTTTCGCGCGCCGCCCGCCTCAGCCGCGTGGATATCAAGCGCCCCGCCAAGGTGATCGGCACCAACACGGTCACGCACCTGCAAACCGGCCTTTACTACGGGTACATCGGTCTCGTGGACGGGATCCTGGAGCGCATCGTTGCGGAGCTTGGGGCAAAGCCGCAAATCATCGCCACCGGCGGCCTGGCGCGCCAAATCTCTGAGGACTCGCGCTATATTGCAGAAATTGACGACATGCTCACCCTCGACGGCCTGCTCATCCTCTTCGAGCGCAACCGCACCGCACGGCCTCGCAGCCGCCCGAACTGAGGCGCATGCAGAATTACTTCAACTACTTCACCGAGATCGAGGATCGCTTCCAGCAGCGGCGCGGATCGATCCTACTGCTCTCCACGCTCGACTGGGCTCTGATCGAAACCTGGCGCGACGGCGGCATTCCGCTCGAAGCGGTGCTGCGCGGCATCGATGCGGCCTTCGATAAATACGAGGCCAGGCAAAAGCGCGCCCGTATGCGCCGCATCAACGGTCTGGCCTGGTGCGCGCAGGCGGTGATTGAAGCTGCCGAAGGGTTGCGCGAAGCCGCAGCCGGCACAGCAAGTCCGACCACCGAGCCCCGCGAGTCGGGTTTTGAACGGGAACGCGTCGCCGCGCATCTTGAAGCCGCCGCCGCCGCTCTCGATGCAGCAACCGTGGCCCCAGAAGCCTGCGCCGCAACCGCAATCCGCCTGCGTGAACTGGCCGCCGAACTCCACGCCGCCGGGCTGGCGAACGCAGGAAAGAATAGCGCTGCGGTCAATGACTTGGAATCGCTGGAACGCACGCTCATCGTGCTCGAAGAAAAGCTCTTTGGCGCTTTCAGAACGGCGGCTCCCGAAGATTTACTGGTCAAGCTAGATGAGCATGCGGATCGGGAACTCGCGCCCTACCGCGGCCGCATGGGCGCCGTGCAACTGCGCCAGGTAAAAAATCAATTCGTGCAGAAGCAATTGTTAGTACACTACAATCTTCCGCGCCTTAGCCTCTTCTATATGAGCCAGCAATGAAGCCTACGAAGAAACAATCCGAGAAGCGAAACAGGCTCGAAAACAAGCCGGGTGCGCCATCCTTGCGCCGTTTTTCAGGCGCAAGGGTGGGAAGCGATGAACCTGGCCCAACTTCGAGCCAACTGGTTGAAATCGAAAAACCCATTTATGGCGGCGCATTCCTCGCTCGCGCTGAGGGCAAAGCCGTTTTTGTGCCACTCACGTTACCCGGTGAGCAGGCCCGCGTGCGCATTACGCAAAGCAAGCGCGGGTACAATACCGCCGATCCGGATGAGATAATCCGAGCCGCAGCGGAGCGCATCTCGCCCGCCTGTCCACACTTCGGCGCCTGTGGCGGCTGCCACTATCAGCACGCCAACTACGAATCCCAACTGCTTTTCAAACAAACGATTCTGCGCGAAACCCTGGAGCGCGGCGGCGTGCAGGCGCCCGATGAGATTTCCGTGCTGGCCGGTGAGCCCTGGCATTATCGCAATCGCATCCGCCTCGCCGTTGACTCGGAAGGAAGTCCCGGTTACCGCGCCCGCCGATCTAATAATGTGATTCCCATCAGGGAGTGCCCCATTGCTGCGCCGTTGCTGATTGAATCCGCACTGACGTTCGCCGAAATCGCCTGGCAAATCGCGCCTTCGCTGCGTCCCACTGAAATTGCGCTTTTCTCGAACGCCGACGAAACGGCACTGATGATCAGCATCACCACCGAAAGAGCAAAAAAAGTTGATTTCGAAGAGCTCGCGCAGGCTCTCCACGAGCGAATCCCCACACTCCGCGGTGTGGAGTTGGCAATCGAGGGCCGAGCCGGCCAGCAGCCGCGCACCGTCGCGCAATGGGGCGCAACCTCCCTAAACTATCGCGCTGCAGGTTTCGATTACCGCGTAGACCAAGGCGCATTTTTCCAGGTGAACCGCTGGCTGGTCGATGCTCTCGTTGAGCGGGTTACGGTGGGCTCGCAAGACACGATCGGGGGCGCACTTGCTTGGGACCTCTTCGCCGGCGTCGGCCTCTTTGCCCGCCAACTCACGCAGAGCTTCGAACACGTGGTTGCGGTTGAGTTCTCACCGTCCGCAACCCAGGCCCTCGCCGCGAACCTCAAAGGAACGGCCGGAATCCCAGTTCGCGCCACGACTCTCGACTTTCTCCGGCGCATGCGTAAGCCTGTACGCCCCGATGAGGCGCGACCCGATTTGATTGTCCTCGATCCGCCGAGAACCGGCCTGGGCGCGGAAACCTGCGCGCTGCTAGCGGAGATAGCTGCCCCCGCCGTAGCCTGCGTTTCCTGTGACCCCGCAACCCTTGGTCGCGACCTGCGCGCGCTTATAGCCGCGGGTTACTTCATTCACTCCATCACCCTCGCCGACCTCTTTCCCCAGACCTTTCATTTGGAGACAGTGGTCCAGTTGCGCCGCTCCTGATAGGCTTGACCCCGACAATCCTTTTCAGTTCTCAGGCGCATGCAAGCTGACTTGCCCACATCCGCACAAACTCTCGATAGTCCCGCCTCCGCCGGTCTGGGCGCGGTTCCCTTGTTTCATGCAGCCTGGCTCTTTGCCTTGGGCATTGCAGCCACTCATTGGATCTGGCTGCGGCCCAGCCTGGTACTCATCGCGCTGGCTCTGGTCGCCGTATTGTGCGGCGTGGCGGCACTCTACGCGCAGCGCATCCGGTGGTTCCCACTGGCCGTCTTGTGGCTCTTATTGGGCGCGTGGTGCGGCTGGATGGAGCCGCATCCAGTTCCCGCACCTGCTCTGGCCTCTCTTTCTGACGGATTGTTGCGCACCGTTGAAGGCATAGTCGTGGATACAGGCCCGGTACGCGGCGAGATCGAGCAGAATCTAAACGACCACGAGTCCACCGAACCCGCCGTCACGGCGCCAGCGCCAGAACCTGCTCAACGAATCGATCTACACGTCTCATCACTCGAAGTCGTCAACGATGCCGTCGATGCGCAGGCTCCCGTTAGCGGTGGCGTGCGCCTGACGGTTCGCTGGCCAGCACAGGACCCATCCAATCCCCCTAATCAGTCCAATCCGCAGCCGTTTCATTGTGGCGAGCGGGTTCGCGCCGTCGTACGTCTCTTGCCGCCCGAGGTGTATCACGATCCCGGTGTCTGGAGCCGCGAGGAATTTCTTCTCGAATCTGGCATTACCTCCTCGGCCACGGTAAGCATCGAGCGCATCGATCGCCTCGGCCCATCGCCCGGCGCATTCTTCGCTTGCCGAGTCAACGGCTTGCAGCATGCTTCGAGCGCCCGCCTGCTGGCCCTGCCCTCCGTGATGCGCCGTCTGCCCGCCCCTCTGCGCCTAAGCCAGGACGACGCAATCATGGTGGCCGCCATGATCACCGGCGACCGCACTTACCTCATTCATTCTCTGCGAGTGGGCTTTGAGCGCACCGGGTCCTTTCACATGCTGGTGGTCTCAGGCTTTCACCTCGCCATTGTCGCCGGGTGCATCTTCTGGTTCGCGCGCCGCCTGCGTCTCCCCCGCGTTCCTGCCACTTTCCTCACTATTCTTGCTTCTTTCGCATACGCGCTCTTCACCGGGTTCGCCACACCGGTCCAGCGCTCGCTGTGGATGGTCACGCTCTACCTGCTCGGCCGGCTGCTCTATCGCGAACGAAGCCCGCTGAACACGATCGGCTTTGCCGCGTTGTGCCTGCTGGCCGTCAGTCCGCGCAGCCTCTTCGACGCCAGCCTGCAAATGACGCTGCTGGCGGTAGTTGCAATCGCCGGC
>Ga0187847_10000289_pt1 | contig 59812 bp, 50 predicted proteins | sample June2016WEW_4_10_FD_132458 | JGI IMG/M metagenome (GOLD analysis project Ga0187847, IMG submission 132458) | Peatland microbial communities from SPRUCE experiment site at the Marcell Experimental Forest, Minnesota, USA - June2016WEW_4_10 | ecosystem: Environmental > Terrestrial > Soil >...
GAACGATGGATTGGCCGGCGTCACCGCCAACGACACCAGCACGGGCTGTCCCACCGTCAGCGTGGCCGAGGCCGTGATCGCCCCCGATGCAGCCGTGATCGTGGCCGCTCCCACTCCCTCCCCCGTCGCCAAACCGGCCGCCGATATGGTCGCCGCTCCCGCAGACGAACTCCAACTCACCAGGCTGGTTAGGTTCTGCGTGCTGCCGTCGCTGTAGGTTCCCGTCGCGATGAACTGCTGGCTCGTCCCCTTCGCGATTGACGCCGTTGCGGGGGTCACGGAAAGAGAAGTCAATACCGGCAGAGTCACCGTGAATGCAGCCGAGCCGCTCATCGTGCCGGAGGCGGCTGTGATCATTGTGCCGCCCGGAGCCACAGCGTTGGCCATTCCGCCAGTGTTTACGGTTGCTACCGAAGTTACCGACGAACTCCACTGTACGGACATGGTGAGGTTCTGCGTGCTGCCGTTGCTATACGTCCCGGTGGCCGTGAACTGCTGGGTGGTGCCAGCCGCGACGGACGCGACGGTCGGAGTCACAGAAATCGACATGAGAACGGCAGCTTTAACCTTCAAAGTAGCGGAGCTGCTGATCGCGCCGGAAGAGGCCGTGATCGTCGCACTGCCCTGAGCCACACTGGTGGCGAGTCCGCTGCCGTTTACCGTTGCGATTCCAGTGGCGGACGAACTCCACGGGACCGTGCTGCTGAGGTTCTGCGTGCTGCCGTTGCTATACTTCCCGGTGGCTGTGAACTGCTGGGTGTTGCCGGCTGCGACCGAAGCGCTCGCCGGAGTCACGGAGAGCGAGGTCAAGACCGCAGCTGTGACCGTCAGCGTGGCGGAGCCCGTGATCGCCCCCGACTTGGCGGTGATGGTGGTGGTTCCAGGGGCGACAGTGGTCGCCAATCCGCTGGCGCTAATTTTCGCAATCGTAGTCGCTGACGAGCTCCAGTTTGCCGAGCTGGTGAGATTTTGCGTGCTGCCGTTGCTGTAGCTCCCGGTAGCCGTGAACTGCTGGGTGTTGCCGGCCGCAACGGAGGGCGTCGCCGGAGTCACGGAAATCGCAGTCAAGACCGCGGCGGTAACGGTCAAAGTTGCGAAGCCGCTGATGCTTCCCGAAGTTGCCGTGACGGTCGCAGTTCCCGAAGCCACGCTGGTGGCAAGGCCGCCGCTGTTGATGGTCGCGATCCCAGTCGCGGATGAAGTCCACTTCGCCGAGCTGGTGAGATTTTGCGTGCTGCCGTTGCTGTAAGTTCCCGTAGCCGTGAACTGCTGAGTATATCCAGCCGCGACCGAAGCGCTCGCCGGAGTCACGGAAAGCGAGGTCAAGACCGCGGCCGTAACCGTCAAGGTCGCGGAACCCGTGATCGAGCCGGACTTGGCGGTGATGGTGGTGGTTCCGGGTGCGACAGCGGTCGCCAATCCGGCGCTGCTTACGGTCGCTATCGTCGTCGCGGACGAAGTCCACTTGACTGTGCTGGTAAGGTTCTGCGTGCTGCCGTTGCTGTAGCTCCCGGTCGCGGTGAATTGCTGGGTGTTGCCCGCGGCAACGGAGGGGGTCGCCGGGGTCACGGAAATCGCGGTCAAGACCGCGGCTGTCACGGTCAAAGTCGCGGAACCGCTGACGCTTCCCGAAGTTGCGGCGATGGTCGCAGTTCCTGGAGCCACACTCGTGGCGAGTCCGGCGCTGTTTACAGTTGCGACTGCCACGGCGGATGAACTCCATTTGGCCGTGCTGCTGAGGTTCTGCGTGCTGCCGTTGCTATACGTCCCGGTGGCCGTGAACTGCTGGGTGTTGCCGGCTGCGACCGAAGCGCTCGCCGGAGTCACGGAGAGCGAGGTCAAGACCGCAGCCGTGACCGTCAGCGTGGCGGAGCCCGTGATCGCCCCCGACTTGGCGGTGATGGTGGTGGTTCCAGGGGCGACAGTGGTCGCCAGTCCGCTGGCGCTAATTTTCGCAATCGTAGTCGCTGATGAGTTCCATTCCGCCGTGCTGGTGAGATTTTGCGTGCTGCCGTTGCTGTAGGTCCCGGTCGCTGTGAACTGCTCGGTGTTGCCGGCCGCAACGGATGGCGTCGCAGGAGTTACCACCATCGAAACCAGCGTAGGGGCGGTGCCGCTGCCACTGAGCGCCACGACTTGAGGGCTGGAAGTGCCGGTGTCTACGCTGGTGAGGTTGGTACTGCGGGTTCCAAGCGCGCTGGGCGTGAAGGTAACCGAGATCGAGCAACTGGCGCCGGCCGCCAGAGTCGCCGGGCTTACCGGGCAGTTATTGGTGGCCGCATAATCGGACAAAGTGGTGGAGATGCCGGAGATCGTGATCGGCGAGCTCTGTCCGTTCTTGAGGGTGATTTTCTTGGCTGGACTGGTGGTTCCCTCCGCTTGATTTCCGAAAGAGACACTGGTGGGCGATGCGGTTACACTCTGGGCTTCGGCCGCTGGGCAACTGACAATCGATGAGACGATTGCCAGCAAGAAGACTGAGGCTCGTGCTGATATTTTCCGCACTCCCTAACCGGGGGATGCGGAAGTATAAGCCGGAAACGCGCTCCTCAGAGAATTTCTTATGCCCCTCGGAAGTGCTAGCCTATCGGGAGTAGCCCGTTCGCGCCCCAACCCTTTCGCGGATGAAGCTTTGGGTGGCGAATGCTTACACACTTCGTTGGGGCGCACGCTGCCGGCCATGGAGAGCCGACCATGTCAATTATCTCGGTCTCGGCAGCGCCAAGGACCCAAGGACTGGCAGCTTATGGCTCCTCCGTTCCCGGGGAATTCAGGTTTGTAACCAACAATCGCTCCGACTTTTTTCCTCTTCATGGACACGAGAAGCGTTGCACCCTGGAGTCATCGTTATTGTTCCCAGTGTCACCCCACTTCGTCAGCGTGAACTCTTCCCTGCCCCTGTCCAGCAGATTGGCGCAAGGGATTTGGCCAACAGCGGGGTCGAGGTTCACTACGCTGGCAGCCCGATCGCAGGTTCCGAGTATGCCCTGCCAAAAGGGGCAGACTAAACTTTCGCGCATCCATGCTTACGGTTTGGTTTCTTCCAGCAGCACGACGTCGGAATCGGTATGGCCGCGGATCATCCCCAGCTTTGTGCCGTCAAGCGACCAGTGCATCTCGGCGATGCGTTCGGATTTGAAGTTTGTGATTTGCTTTCCTGGGGAGCCATCGAGCGGTTGCAGCCAGAGGTTATCGGCTTCACCGTCGCGGAAGGCGTAAATGAGAGCCTTGCCGTCATGCATAAACCGTATGGATCCCTGTCTGGAATGCTGAAATTCCAAGAGCTTCGTATCCTGGGGAGAATCGACTGGCACCAGAGCCAGTTGTTGCTTGGGGGTGCCGGGGGTGGCAAAGGTGGAGAAAATTGCCAGTTTGCCATCGGGAGATAGATCGAAAGCGGTGACCGGCAGCGGAGAAATTTTTTCCGACTTGCCGCCTTCTAAAGGCGCTCGGGTGAGCATGGTGCCCACCGCGAGATCCGCGTAGTAAACCCATTTTCCATCCGGTGAGCAGATGGCATACTCATCCAGTTTGCCGTCGCTGATTTGCTTGAAGTTTCCGCCGGTGGCGTCGATGCGCCAGATGGTCACGGTTTTCGCTCCGCCGTGGCCGCCGAACGAGGCCACCACGTAGCGGCCATTGGCGCAGGCGGAAGGCTCGAAGGCCAATCCATCCTGCGGCGAAGTAAGCGGCGACTTGGCGCCGGTGGCGGGATTCAAGAGATTTAACAGCTCCTGCTCGAGAATCATCTGGCCGTCGGGAGTCCAGGTAAAACTGCCGACGCGCGCACCCGAGGTGAGTTGCTGGGCTTGACCGCCGCCCAGATCGGACGCCTGCGCCACAAAAAGATCGTAGTGCGGCAATCGCAAAACCGTCGCCAACATGTGCCCGTCGGCCGAAATGCTGAGGTCGGCATAATCGTTGATGTCGTGCGTCACTGCGCGCGCCTTACGATCCCGCAGAGAAATTTCTACAATCTGCTGGCGATTGAAGTGGCCTTCGGTGCCGCTATGTAGCGACAGTAAACCCTCGCTATCGGGCAACCACACGGGGCGCGACAGAACTCCGTCGGTTGAGGAGAATATAAGACTTTGCTTCCCGCTGTTCACATCGATAGCCAGCAATCCGCTGATGGCGTCGGCACTGGGCTGGTTCATGACACACACGATGGTCTTGCCGTCGGGCGACCACGCGGGATCGAACACAAGTTGACTCATGCTTCCGCTGAGCAAGGTTTTGCTATCGCCGCTTTCCAGGGAATACGTTACCAGGCGAAGCTTGCCTAACTCCGGATTGTTAGCGACGATGTAGGCCAGAGTGCGGCCGTCGGGGGAAAATGTGATGTTGGTATCGACGTCGGTGACCAGCTTTTGCGGCGTGCCGCCGAGCACGGGTGCGCGGTAAAGATACTTGAGCGCTTGCCCCGGCTCTCCGCGCACAAAATAAAGATAGTTGCCATCGGGCGAAAACCGCACGCCGACGTAGCGCACCATCTCCGCGGGCATGACCTGCGTGTTGCTATTGGTGGGAATATTGCGCAACCATAGGCCCTGCGCCCCTTTTTCATCCACGACCGTCAAAATGTATTTGCCGTCAGGAGAAATGGCGACCAGACGCACCTTGCCGGTCTCGGTAATTTTGTTGACCGAGAAATTCTGGAAAGGCACAGCGCGGTTGTGCGCGAGGAAAGCATAGACGCCATAGCCCGCAGCCGCGACCAGCAGCAATGCGAGCAGAGCGCCGATGCCGAATCCCAGCTTGTGCCGGCCGGCCGCGGCCATCGCGACCGAGCTACCGCTGGCGTCAGCGGGCTGGGCCATGATCTTCCCCGAGCCCGCCGATTCTGCCACGGTGGCTATCTGGCGCGAACTGGTATCGCGCCGCAGGCGTTCGAACTCCGCGCGCAACTCCGAGGCGTGCTGATAGCGCAGTTCGCGCTCTTTCTCCAGGGCGCGGTTGATGATGCGCTCCAGTTCCGCGGGAACGTCGGGATTCAGGCGCGTGGGAGAGACGGGAGGGCGGTTGAGAATCGCGTCGAAGATCACGCCCGTGGTATCGCCGCGGAAGGGCAATACTCCGGTCGCCATTTCATAAAGAACGACGCCGAAGGAAAATAAATCGGTGCGGATGTCGAGATCTCTGCCGCGCACCTGCTCCGGCGACATATACGCCACCGTGCCCACGGCCGTGCCCGGACTGGTCAGGTGCGCTTCCTCACCGCTGCCGGTCATGGTATTGGCGGCGGCAATCTGGCTCGACGAAATCGCCGCGCTGGTGACCTTCGCGAGTCCGAAGTCGAGAATCTTGGCGTGTCCGCGCTTGGTGACAAAAATATTGGCGGGTTTGATATCGCGGTGAATAATGCCTTCGGCATGCGCCGCGTCGAGTGCGTCGGCGGTCTCGATGGCGAGCCCCAGCAGATCTTCGGTATCCACCGGCTTGCCTGCGATGCGGTGCTTCAGCGTCACGCCATCCAGAAATTCCATGGCGATGAAGGTTTGCCCGTGTTGATCGTCGATCTCGTGAATCGTGCAAATATTGGGATGGTTCAGCGCGGAGGCGGCCTTGGCCTCGCGCTGAAAGCGGCCGAGAGCCTGCGGATCTTTGGCCACATCATCGGGAAGAAATTTGAGCGCGACGAAGCGGCCGAGCTTGAGGTCTTCCGCTTTGTAGACGACACCCATGCCGCCGCCGCCGAGTTTCTCGACGATGCGATAGTGCGAGATGGTCTGGCCGATCATGCTTTGAGGAGCGCTTCAGGTCGGCTTAATCTTACGGAGGCAGCGGGGGCGAGTCAACGTAAGGCAGCGTCGGCAGCGTCGGCCTCCGGCCAGCAGCACAGTCCCGCCCGCGCTGCACGAAGCAATACGTTAGGGGCACAGGTGGATTGGGTTAGACTCCCTATAGAGAACAGTTATGTCTTCCAACACCACGAGAAAACACGCGGGACCGGGTTCCGGAGATCCGATTGCGGTCCCCGAGCCATCGTTTTCAGAACGCGCCCGCACTCTGATGTACCTGGGCCGCATCGGCAGCCTTTCAACGCTCTCGCGCAAGCAGCCGGGATTCCCCTTCGGCTCGGTCATGCCCTACGCCCTCGATTCGCTGGGCCGCTCCATCTTCCTCATCAGCACGATGGCGATGCACACGCAAAACCTGCATGAAGATCCGCGCGCGAGCCTGCTGGTTACGCAGCCCGATGCCAGCGGCGATCCGCTGGGCGCGTCCAGGGTGACGGTGATGGGAAATACGGCGACCATCCCCGAGGCGGAGATCGCGGAAGCTCGCAGCCTTTACTTGGAGCGTTACGAAAACAGCAAGTACTGGGTGGACTTCGAAGATTTTTCGTTTTACCGCATGGAAGTGCTCGACGTGTATTACGTGGGAGGCTTTGGGGTCATGGGCTGGGTGGCAGCCCGGGATTACATCGAGGCGCGGCCGGATGCGCTAGCCGATGCGGCGGCCGGAATTATCGAGCATATGAATGCCGACCACGGCGACGCCATGATCCTGCTGGCCCGCGTGCTTCGAGGGATAGATTCTGAGGAAGCAAAAATGACCGCGGTGGATCGCCTGGGTTTTCACCTGCGACTGAAGACTGCGGATGGAATGAAAGGCGCGCGCATCGCATTTTTGCGCGAGGTTACGAATCCAGGCGACACTCGGAAAGCACTGGTCGAAATGGTGCAGCAGGCGCGGCAAAGAAAAACCTGAGCCGCCGTTTACTGCCTGCCCAACGAAAATGCCCGCGATCCTCTCGGATCACGGGCACTGTTTTCGCTCAGCGTTGTCCCTCAAACAGCCTGGACGTTCTCCGCCTGCCAGCCCTTCGGGCCCTTGGTCACGTCGAACTGCACGGTTTGGCCTTCTTGCAGGCTGCGGAAGCCGCCTGCTTGAATAGCGGAGAAATGCACGAAGACGTCCTCGCCATTTTGACGGCTGATAAAGCCATAGCCTTTGGCGTCGTTGAACCACTTCACTGTTCCTTGTTCTGCCATTGATAGTTCCTATTCTTTTCTTGTTTCTTGAATTGTGCTGAGAAGATTCGCTGCTAGAGAGGGGGTGACGCTGGTTGGCGATACCGACCTGCAATTGCTCGTGAGTCAAACTTAGCTGTCTTTCATTATACACAGAAAAGCGGAAAAGCACACAAAATGTTGCGAATTGCCGCCGCCAACTTGACCCGCCCGGTTTTGTAGGGCCGGCGCCGGCGTCCGTCGCGCGAAGCTCGGTTTTATGCTGGTCGCACCCGAAAGGTGAACCACAACCTGCGATCTATCGCTGCAAGAACTCTGCCGCCCCTACGGGGCTGTGGCGCGAGGCTTCGCCGCCGCGGCAAGAAAAACCCCTTGTGGGTTTTACAACTTCCGTTAATCCGTTGGCATTGATCACGTCACCGCAATACGGATCTGAGTTACCGCAGAACTAAGCCAAAGAATTTTCTTCCCATTTAAACACCATGTACGATGAGTTACTATGTTCGGGAACTTTCCGACTTACCCACCCGACTTCGACTTACAGGGCACTTCGACATGGGCCAAGAAAAACCCGAAGCCAAGGTACTCGCGGACCGCCGCTTTTTTCTCCGGACTACTCTAGCGGGAAGCGCCGCGGCTACGCTGTATCCAGCCTTAAGTGCCGCGCGTGAGGTCGCACCACCCCGGCCAGAGAACTCCGCCGCCGTGGAAGCCTTCGAGCTCGACGAGATCACCCTCTCTGACTTGCAAGAAGGAATGAAGTCGGGAAAGTTCAGCGCTCGCTCCCTGGCTGAAAAGTACTCCTCTCGCATCGAAGAGATCGACAAGAACGGTCCGGCCATTCATTGCGTGATCGAAATGAATCCCGACGCTGTTTCGATCGCCGACTCCCTGGATCAAGAGCGCAAGGCGAAAGGCCCACGCGGCGCGCTGCACGGCGTCCCCGTGCTCATCAAAGACAACATCGACACCGCCGACCGGATGATGACCACAGCGGGATCGCTCGCTCTGCTTGGCTCGAAGCCGGCCAAGGATTCTTTCGTGGCGCAGCAGCTGCGGAGCGCGGGCGCGGTCATTCTCGGCAAAACCAATCTGAGCGAGTGGGCCAACATTCGCTCCAGCCACTCCACCAGCGGATGGAGCGGCCGCGGCGGACTCACCAGGAATCCCTACGCGCTCGATCGCAATCCCTGCGGATCGAGTTCCGGTTCGGGCGCAGGCGTGTCGGCGAATTTGTGTGCCGCCGCCATCGGCACTGAAACCGACGGCTCGATCGTTTGTCCATCGTCGTCAAACGGGATTGTCGGCATTAAGCCCACGGTCGGATTGGTCAGCCGCGCTGGCATCATTCCCATCTCGCACAGCCAGGATGGCGCCGGCCCTATGTCCCGCACGGTGCGCGACGCCGCCACCATGCTGGGCGCGCTGACGGGCATCGATCCGAGAGACCCCGCTACCGCCGCTCGTCAAGGCAAAGCTCTCACCGACTACACTCGATTCTGTGACCCTGACGGCCTGAAAGGCGCCCGCATCGGCGTAGCCAGAAAATACTTCGGCTTTAGCGACGCCGTCGACGCGTTGATGGAGCAAGCTCTCGACGCGATGAAGAGACAGGGAGCCACCTTAGTCGATCCCGCCGACATAGACACCCTGGGTAAGTTCGATGAAAGCGAACTCTTAGTATTCATGTATGAACTCAAGGCCGACCTGAATCGCTACCTGGCGAGTCTCGGTCCGGCAGCTCCGGTCCACACCTTAAAGGATGTTATCGACTTTAACGATCGCAATCGGCTGAAAGAAATGCCCTACTTTGGCCAGGACTTACTGCTCAAGGCCGAGAGTAAAGGCCCGCTTACTGAAAAAGCGTATCTTGATGCCCTCGAGAAGAATCACCAGTTAGCCCGCACTGAGGGCATCGATGCCACGATGGATAAGTTCCATCTCGATGCCATCGTCGCCCCCACGGGGGGTCCGGCGTGGATCACCGACCTAATCAACGGCGATCACGTCGCTGGAGGCAGCTCCAATGCCGCCGCGGTCGCGGGTTATCCGAACATCAACGTCACGGCTGGATTTATCTCCGGACTACCGGTGGGAATTTCTTTTTTCGGGCGCGCCTGGAGCGAACCTACTCTAATTCGGCTGGCGTTTGCCTTCGAACAAACCCTGATGGCGCGACGGCCTCCGCGTTTTCTATCGACGGTGGGCGCCGGCTGAGGGGGGCAGACTACCAGCAGCACTCCAAAGTTAGTCCCAAATTAGTTCGCCATGCAAATTTTCGACTATAAGTCATTGCCAAAGTGGATCGTTCTCTGACTTATCGTGTTAGCCTAAACGTGACAGGGGGTAGTAACGAATGATGGACAAAGTAGTGTCATCACTGCGGAAAGAGTACTCCCGGCTCGAATTGGAAATGGGTAGGGTACGTAAGGCTCTGGACGCACTCGGCCATAGCGGCACTTCCAAGCTCAAAAAGACAGGGCGTACCATGAGCAAGGAAGCGCGCCGCCGGATTGCCGAAGCGCAGAAGCTACGCTGGGCAAAAGTAAGAAAGGCCGCCAAGCTAGCCAAGCCGTAAAACGACGGATGCTTTCGCAAGCACCGCAGCCGGCCTCGTTCGTAACTTAAACTACGAACGAGGCTGATGTTATTAAGGAAGGCGTAAAGTCAAAGACTGGATCACGATTCTGTTTTGACCGCGTATTGGAGCGAAACAATTCCAGAGCCATAAACGCTATGGCGGACAAGTTCGAGCTTGGCCTCGCTGGCCGGCGCGGGTAACATGGGAATCCCCGCCCCCAGTAACACCGGTATCACCGAAATTTCTACCGTATCCACCAGCTTCGCTTCCAGCAGACTACGAAACAGAGTACCCCCGCCCATCAGCCAGATATCTTTACCCGGCTCCCGGCGCAGGGTGGCGACAATTTCCTCCGATCGGTCCGCTAATATCGTCACCTCGGGATGATCGCGCTGCCGCAAAGTCCGGGAAAAAACAAAGGTCTGCAGTCCCGGCATGTTGCGGTGCCCGGCCCGGGCCATGGCTTCGAAGCTATTGCGCCCGAGCAAAACCGTGTCGAACTCTTTGAACATCTGGGCGAAATCGACTTCGGGATCGAGGATGATCCACTCCGCTTCGCCCTTGGGCCCCGCGATGTAACCATCCAGACTGGCCGCAACCGCATAGCGAATTCGCCGCATTCGTCCTCTTTCCGCAATCCGTTTTCCGCAATCGGTGTTCCGCAATCTGTGCTTCGGATTTCTTACGACTTTATTTCGAAGGCGCGGCTTACGTCCAGCGAAACCACTTGAGCGCCAGTACGAAACTGATTCCACCCCACAGCCCCATCACCAGCAGCCGCGGCCATTGCCGGATCAGCGGCGTGCCTTCCAGAATGCTGGCCCGCAGCGCGTCGTTCAGCGCGGTCAGGGGCAGCGCCTTGATCAGCGGCTGAATCACCGCGGGAAAGCGCTCGTAAGAAAAGAAGACGCCGGAAAAAATCCACATGGGCATCATGACCAGATTCATTAGCCCGCTCACGCTTTCGATTTTCTGCGCGCGGCTGGCCGTCAACAATCCCACTCCCCCGAAGGTCAGAGCTCCCAGCGCTCCAATCAGCAGAATCGCGAACAACGAACCCAGCACTTTCATGTGAAACACCACGACGCCCAGAGTCAGGAGCAATCCGATTTCGATCAGCATGAGCACTAGACGGCTCGACATCAGGGCCAGCAAAAAATCGGAGCGCCGCATGGGCGTGCCTACAAAGCGCTTGAGCAGCTTGCGTTGCCGCATATCGACGAGGGCAAAGCCAATGCCCCACATGCCGGAGTTCATCAGGTTCATCCCGAGCAATCCGGGAATCAGAAAATCGATGTAGCGCGAGCCCGGTTCGGAAGAAGTTTGCGCGCTGGTTGGCACTGCGTCTTTGCGTCCGGCCGCTGTCTGCAGCGCGTCGTTCACCTGGGCCAGGGCCAGCACGCTCTCGGGCCGCGCCGGGTCGTAGCGATAGCGCAGCCCGCCGCCAGCGTCGGCTTCGATGACCAGATCATACTTCCCCAGGCGGAATCCTTTCTGTGCATCGGCGGAGTCGACCACGTCGACTTTGAACGAAGTATTCTGCCGGAAACGTTGCAGCAGCACCTCGCCTGGCTGCGCTCCAGTTGCTGCCACAATCGCAACCGAAGAGGCGTCGCTGGGCTTATTGCGGAACGCGATTCCCAGGCCGGCGGCCAGCAATAACGGAAAAACGAAAACCCAGAACACCACCTCGGGCTCGCGCTTTAACTCCAGCATGCGCGCGCCCAACAAATGAAAATATCCCGACCATCGGCGGTTGCGGCGCGGCGGCCGGCGATTCGGCGTTGGCTGCGTTACTACGAGTGTAGGTTCAGCGACGCTCATAAATTTTGTAGTTTATTTCGGCTCCGGCTTCCACTTATTCAGAAACTCCAGCAGCGCCTGCGGAGCCAGCGAGCGGGCATCTTCGAACTCCCCGTTTTTCTGGCTCATGAGCAGCTTGCCATCGCTCTCGATCACGGCCAGCACCGGTATGCCTCGATTCAGCGGCACATCGAATTGCTTGACCACGTCGGCATTTTTTTGTTCGTCGGGACCCAGATCCACATGCACGACTTCATATCCCGCCGCCAGCACCGGCGCCAGATCAGGGCGCTGAAACGCCAAATCCAAAACGTGGCAGTCATAGCACCAGTTCGCTCCAAAGATCAGCAGGACGCGCTTGTGCTCGCTCGCCGCTTTTTCTTCCGCGTGTTTGATTTCGGCGTGGACGTCGGCGTCCGCAGGATAAATATTTTTGTTCATGTCCGAGGGCTGGCCGAGGGCGGGGGCATCCGCACGCTCCACGCTGACCACGCGCCATTGCTCGCCTTGCTTGCGCCACATTTGACCATCGGTGACTTTCAGAGTTTTTCCATCCTCCGACGTCACCACGGCTTTGAAAACGACGCTGGTGCCCTTGGGACGATCCAACACCGCCACCATCTCTAACGCGATGCTGCGCGCCTTCAGGCCGAGCCAGAAATTGATGTCCGCATCCGCACTGGTCTTGACCCCGTTGGCCTGAACCTGGGCCGGCGGATCGGTGCTATAGAGCGCCCTCAGCGACGTCGGATCCCCGGCAAGAACTTCGGTCTTCCACAGTTCGACGGGAGGAAAGCTGGCGGCGGCATTCTGCGCCCGCCCTACTTGCCCGCTGCAGGCTCCAACCGCAAGCACGGCAATGCTTAAGTGCCGAGCGTATGCGGTCAAGGTGACTCTTATCATTTCGTTTTTCCCGATTACTCTTCCCGCAAATGCCTTCCCGTGAGCCGCACAAACACATCTTCGAGACTCGCCTGCCGGGTGGTCAAATGCTGCAACTTGCTGCCCTGCTTACCCACCGCTTCCAGCAGCGCCGGGATGGTCAAGTGCGGCTCTTTTACGTTGAGCGCCATCATGCCGTCCTCTGCGCGCACCGACTCCACGCTGGGAAGCGCGCGCCAGGCCTCGAGCGCGGCCCCGTTCGAACCGCCGGCCTCCACCGCAAACTCCACCACGTGATGCCCGCCCAGGCGCTCGATCAAATCTGCCGGCGAACCTTCGGCAATGATTTGTCCCTGATCGACGATCGCGAGCCGGTCGCAAAGCCGCTCGGCTTCATCCATGTAGTGCGTGGTCAGCAGCACGGTGCCGCCGGCGCGCTGAAATTCGCGCATGATATCCCACAACTGGCGGCGACTCTGGGGGTCAAGTCCGGTGGTGGGTTCGTCCAGAAAAAGAATTTTCGGATTGCACACTAGCGCCGTGGCCACCGCCAGCCTCTGCCGCTGCCCGCCGGAGAGCTTTCCCACCCAGGCATCGGCTTTTTCGGTGAGCTGCAATTGCTCCAGTACTTCGTCACACGACCGCGGCTCGCGATAGAAGCTGGCAAAGAGTTCGACGGTTTCGCGCACGGTGAGCTTTTCCGACAGCCGCGTCTCCTGCAGCGAGATGCCCAGCCACTCCCGCATCTCGCGCGCATTCTCGCGCCAGCTATGGCCGAAAATCGAAACCTGGCCCGAGGTCGGTTCCAGCAAGCCTTCGAGAATTTCGATGGTCGTGGTCTTCCCTGCCCCGTTCGGCCCCAGCAGCCCGAAGCACTCGCCGGTTTGGATTTCGAGATTCAGCCCGCGCACAGCCTCGACCTTGCCGTCGTAGGTCTTGCGCAGGTCGCGACATTGGATGGCTACGGGCATTCAACGATTTTACCGGATGATTCTTCTCGACGATGTCGCAAACCAAGAGCGAAATCTATTCTTGATACCATACAGGCATCGCCGGGGTTCACTCCGGCATCTTCACTTCCATGCGCACACCCAAGCGCGGCTTCACTTGACGGCGGACCCTCTGAACGCCCGTGTGTCGTTTCCAACCAGTTCCCAGTTCAACCCTCAGTTCTCAATGAGGGCCGGAAGGGACGCCGCTCATGCCGCGCAAGCTCTGCGTATGGTCGTGCCTTTGTCTCGCGTTTGCAGTCTCCACCGTCGCCCAGGATTCCCGTCACTCTACGTTTCACTACGCCTTCAGCGTAAGCAATCTTACCGCTGGGGAGAAAGTCCGAATCTGGATTCCAGCCGCGCACTCCGCTGCTTACCAGGAAGCAAAGATCGTTACCGCCCCCGGCGATCTGCCGCTGAGAAAGGCTACGGAATCAGTTCGGCTCGCAGGACGTGAATCGCATACCGTTCAACATGGGCCCCGACGTGCGGCTGAATCCTGCGCAGGAAGGCAAGCCGCTCAATTATTTCGTTGATCCGCATGTGGAGGTTGATGGAAAGGAGTTCCCGAAGGTAGATGTGCGATTCTCATTCGCCGACGCGGGTGCGACCCCAGCCACGCGCGAAACTCAGCCCGCGATTTTTTGGGGCAGATTAAAGCGACGAAACCATGCCCGGCCCAGATGCCGGCCCGGGCAAATCCGGCGGGGGCGGAGGCGGCATGGGCGCTGCCCCATTCGCCGGCTTCGGCACATCTTCGGCAGCTTCGCCGGGACGGCGCAGGCTCGGCGCATTCGCCGGACGCTCTTGCGGCTCTTGCTCTTTCTTGGCTTCGCGCTCTGGTTGCTCCAGCACCACTTCCTTCTCGCTGCGCACAATTTTTTCGCCGCCCACTTTCATGGTCTCGATGCGGACAACTTCGTCGCCCACGAAGCGCACGAAGTCAACGTCGGCCGGAGCTTCGCCGTAAATCCACTCTTCGTATTCCGTATCGCCGTCGCGCTCCCGAACTTTCTTCGGAGGCTTGCCCTTGGCATGCAGCACCATCTCCTGATTCATGCCCACCAGCACGTGATGCGCGAGGATCGCTTCCTTCGCCTTGGGCGGAATGGTATCCAGATAAGCCTGCTCTTTATTGCGGGCGTTGAAATCGAGCACGGGATAAAGCAACTGGCGCAACTGCGGCGCGTTCATCTCCGGCACATACTTGGCAAAATAAAGATCCACGTAAGAGCCGTGCGGATTGTTTTGCGGCTCGTTGGGCGAAGTCGGCACCGAGGCTCCATTGGCGCCCGAAATCTGCACCTTCTGATACCACTTCTTCCGCCGTATGGGGCCGCCGTTGATCTCGAAGTGAATGTGGTCGTCCTGGATCCGTACAAATGAAATCTGCGCCGGTTCGCCCGGCTTCACCGCCGGACCGTACAAGGCGAGCGCCTGCCGCATCTCTTCGCCGTTCGGCGTGATCACGCCTCCCATCAAGCGCAGGCCTTTCGTGCCCATCGGGAACGGCGTGCGTACATACACCAGTTGGGTTTCGAAGTCGCGAATGATCTCAAGACGAGTCTGCTTCGAGATATGGGGAGCGTTCGTTGCGATTGGCTCCGGAGGAGCAGCGGCAGGTTTTTCGGCGTTCGGCGCGGCGGCGGAGTCCGCCGGCCGGCTTTGGGTTTTGCGCAAACCATCGTCCTGCTGGCCGCGCACAAACATAGAAGCGAACAATAAAACGAAGACGAGGCGGGACGGACTTCGAAGACAGAACATGCAGCACCCCAGCGGGCCAAGCCGTGGGACTATTATATGCGCTGAAAAGGCTGGAGGAAAATCTTGCTTCGAGCCGATTTCGGAAGCAGAGCCTTCGGCGGCTGCGGAAAAAGTCGATTCATGTACCTCGCGGCGGAAGCCTGCGCTGAGGCTGAGGGCTTGACGCAGCGCTGAAGCGCTGCTCCACCCGCCGCTACGCGCTTTCGGGGCCGCGCTTCTTATGCTGCTGGCACTTCACCATGATCGCGGAGCGAAGGCGGGTGCGCAAATCTTCGGGCAATTCGTAGAGCTGGGAGTCGCGATAAATTTCAATGGTCTTTTTGGTCGTATCGCAGACCACGTAGCAGTTGTGGCACCAGGAAAGATGATTCTCCAACTCGACTTTTGTGTTGCTGTCGAGAACACCATCCAGATAGTTTGTCAGCTCGGTCAAAAACTCAGAACATTTCACTGGTCGCCATCTCCACTCTCGCGTCTCTGGAAGAATCTGCCCAACCGCTCGCGCAGTTGCAGGCGAGCCCGCAACAACCGCGACTTCACGGCGGGCACGCTCAACTCCAGCGCCGCCGCCGTCTCCTCGGTCGAAAGCCCTTCCACGTCCCTCAGCACAAACACGGTCCGGAAGCCCGGGGGGAGGCCCTGGATCGTCTTACTCAAAATCTCCCGCAACTCCGCCTGGTTGTACTGCTGCTCCGGATTCGGGGTCCAGTCGGCGATCTCCCGGGGCAGAGAATCGTCTTCCGTCTTTATATCTTCGTCGAGCGAGACCGTGCGCTCCGGCTTGCGCCGGCGCAACTTCATCAGGGCTTCGTTCACCGCGATACGAACTAACCAGGTGTAAAACTTCGACTGCTCCTGGAATTTCGCCAGGTTGCCGTAAGCCTTCAGGAACGCTTCCTGCACCACGTCTTCCGCATCCTCGCGGTTTTGCGTGATGTGTTGCGCGATCCGAAAAACGTTGCGGTCGTAGCGCCGAACCAGCTCTTCGAAAGCCGAATCGTCGCCCGCCTTGGCGGCCCGCACCAGCGTCAGTTCATCACTGACAGGCCCTTCTAATTTGTTTTGGATGGCTCCCATTCTCGAGGCGATGCAGTATTTTGACGTATGCTTAAAAAGCGAACTGTTATTCTACTTGGTAACCAAAGACTTTGCCCAATCGCTTTCCGATTTCGTTTGGCAGGCGGTTTGGGATAGAGTCAAAGCAGCGAGGGATACGCGGTCGAACACGTCCCGAAGTACTCTGGGGCGCTCCCACAAGTGCCGTATAATCAGCACTTAGACCCCTGTTTCCGGACTACGTGCGGGCGCACGTGCGCGATCGCCCGGGATAATCGGTTGCTTTCGACATGGCGGAACACAATCACAATATAGATCACATCGCTAACGCGGCGCAGATGGAGATTCGGCAGACGGTGGAGCGCGCCGTGGCTCAGTCGTTGCACGAGCTGATTCCCAAGCTGCAGGCGCAGATTGTGCAGTACGTTCTGGAAAGTTTGCCGCCTCAGGGAGATCATTCTGCGGCTGCGAGTCAGCAGGATTCGAACGCGTTAGTCGAGGCCATTGCCCACATCCACGCCGGCAACACGCAAAAAGAAATCCTGCGGGCTTTGCTGGATCGGGGCAGCGCGCATTGCTCGCGCATCGCGCTCTTCGTGGTGAAATCGGGAGTCGCGTCGGGCTGGCAGGCGCGCGGCTTCGGCAGCGACGAAGCCATCACCGATCTTCCTTTAGATCTGCACACCGGCCCCGCGGCCCATGCCTATCAGAATCGAATCGCTACGTCTGGCAACATTGCCGAGATGGATCGCCGCTTCGTCGAAGTATTCGGCGGGCCGGCCAACGAACAGGTCTTGCTTCTGCCGCTTACTCTTAAAGATAAAGTAGCGGCGCTGATCTACGCCGATGCCGGCGACAGCGGCGACCTCGATGCCAGCGCTTTGGAATTGTTAGTGCTCGCGACCGGCGCCTGGCTGGAAGTAACTTCGCTGCGCAAGCAAGCCGCCAAGGGCGACGCCGATGCCGCAAGCATGGCGCACGCTGCGGCGCCGGTGCCGGCGCCGGCCTCATCCGTCCAAACCGTTTCGTCGTTTTCCGATCCTTTCGCATCGCATGCACCCAAGCACGTTCCCGTAAGCCGAGCCGTTCCACAATCCGCTCCCGAGCCGGCACAGCACGAAGTTGCGGCCGAAGTGGTCGAGATGGAGCCGGCGCACTCTGCCGCAGCCTCGGCGGCCGCCGCACCCGCCGCGGCCACCGATCCGTGGGCTGGACTCTCTCCGGAAGATGCCGATCTTCATCGCAAGGCGCAGCGCTTTGCCCGCCTGCTGGTCGATGAAATCAAGCTCTATAATCAGGCTAAGGTAGCCGAAGGCCGCCGCCATAAGGATTTATACGACCGCTTGAAAGAAGACATCGAAAAAAGCCGCGGCACCTTTCAGAAGCGTTACGGCAGCACGGTCGCGGCCAGTGGAGATTATTTTCAGCACGAGTTGCTGCGCAGCCTGGCCGAAGATGACGCCAGCATCATGGGCGCGAATTTTCGCCATTAATCATCTCTTTACAACTTTATAAGGTCGGAGCAGGTTTTTCGCGCGGGAAGTAAAAGTGGTTCGATCCGTCTCCAGGTGGTGGGTAATCGCAGCCGCAGTTCTCTGCGGAACGTTTGTCGCTCTGCTGGCCGCAGCAGAAGCCAAGTCGCAAGCCTCGCCCAATTCTCCGCAGGATCATTCCGCGACTGGCTCGCCCGCGAAAGAACCGCCGTCCGCAAGCGAGGACGGTGGCGCTAAATCCACGAAGCCCGCGGTTCGTCACGCCACTACGCCATCCCGGAAGGCCGCCACCGCCAAGCGACGCTCCATCGCCGCCAAAAAACATACCGTTTCCCCGCGCGTGCGCCGCATGCGGCAAGCTTTCGTAGCCTCGGCCAGCCTGCGCCCCATGGCGCAACAGCTTTTGCAGGATCGCACCCTCCCCGCCTACACCGGAGTGCAAGCCTACGCTCGCGCTCACTCCAAAGAAGATGCTGGAGCCCTAGCGTGGCTGGTGCTCGGCTACGCCCACGTGCTCGATCACGACTACGCCAAAGCCATCGATGCCTTAAGCCGCGCCAAACTTCACGCCGGAGACCTGGGTGACTATGTAGCCTATTACCTGGGCACATCGTATTTCCAAACCGGACACACCGCCGAAGCCCTGGCCGAGCTCGCGGATTTCGGCAAAGTTCATCCCGACTCCCTGCTGGTTCGCGATGCGCGCGTTTGTTATGCGAACGTGCTTTTGCAGGAAGGCCAGGCAGCCGAAGCCGCGTCAGTACTGGAGCAAACCAGAAATCCGATACGCCCCGACCTGGAATTGGTGCTAGGCCGCGCCTACGCCGCGTTGGGAGAGAATGCCAAGGCGGCTGAGATTTTCGAGAATATTTACTACACGCTGCCCAGCAGCGGCGAAGCCGATCCGGCCTTCGCCGAGTTGCGCAAGTTGCCCTCCATTCCGCCGCCTCCCGTCGTTCAGCGCAAGTCCCGCGCCGATGCATTGGTCTCCCGCAAACGCTACGCGGAGGCCGCCGACGAATATCGGGCCTTGGCGAACGAGGTCAGCGCCAACGAGAAGCCGAGCGTGCAGTTGGCCATGGCCGACGCACTGCACCGCAGCGGCCGCAACCGCGAAGCCAAACAAGCTCTCGCCGCGCTGCCCGCCGTGACCGGCGAACAGAACGCCCAGCGCCTGTACCTGCTGGGTCAAATCGCCTTCGCCGCCAACGATAACGACACCTTTTATCTGACCGTCGATCAGCTACGGCAAGCCGCGCCCACCAGCCCGTGGCTGGAGCAAGCTCTGCTCTCCGCGGCCAACTTGCATCTGGTGCATCACGAGTACGATCAGGCGCTCGACGCCTATCGTGAAGCCCAGCAGCGTTTTCCCACCGGAGCTCGCGCCTCCTACGTGCATTGGAAGGCCGCCTGGCTCACCCTGCGGCAGGGACGCAACGACGAAGCCAAGAAGTCCTTCGAAGAACAGATCGCGGTTTACCCCGCCGGTGCCGAAACTCCCGCCGCGCTCTATTGGCGCGCGCGGCTCGCCGAAGAGGACAATCAGCCGTTGATGGCGCGCGCCTTCTATCAAAAGCTTTCCGATCGCTACCGCAACTTCTATTACGCCGCGTTGGCCCGTGAGCGCATGCAGCACTTGCCCGCCGCCAGCGACACGACGACAACTTACGCCCTGCTCGACCGCGTCCCGCCTTTGGACAGCAATGTAAAAGTGCCGGACTCCGAGCCGCCAGCCGACGAACTCCACGTGCAAAAAGCGGAGCTGCTCGGCAACGGCGGACTGGTAGATTTTGCGGTGCGCGAACTGCAAGCCGCGACAGCGGCCGACGGCGGAAGCTGGGGTCCGGCTGAAACCGCGCAGCTCTACGTGGAAACCGGGCATTATGATCGCGCCATCGAATTCATGAAGCGCTCCGCGCCCAATTATTTCGCGCTGGATATTCCCGACCTGCCGCGGAAATATTGGGAAGCGCTGTTTCCCAAGCCCTACTGGAGCGATCTCAAGCGCGCCTCCAGCGCCAACGGACTCGATCCTTATCTAGTGGCATCGCTGATCCGGCAGGAATCCGAGTTCAATCCCAACGCCGTCTCCCGCGCCAATGCCGTAGGCTTGATGCAATTGCTGCCGAAGACCGGCAAAGCTGTGGCCAAAGAAGAAAAATTGAAGCGCTACAACCCCAGCCAGCTCTATACGCCAGCGGTAAATTTACAGCTGGGCACGCGTTATTTCCGCGGCATGGTCGACAAATTCGGCGGCTCGTTCGAATACGCGCTAGCCGCCTACAACGCGGGTTCGGAGCGAGTGGACGAATGGCTGGCGCAAGGCAAATACCGCGACCCCCAGGAGTTCGTGGAGTCTATCCCGTTCACCGAGACGCGCGAATATGTGCAAGCCATCATGCGCAATGCCAGCCTGTACAAGCAACTCTACGGCACCCCGTAAAAGATCAAGAATGATTTTCTCAGCAATCTCCGCGGAGGTTCCCGGCGTTCTCCGCGATGAAAAGCCCTCATCTTTCGCTCCGTCGCAAGAGTCGCCCTTCCCATGCAAACATCAAAGTAACCTGCGGAGGGTCAATGAAATCAAGAACTTTAGGCCGCCAAGGACCGAAAGTATCGGCGTTAGGGCTAGGCTGCATGGGCATGTCGGCTCTCTACGGCCCTGCCGACGAAAACGAAAGCCGGGCCACGCTACAGGCGGGCCTCGAAGCCGGGATCAACCTGCTCGACACCGGAGATTTCTACGGCATGGGCCACAACGAATCGCTGGTGCGGCAGGCCATTCAAGGCCGCCGCGACCAGGCCTTCGTCTGCGTCAAGTTCGGCCCACAACGCTCGCCCGACGGCCGCTTCGTAGGCATCGACTGCCGCCCAGCCTCGGTCAAGAATTTTCTGGCTTACACTTTGCAGCGCTTGGGAACCGACTACGTCGACCTTTACCAACCCGCGCGCGTGGATCGCTCGGTCCCGATCGAAGATACCGTTGGAGCAATCGCGGACCTGGTGAAAGCCGGCTATGTTCGCCACATTGGCTTGTCGGAGGCTTCCGCGGAAACCGTGGAGCGCGCGACTGCGGTTCATCCTATCGCCGCTCTGCAAATCGAATACGCCATCATCACGCGCGACATAGAGGCCGAACTCTTGCCCAAGCTAAGAACTCTGGGAGTAGGCGTGACCGCTTATGGCGTGCTTTCGCGAGGCTTGCTCGCAGGAAAAAGCCAGGCCTTCGCCAAAGGCGACTTTCGAGCTTTCTTGCCCCGTTTCAAAGGTAATAACCTGCAGGAGAATTTGAAGATCGTTGAATCGCTAAGGCCAATCGCCGCCGATCGCGGCGTCACGGTCAGCCAACTCTGTATCGCGTGGGCGCTAAGCCGCGGCGAGGATATCATCCCGCTGATCGGAGCGCGAACCAGAACGCAGCTGCAGGACGCGCTAGGCGCAGTGGAGGTTTCGTTAACCGCCGAAGATCTGCAGCGCATCGAGAACGCGGCGCCCGCGGGCTCGGTCGCCGGAACCCGCTACGCCGCCGACCAAATGGCCATGCTCAATGGATGAGAAAGCCGGGGTGACGCTCATCTCAGACCCGCGCGACGAAAGTTACGAAGGCACGATTTGGCTGTGGGATTTTGCGAAGACAATCTCTACGATCAGCAACCCCGCGCCCACCACAATCGCGCTGTCCGCCAGATTAAACACCGGCCACTGATAATGCCTGACGTAGAAAAGCAGGAAATCCACCACCCGCCCGCTGGCCAGCCGATCCCAAAGATTGCCCAATGCCCCGCCCATGATCAGCGCTAATCCGACGCCGCTGACGGCATGAGAAGGATGATTCTTCCACAGCAGCACCGACACCACCACCAGCGCCACCACCGAGAAGCCAATCAGCAGAGCGGTCTTCCACGGCGCCGGCGAGTCGGCAAACATACTGAAGGCCGCGCCGGTATTTTCTGTGTGCGTAAGCCGAAAAAATCCGGGAATAATTTGGATGTGCGTATAAAGAGAAATACGCCGCGCCACCAGCCGTTTGGTCCAGCGGTCCAGCACAATCACGACGAGAACGATCAACAGATAAAAGACGCGCGCAGAATTCTTGCTCATTCGCTTCTCACGACCATTTCATATTCCACCAACATCTTAACCCGGCGTCGGGATTCCGGCGGCCGGCTCCCGGCTTCTGAAAGAACATCCGAGAGTCTTTCCCGAAGCCCGAAGCCCGAAGCCGATTCTTTTCTCTGGACCGCGATTTTCCCTATGCCGCCCCAGCGCTCTCCATGTATCCTGATGCGGCCTTCGGCCGGATTGCGCGCCGCATCCCGGCTATGGTGCTGCGAATTTTGCGTCCCTGAAGTCTTCGCATGAGGAAGTTCAAAGGTTGGAAGAGTCGAGTTTTGCTGTTCCTGGCCGTCGTGGGCCCGGGCATCATCACCGCCAACGTCGACAACGACGCCGGCGGCATCCTCACCTATTCCCAGGCCGGCGCGCAATACGGTTTGCTCCTGCTCTGGACCATGATCCCCATCACCTTGGCCCTGATCGTGGTGCAGGAGATGAGCGCGCGCATGGGCGCCGTCACCGGCAAAGGCCTGAGCGACCTGATTCGCGAAGAATTTGGCCTGCGCATCACCTTCCTGATGATGCTCGGAATTCTGATCACCAACTTTGGCAACGTGGTCACGGAATTCATCGGCATCGCCACCAGCCTTGAACTCTTCGGGCTTTCGCGCTATGTTACCGTCCCGGTCTGCGCCGTCATCGTCTGGCTCATCGTGGTAAAAGGCCAGTACAAGAGCGTGGAAAAAGTTTTCCTCGCGGCCTCGTTCTTCTACATCACTTATATCTTTGCTGGGGTACTGGCCCACCCAGCCTGGAACGAAGCGATGCGCTCCACTTTCAAACCGCCCGCGCTGGGCGCCTTTCGACAGCAGGCTTACTTGTTTATGGTGATCGGCGTGGTGGGAACCACGATCGCGCCCTGGATGCAATTTTATCTGCAGGCTTCGGTGGTCGAGAAAGGCATAACCAAGCGCGGACTGCGGGCTTCGCGCTGGGATGTGATCGTCGGCTGCATCTTTACTGACGTGGTCGCCTGGTTCATCATCGTGGCCTGCGCCGCGACTTTGTATGTGCACGGCTACCGCGACATCAAGTATGCCGCAGACGCGGCCCAGGCCTTGAAGCCGCTGGCCGGACAATATGCCTACATCCTTTTCGCGGTGGGTTTATTTAACGCGTCGCTGTTCGCGGCCTCGATTCTGCCGCTCTCGACCGCCTACACGGTGTGCGAAGGCCTGGGCTTCGAATCCGGGGTCGACAAAAAATTCGGCGAAGCTCCATTCTTCTACTGGCTGTATACGCTGCTGATCGCGGCCGGCGCAGCGGTCCTTTTAATACCGGGCTTGCCGCTGATCAAAATCGCGGTACTCTCGCAGGTGGTCAACGGAATAGTCTTGCCCTTCGTGCTGATCTTCATGCTGCTGCTGATCAACAAGAAAGACCTGATGGGCGACCACGTGAACACGCGTCTCTTCAACGCCGTGGCATGGCTCACCACCATCGTAATGATTGGGTTGACGATAGCCTGGTTCTGGACGCTAAGAAGCGGCGGCTAAGCGACAGTAGCGCCGGAGGCCCCGCCCGCTTCCGGGCATGGAAATTCGAGTAGAGTCTTACTCCGCGCGCTCCGCGGAATTTCTCCGCGAGCTCCGCGCTAAAAAGCTTCTCCCCCATTAGATGAGTCGTCCAGCCGCCAAATCCTTCACCAGCGAAGCGTCGGCTTCCAGAAAATCGTAAGACGGCAAGTCCCCGGGAGCCGACCACTGCAGATCGCGGAAGATGCGATTCTCAATCTCGCCCTCATACTCGCGAACAATGTAAAAGCGCAGCTCGACCGTGGCTCCATTCGGATAGGCATGCTGCAAGCGCGCAATCTCGTCGCCGATACGCGCCTGGATTCCCAACTCTTCTTCCAACTCGCGCCGCAGAGCGTCGCGAGGTTGCTCGCCGGTTTCGATCTTTCCGCCGGGAAATTCCCACTTGAGCGGCATGGTTTGATGCTTGGTGCGCTGGCAGACCAGCAGCTTGCCGTCCTTCTCGATCACGCCTGCCACCACCCGCTTCATAATTCCCGCCCCCGAGTGTGCCGCTTTCATCGCGGCTGCTCGAGCTTCTTCCCGACCACTTCCGCGCAGTATTGCACCAGTTTCTGATCGCCCAAGCCAAACGCAGCCGCAAAATGACTGTCGATGTCGAGTTCGCCGGCCACCTGTCCGTTCACAAAAATCGGCACCACAATCTCCGACTTCGTTTCCAGCGAACAAGCCAGGTAGCGCGGATCCTTAGCCACGTCGTCCACCACAATGGTTTTTCCGCTGGAGGCCGCGGCTCCGCAGATCCCTTGGTGCAAGGGAATGCGGGTGTGCGGCGTCATCGCTCCCACAAACGCCCCCAGCACCAGCATCGGAGGGTTGGCTCCGGGCTCGAGCATGTAAAAACCCACCCAGTTGTACTTGAGCATGCGATCATGCAGCAGCTTGCACACGCCCTGCATCAGGTCGTCCGCAGTGCGTGCGCTGTTAGCCAGTTGGGCAATTTCAATGCGGAGTTCATCAATTCGAGTTGTGACCGGCATGAGAGAAATCTTATCTCAGAGGGCCAACTTCGCGGCTGTGGAATACGCGACTGCGGTGATTTGACGGATTCCCTCCACCGCCGCGAAGACCTCGGGATGAGCGGCATGCGCCAACGCCTCCAGCCCGCGGAGAAGCGTTGGGGCGGGCGTGTTGAGATGCTCGTCGCGAATGCAATACACTTGCCCGCTGCTGGCCGCAGAAGTTCCCTGCCAATTCCGGCCCGCCACAATTTTCTCCAGCGGGACACGATCCCCGGCGCCGCACCAGGCCGCAATCAAGACCTCAGGGTCGAGCCGGGCCACTTCTTCACTGGAAATCTGCCGCCCCGGCTCGCCGATAAATTGGCCGCCCGCAGCCTCCACCAACTCCGCCACCCAGCCTTGCGACGCGATTAGCGGTTTGCCCCACTCTTCGCAGAACACTCGCGGGCGTTCCAGTCCCAAGGTTCGCGCCCTCACCTCTTCGATTCGCTTTTGCATAGCGGCGATCGCGGCCTCACCTCGGGCGCCGGCACCGACCGCGCCGGCAATCGTGGCAATGTCGCCATAAATATCGGCAAGCGATTTCGGAGCCAGCCCCAGAAAGCGCGCGCCCGACTTGAGAATCTCGATCACCGCTTTCTCCTGGTAAGGCACCGTTGCGATCACCAGATCCGGCGTCGCCGCAATGATTTCGCCCGCGTCGGCGGTCCACGAGTCGGCCAAGATCAGCCGCGAAGAGTTTGCCACTTCCGGCACTACGTCAGCGCAGTACTTGGTGCACGCCACGACACGTTCCAGTTGTCCGATCTCGGAAAGAATGACGGTGGCGCTGGGCTGCAAACACGCGATGCGCCGGGGAGTATAGTGCGAGGCCATCGTCTTAGGTTTTCCCCTTGTCCAGCGCGGCCGCCAGCGCATCCAGAGCCAATTGGGCAGCGTGTATGGAGCCTGGCGGCAACCCGCCCACGGCAGCCACCAAATCGTTGCGCTCGAGGGTGCGCGCTTCGGCAAAACCCTTGCCCGTGACCAGTTCCGTCAGCGCTGAGCCACAGGCAATCGCCGCCACACAACCCTTAGCTTTGAATCTCGCCTGCGTGATCTTCTGCGCACTGATTTTCAAAGTCAGCCGCAATACATCGCCACAAACAGGATTCTCGATTTGAGCGGCGAGATCGGCGTCCGCAATCTCTCCCACGTTGCGCGGATTTTGGAAATGATCGAGCAGTTGCGCCGCATACATGGCCATACCGTCACCAGCTTCTTTCGAGGACTATCGCGAACCAGTGCCCTCGGGATGGTAAATCTTCCATCCCCGCTCGCGCGCGCTTCCCGCGAAATCCGGATTGGGATTCACCGCAAACCCATGCTTCGCCATCGCCAGCATCTCCCGATCCCAACGGGCATTGCCGAAGGCCGCGTCGATTTCCTTCCTCACCCCCTCGCGCAGCGCTTCCGGCTTGCCTGCACCGGACGGAACCCGAATCAATCGATCCGTAGCGATGCCCACATTCACTTCCACCTTGGCCGCGAGAATGCGATTTTCCGGCACACCAAAATGCCTCATTCCGGCGCGGATCACCCATTCGTTCGACGACGAGACCACCCACACCTCGCAAGCATCTTCCGTCAACCGCCGCACCAACTCGCGCATCTCCGGGAAAATCAGTCCCACGAAGAACTCATCGAAAAATGCACTGGCCGCCGCCATCAACTTGGCTTCCGCGATGCCATGATGCATGGTCACCATCTCGCCGCACATCGTGCTCTCATCGACCTCACCGCGTTTGTAGGACGCGTACCGCTTTCGCAACACCTCTCCGGTGACGCCGTGAGCGCGAAGCTCGGCAATCATGTCGCTCTGCTTCAACTCCCAGTCGAAGAAGCGCTCCCCAGCGTCGCCGGACCATAACGTGCCATCGCAATCGAAGGCCGCGACTCGCGGCCGCAGGGCGACTACGGTGTCCAGAAATTCGTTGGTGGCAGGATGGAAACTCTGGGCTTCTACCATGTTTTTCTTCATCTCTCGACCATAACGTGTTTCAAAGACTGAGTCGAGCTTCGCTCGACGGACACGACGGACACCCGAGGGCGTCTGTCCCCACACCGAAGGCGGGCTGTCCTCACAGCCAGGGCGGGCTTCCACACAGGGGTCCGCGACAGTTGCGATTGCGACTCACTCGCGCTCGCGAATCGGCCTAGGAAGATCGGGCCGGCAGCGCGGCATACTCTTCCGGAGTGTTGATATTCAGAACGACGAGAGGATCAGCAACTGCCACGTACTGGATGCGCGCTTGATGCTCGTGCTCGACATCGCGAGCGGTGGCCGCAGGCGAAGCCTGCAAAAAAGCACTCATCATCTCGCGCCCCACTAAATAAGGATGCCCATGGGCGCCCGAAAACTCGGGCACCACCGCCCAGACGTTGTGCTCTGCGACTTCGAAAGCGTCGCGCAGGGTTTGAAGAGTGGACGGCCTCACCGGAGGCCGGTCGACCAGGGTAATCATCGCCGCATCCCGGCCCTGATTCAATACCTCATGCAGCCCCAGTTGCAGCGAACTGAATTGACCGCGCGCGGTATCGCGATTCACCACGATTGAGGCTCCCTGTGCGTAAACCACCGGAGCCAGCGCCGCCTCATTCTTTCCCACCACGACCACCACAAAGTCAGTGGCCGCCAGAAGCGACCGAATCGCGGCCGAGAGGAAGCTCTCGCTCGAGACCGACTGCCCCTCAACGCACGGCGGCCAGGGCAGCAAAGCTTTCTCCGCGCCCATGCGCGAAGACTCGCCTGCGGCCAGAATCACGCCGGCGATGCTGGGAGCGCGGGTCATGCTGCGAAGATAGCAGGGAATGCCTGCAAAATGGAAAAAACCGAATCTGTGGCTAGTGGCTCGGTCCGGGGAACTGCTTCCTCATCCCCAGCGTCATCCCGAAACCCGGCGCAGTTCAGCCGGGTGAGGGATCTCCCGCGCTACCGAGGCATGCGCCATGGGAGATCCTTCGCTCCGCCTGAAAAGCGGCAACGCTCAGTGTGACGCCGGCAAAACAAGTTCAAACCGAGCGACGAACAATTCGCCGGAGCGAAGCCCAAGTTTGACGGACTGGACTCGACTGGTAGCAAAATCCGCCGTACGCGCAAAAAAGAGTCGCGCGACGAGTGCGCGACTCTTAATGAAAAACCTGCCCTGAGTTGCTAGAGGGACAGTTAAATCACTTTCTTCAGCGATTAGTCACCGGTTCCGCAAGTGCAGATGCCGGATCCGCTACCGTCGAGGACAATCGCGTAGCACTCGTCGTACACGCGGGCATCTTCAACTGCGCTGAACGTCGCATCCAGAGACTCGGTTTCGGTGATGGCGAAGTTGCTGTTTTGGATGTGCGTTCCCCAGGCTCGCACTCCCGGATACAGGAACTGCGGGACCGAGGTGGTTCCGGGCAACGGGCAGGTGTTGTTCACGGGCTGAACGGAAACGACGTCGATCGTGCCCGTGCTCAACTTCACGCCCGTCAGCGGATTGCTGGTCAGGTCTTTATTTACCGACAAGGTGCGCAGCCCATCGGGTGTGAGCAGGCAACCGCAGCACTCGCTGAGCTCCTGGTTGGGATCGGTTACGAACACGTAGGCGCAGATGTTGCCGCCTACGGTGCCAGGGTTCGTCAGCCGGAACGTGCCGTCCGGGGCGCCTGATGTGTTCGCGTTCGAGAAATAGTTGACTTTGAAGACGTCCGGCGTGGTGGTCGAAGGCGGCGTGGACTTGAAAGATCCAGTTGCAGCCGAGGCCCCCACAGCACAGAGCGCCAGAATACAAACTGCCAGAATGGTTTGACGCATTGTTTTCCCTCCCTCAGGGTTGGTGATTTTTAACGGCCCAGCGCCTGAAGTGTCCGCGCCGCGAGCCGTTCAGTGGCACAAGTACTTTACCTGGATTCCGGGAGGAAACAACTCCCCGAGTGATCTAATCCATTATTACTAACCCGCTTCTGGGCCACACCTTGCACGTATGTTCGTAGGCGGGGTCTTGCTAATCGCCGGTTCCGCAGGTGCAAAGCCCGGTGCCGCTGCCGTCGACCTGGATCGCATAGCATTCGGTTTGCAGACGCCTGATTTCGGCGATACTCAACGTAGCACTTTGCGACGGGGTTTCCGTGAGGATACCCCATTGCTGCAGGTGAGTAGCCCAGGCCCGCACTCCGGCGGTCGGAGTCAGATTGGTCGGGTAAGTCGCGCACCCGCTGCCCCGCGCGGTGGTAGAGACTACCCTTATGGACCCCATGGACAGATCGTTCCCCTGCAGCGGATTGGCCAGCAGGTCATGATTCACCGACAAAGTCCGCAGACCGTCCGGGGTCAGATAGCAGGCGCAGCACTCCGACACTTCTTGATCCGGGCTGAATACGTAGACGGCTGCGCAAAGGCTCCCTCCCGCCGTCCCGGCATTGGTTAGCCGCAGCGTCGCATCATAAGGGGGCGTGTTGCCGTAAGAAAAATAGTCCACCTTGAAGGTATCGGGCGGCGGTGGGGTCTGTGCGCCTGCGTAACCGGCACAAAGAACCAGGGCGGAGGTACAGATGACGAGCTTGGCGCGGCGCACTAGGGTCCTCCAGGGGAATCTCGACCGGCAATGGCGGAAGAGACGCTCAGTACAAGAGCGAATAACCTAAGGCCAGAAATTCTAAATCATTCCGCAATTCCCCAAGGGGACTAACCACAGCAAACTAGGCCGAAAAATGCGTGCAGCAGCACATTGCCGCGATTCAAGCCGAGAGCGGAGCAAAATGCGGAATGCAGAATCGCATTCTTTGCGGGAAGCGAATTCTGCAGGCATCCAGCCCAACGACTCTACGCCGCGTCCACGTCGACACTCCGGCGCACCCACCGGCACGGAGCCACCCGTAACCGCGGCGGCCACGTAACGAATCCCCATGATCATCTTGCTGCTGTTGGCCTCCCAGAAATCGCCCTCGGCAATGTCGACGCGCAGCACGGCAATTTCAGGATCGTTCTTCCCTCCGGAAACCACGCCTTATACATCGGACTCCACAGCTCCTTGATCTTGGCGCGATCTTTCACCTCGGCGGCCGTACCGCGAAGAGTGATGTATTTCGAATCGCCGGGATCGGCGTAATCGAGCGTCACATTCCGATGCCGCTGCAAGTCGCCCATCTTCGCCGAGGTGGCCCGGGTCAAGAACCACAGCGTTCCGTCGAAGGGCACATCCTGAGTGGCCATTGGCCGGCTGTGAATCTCGCCACCATCGTCGAGCGTGGACATCATGGCAATGCGAATCTCTTTCACCCGTTCGGCAATCTTCTTCTTGCCCTCTTCGCCGCTGAGCTCGCGGTAATCTTTGGCATGCTTATCGTCGCGCTCACTCACGGCAGCCTCCGGGTTATTGATTTTTAGTATTGAATGCGTTTCGAAGATGCAGACCGCGGGTAGTGGTTTGCGTACCTTCTAGGCGGCGAAGGCAGCGCTAGAACTCGACGAAAAAAACTCGTCGGAATTTGATTGGGATTCTACGACCCTGGTTCTTGAATCCTCGGACCGAACTCCAAGATAGATAATTCGTTACCTTGCCGGGCGCAGACTGCGCTACAATCGGGTGTTATCAGGTGTTGGCTCCCCTCGCGATACTCAATTCGAGCGCTTCCAGGAGAATTATGACCCAGAGAAAAAGAAGGTTTCTGTCCCTCTGCCCGCTCATCATCGCCGGAATCTCGGGTCCCCTATTCCTGCGTGTGCCCCCCGCTGCGGCACAAGGCAATTTCGGAGGTCAAATCGGGTTGCGGATGAACGAAGTGCAGAAAAGCAACTTCTGCGAACCCACACAGAGGTTGCAGGTCACCGTCATCAACGAAAACAAAACTCATCTTGATCGCCAGGCCATTGTAAAAATACACGACAAGAAATTGGACATCACCAGCTGGGACACCACTTCGAACGAAGCTGAAGTTACTTTCTGCAACATCGCGTTTGGCGATTACGAGATTGACGCCGCGGCCGTTGGATATCTCGCCGAGCACCGCGAACTCCATCTGACCGGCCTCATCCAGGAGCGCGATTTCAAACTCGTCATGCACAAGGATCCGATGGCCGTCGACTTAAACGCCCCCGACAGAGCCATGCCCGCCAACGCCCGCAGGGAGACCAAGCTTGCGGTGAATGCCTTGCGATCCAGCAACTTCAAAGAAGCCCGAAAACAACTGGAAAGGGCATACAAGTTGGCACCCGCGAACGCTCAGGTTAATTTCCTCTTAGGCTATCTTTCCATGCAGAACAAAGAAATGGATAAGGCGGAAAACTATCTGAGCCGCTCCGCCACTCTCGATCCCCACAACGTGCAATCTCTGACGTTGCTGGGTCGGGTACAGTTGGAGCGCAAAGAGAACGACCCGGCCGCCAAAACCCTGGAACAGGCCGTGGCCATCGACTCCACTTATTGGATGGCCCATTATCTTCTCGGTGACGTTTACCTCGGGCAAAAGGAACAGGAAAAAGCTCGCGATCAAGCTCAGCTTGCCATCGATTACGGCAAAGGGGCCGGCAACATCGCCAACCTGGTCCTGGGCCAGGCTCTTGCCAACCTTGGCAAAAACCAGGAAGCAATCCAGGTGCTGAGAGCATTTGTTGAAACCAACCCCGGCAACACGGCGATCCCGCAGGTCAAAGAACTGATCGGCAGGCTGGAAGACCTCGTCGCGGGCCGAACGCCGCCTCCAACGCAGTCGAAAATCGATCTTGCCCTCGTGGCCTCTGCGCCGTCCCTTCCTCCCAGCGCTTGGGGCCCCCCCGGCGTCGATGAACTCAAGCCGCCGGTCGCACAAGGCGTTGCCTGCCCCTTCTCTCAGGTCGTGGAAGGCTCCGGCGAGCGCGTCAAAGAGTTAGTGGATAACATCACCAAGTTCGCTGCCATCGAAGCCATGTCGCACGAGCAACTCGATAAAACCGGCAGCCCCATCACCAAAGAAACTCGCAGGTTCACCTACGTGGCCTCGATCACCGAGGATATACCCGGCTACCTGCAGACCGACGAGTACCGCAACCTTCGCTATGGAGTGACCGACCTTCCCGACAATATTGTCACCTCGGGTTCGATGACCTTGGCCCTCATCTTTCATCCCGATATGCGCGACAACTTCGAGATGAGTTGCGAGGGCTTGGGCGACTGGAAGGGTCAATCCTCATGGCTGGTGCATTTTCGCCAGCGCGACGACAAGCCCAATCGCTTCGCGGAATACAACATCGGCTCGCAGCATTACCCCATGAACTTGAAGGGCCGCGCCTGGGTCACGGCCGACACCTTGCAGATCGTCCACATCGACGCCGAGCTGATGAAGCCCCTGCCCCAACTTTCGGTACAGCACCAGATCGCCGACTACGGCCCCATCCACTTCCAACAGAAGAACATGGACTTGTGGCTTCCCCAAAACGTAGACATCTTCATGGAATTGAATCGCCACTACTACCATCGCCGCCACAGCTACGATCACTTCCAACTGTTCGCCGTGGACTCGATAGAGAAGTCGGGCCTGTTCAAGACCGACGACAAAACGCCGGTCATCAAGAACGCATTGCCCGCGGCGCCGATTAAACCTTAGCATGCGTTGAGACGGTCCGTCGCTTTCGACTTTGGCCTCGGACTTACTTAGGAACACCCTGCCCGTCGAAGACCGCGACGGACGAGGCTTTCTGATGCCGCTTATTTTCACTTTCTGGTTCATGGTTGCTGCATATGTGATTCACGTGCTGGATGAATCCCTGCTCGGCGGCAGCTTTGTGGAGAAGGTTCGGCAACATTGGTGGCCGGAGTATTCCTGGACAAGATTCTTCTGGTTTAACACCGGCTATTTCACCGTCATGATCGCCAGCGTCGTTGCCTATGACTTGCTCGGAGGCTCGTGGGTTATTCTCCCGCTGGCGTGGTCAGTCGAGCGCCTCTGCAATGGCTTCTGGCATGTTTGGTGGACGATTCACTTCCGCGAATACTTTCCCGGCCTTTTGACCAGCATTCTTATGTGGATGGACTCTTACTTCCTTCATCGTGCGCTACCGCCCGCCGGACGTGATCACTGCCGCAAACTTCTGGCCGGGGGCGCTGATCGGTTTGCTCGCCGCCGCGTTTTTGTCTTTCTACTTTCCGCTGATAAAAGGCAGAAAGACGCGAGCTGGATCGTAGGCTATTCGCAACGATGTCATTCCGAACTGGGCCGAAGCCCGGTGAGGAATCTCCTGGTGTGAAGCGCCACGAGCGAGGCTGCCCCACATTTCGCGGCTTCGAAGGGTGGGCACCACCGGCCTCGACCCACATTCATTCATCCCGTCCTGCTGCGAGGACTTCACAGGCGAGCCGAAGCTCAGGTTTGCGAAATCCCCCGATGCCACCGTCCGAGGTCCCCAACCTTCAAAAATCGCAAAGGGCGGGGCAGTCTCATTCGTGGTAACGCAAAGGTGATCCGCCACCCCAGGAAGGTGGGGCAGCCTGCTTTAGGCTATTCCTCACTAACCTCTAACCGTTGTCTGGGCTTTCCTGCCAGATGTCTCTTCTGCAGACTGAGCATCAATCGCTCATCTTCCGCGATCAGCTTTGGGCTTCGTCTTTCGCCGCTTTGGATCTCGAGCAGCCTTTTCATCAAGTCGGCGTAGTCTTCCATAACTTCCTCCAAGGTCGGCCACGGCTGGTTGGATGGCAGGAATAATAAGCGGCACCCAAGCGCAAAACTGTTCAAGATTGCTCACTTCCTGAGTTAAGACGAGCGGACCCGCCAGGTGTTACGCAGAGTGGCGCTCTTGGAACTCCTCAATCTTGACCTTTGCCTTGGCTTTGGTGTCATCGACCGATTGGCTGACGTTCTCCCGCGTCTGCGCGAACTTCTCGGAAGCGGTCTGCTTGTGCGATTCGTGGATCTGCCTCGCGGCGTCCTTGGCATCGCCCCAGGTCTCCTGCACCGCGCCTTTGGCTTGCTTGGCCACTCCTTTGTTGGCTAGCTTTTTGCTACCAACACTCTCTCCGACGCTCTGCTCGACTTTGCCCACTGCCTGATCGATCTTGCCGGCGACTTGATCCTTATTCATGAGTTCTCCTTTATTTTGTGTGGTTGCGGTATTTTCTGAATGCGGTTGAGGCCAGTCATGCCCGCTTGCGGGTTTTCGCTGCCATCTTGGCCGCGGCGCGTGGTTTCTTGCGGGCTGCGGCAACAGTCTTTTTCTTTTTCTTCTTTTTGGTTACGGCTTTGACCGAGGGCAGCAACTCCACCTTGGGCTGTTTTGCCATGCGATGGTGGCCATGCTGCAGGGGCTGGATGCGCGCTGCTTCTTCTTCCGCTCGGAGCCGAGTCTCGGTCGCTTTTTGGCGCTCTTCGTCAAGGTATTCTGCAATCGTCTGAGCAGTCATGCATGCAGTGTGGCAGAACGGTCTCGCCCAATCTGTGCTGTTTTGGACACTCGGTGGCAATCATGATCGTCACCACCGCCGCCCGTCGAAAGCCGCGACGGACCGGCAGCCTTCGGCTAAGATGGTGCCGACCCTAGAGCCCAGGGAAGGCGGGCGACCCAATCCGGATTCTGTGACGCGCGCGTATGCGAAAGAAGACCTGGCTACTCTGGGCAATTTTCGTCGCCGTCCTCCTGGCCGTGAGCGAGAATTTTAGGAGGCTGCAAAACACAAAGAGCTACGCGCACCTTCGTTTGGAATTCTAGAAAACTCCCACGGCCTGGCCATCCAGATCATCGAAGCGCGCAGGTCCGGACACGCCGATCACGGTTCACGGCACGATCGTGGGAACTCGGACCCCTCGGCTTTTCTCCGGCGGCCGCCGGGAACCGAGCCTCGCGGAGGCACTGCGGAGGTTGAACAGGGTGGCCGTTTCGTGGATGCAGTGAACTAAGGGAGGGCAGGGGCGCTCTCCCCTGGCAATTTCCCTCGCCCTCCTGCTCCGAGCAAAGCTTGACAAGCACCCTCTAGCGCCCAACCAAGCGGCGAAGATAATGGTAGTGGTCGTCTGGATCATGTACTTGGGTCTGGCCGCCGACACTCATTTCGAGAGGCACCGTCCGGAGATCCCGTCTAGCATCATGCCCCCCTAGCGCCGTCGGAGCCGTACCTGAGGCCGCCTGGTTTTGCCGCCCACGCTCTGCGCGCGCCCGCCTTTACACCCACTTCCTTCGCATGATAACCTTCCTACTGTCACCAAGATAAATCGAAACTAGAACAGGAGTGCACCAGGTTAGTGTTAGCCAGAGAGCAAAAGAAATCTGTCATTGACCGATACCAGACGCATGCGACTGACACGGGGAGTCCCGAGGTTCAGATCGCCATTATTAGTGAACGCATTGGCCAACTGACGGATCACTTCAAGACGCACCAGAAAGACCACGGCTCGCGCCGCGGCCTGCTCATGCTGGTCAGCAAGCGGCGTCGCTTGCTCGACTACCTTAAGAGATACGATTCCGAGCGTTATAAGACGGTCATTGGGAAGCTCGGCATCCGCAAGTAATTCCGGGAAACCTCGGTGGCGAGGGCGGTTGCGCCTTTCCCATACTAGTCGCAGAGAACGCGATTCGGATGGGGCACCCAATTGGATGTTCCCACAAACGTATCTGAGAACGCCGCCTTCCTCTCGAAGCCGGCCGAGCATTGAGCCAATTCACAGCGTGCGTATTATCGAAGACGTATTCCGGGCCGGGCCCGGGACCCACCGCTCATGGCGGACGCCTATCTTGATTCATTCGACATATTCATTAACCATGGCTGAGCGCGTTTTTCCATCCTCGCAACCCGCAGAGTACCGAAGTCGCCAACGGGGAAACGCGACTGCCCTCCTGATTCAAACCATAAGGATGAAACATGAAACCAGAAGTTAGTACCGTTACCGTAGATCTCGCCGGCGGCAAACAACTCTCCTTCGAAACCGGAAAATTAGCCAAGCAGGCGCACGGCGCGGCCGTGGTGCGCATGGGCGATAACGTGGTGCTCGCCACCGCGACGGCGAATGCTGATCCGCGCGAAGGCATCGATTTCTTTCCCCTCACCGTTGACTACCGCGAATATACCTACGCCGGCGGACGCTTTCCCGGCGGCTTTATCAAGCGCGAAGGCCGTATGAGCGACCGCGAAGTGCTGACCAGCCGGCAGATCGACCGGCCGGTGCGTCCGATGTTTGCCGAGGGCTTTAAGTGCGAGACGCAGGTGATCGCGTTTGTGTTGTCGGCGGACGCCAGTAATGATCCGGATGTGCTGGGGATTAATGGCGCGTCGGCGGCGCTTACTTTGTCCGACATTCCGTTTCTCGGGCCGATTGGCGCGGTGCGCGTGGGACAGATTGGCGGGCAGTTCATTATCAATCCTACCTATGACGAAATGCGCGAGAGCCTGCTGAACATCATGGTGGTCGGGACGTCGGACGGCATCGTGATGATCGAGTCGGGCGCGAAGGAAGTCAGCGAAGAAGTTGTGGTTGACGCGATTGAGTTCGGGCACACGGAAGTCAAAAAGATCTGCGCTGCTCTCAACGACCTGCGGGCGAAGGCCGGAAAGAAGAAGCGCCAAGTGACTCCGCCGGAGTTCGACCAGGGTTACTACGATGCGCTGAAAAATAAAATCGGCGCCGAGCTTTCGGAGCGGCTGGATACGAAGAAGCATCCCAAGGCAGAGAGCTATTCGCTGGTCAAAGAGCTTAAGAAGAAGCTGCAGGCTGAGATTCCTGCCGAGGATGAAGCCGCGCTGGCGAAGCTCAAAACTTATTTCGAAACTCTGCGCGAGCGCATCTTCCGCGAAGAGGTGATTGAGAAGAAGCACCGCCCCGACGGGCGGGCGTTTGACGAAATTCGCGACATCTGGATCGAAGCCGGAGTTCTGCCGCGTACTCACGGCAGCGCGATTTTCACCCGCGGAGAAACCCAAGCGTTGGTTACAACCACGCTCGGCACTTCGGACGACATGCAGCGGCTCGAAGGCTTCGAAGGCGAAGCCAAGAAGCGCTTCATGCTGCACTATAACTTTCCGCCGTTCTCGGTGGGTGAGGTTGCGTTTCTGCGGGGAGCGGGCCGGCGCGAGATTGGTCACGGAGCTTTGGCTGAGCGGGCTCTGTCTGGCGTGCTGCCTACCGAGGAATCGTGGCCTTACGCCATGCGCGTGGTCTCGGACATTCTCGAGTCGAATGGATCGTCGTCGATGGCCACGGTGTGCGGCGCTTCGCTTTCGCTGATGGATGCGGGCGTTCCGTTGAAGGGCGCGGTGGCCGGAGTCGCCATGGGATTGGTGAAAGAGGGCGAGCAGTATGCCATCCTCACCGACATCGCGGGCGCCGAAGATCACTACGGCGACATGGATTTTAAGGTCGCCGGAACGAAAGACGGCATCACCGCGCTGCAGATGGATATCAAAGTCGCCGGCATCACGTCGCAGATTATGCGCGAAGCGCTGGCGCAGGCGAAGCGCGGGCGCATGCACATTCTGGGCAAGATGGAAGAAGTGATTATATCGGGGCGCGAGAAGATTTCTGACTTCGCTCCGCGGTTCTATACCGTGCAGATTCCGGTCGATAAGATTCGCGATCTGATCGGGCCGGGCGGCAAGATGATTCGCTCGATCGTGGAGCAAACCGGAGTCAAGATCGACGTGGAAGATTCCGGCTTGGTGAAGGTCGCATCGAGCGATCAGGCTTCGGCGGCGAAGGCGCTGCAGATTATCGGCGACCTCACGGCGACCGCGGAAGTTGGGAAGACCTATCTCGGCAAAGTGACACGGCTGGCCGATTTCGGGGCTTTCGTCGAAATCATTCCCGGCACCGATGGCCTGCTGCACATCAGCGAAGTGGCGGAGCATCGCATCGGCGACATTCGCGACGAACTGAAAGAAGGCGACCAAGTGCTGGTGAAGGTGCTGGCGGTGGAAGGCAACCGTATCAAGCTTTCGCGCAAGGCGATCCTGAAGGAGCAGCGCGCCAAGATGGGTGGAGGCGCGGTGGCAGAAGGCGCGCCTGCTGTCGCGGCTGCGGAAGGCGAGTTGGCACCGGCCCCAGTCACTACCGGAACCTTGGTGATCGAAGGCGGTGGCGACTTCCCTGACGAAGCTGAGCCGAACTTCAATCGCGATGGGGTGGCGCATGCGGTCAGCAGTGATCGTCCGCAAGGCGATCGGCCGCACGGCGGAGATCGTGGTGGCCGCGGGGGTCGCCCCGGTGGTGGGGGGCGTGATCGAGGACGCGGTGGGCGCGGCGGGCGGCCTGGCGGCGGTGGTGGCCGGGATCGCGGGCGCGGCGGGCCTGGAGGGGGAAGGCACTAGAGCTTGGCCCGCGGATTTGCAGAGATTCTATCGGATACAGGAAAGGCCACGGCGCGAGTCGTGGCCTTTATTTCTAAGGCACTATAGTCAAAAGAATACCGAAGGCGACACACGAAACTTCATGCTCAGCTGCCGAATATGTTGTTGGGTCAGTTCGCGCTCGCCGCGCAATACCTCGGAGACAATGCTTTCGGTGGTGGAACGCCAAATGGAGATTGTCGGCGAGGTCTGGCGAGGCCTGGGCGCAGCTGGCCCGCATCGATGCCGAGACGCCGTCGCGGATCAGCGACTAGCGGCGCATCATTGCCTTTCGCAACATTCTTATCGCGGCGATGCGGAAATCGACCACCGCATCGTTTGGGATGTGCTCGAATTCAAAGTGCCGCCAGGGTATCTGGAAGCCAAGACCTCGCTCGGCGATGAGCGATAAAAAACAAAGTTGGTAGTCGCAATGGGAACAGAGCCGCAGGCACGGAGAGGCGGCGTCACTGATTCCTTCGGGAATAGCGTGCGCATCCTACCGCCTCGGTCCAGTTCGGACCTACGGGCGAGAAGCGGGATGGGCCTTGTTCTTCCAGTTGACCTAAGCCGCTGGCGCGCCTAACATTACGGCGTTCGGGATTTGTGTGTTTTCATGATCGGCCAAACCGTATCCCACTATCGCATTCTGGGAAAACTCGGCGGTGGTGGTATGGGTGTGGTCTACGAGGCCGAGGACCTCAAACTCGGGCGGCACGTCGCGCTGAAATTTATTCCTGAAAATCTTGCCGGCGATCCCAAGTCGCTCGAGCGCTTTACTCGCGAAGCCCGGGCCGCTTCGCTGCTGAACCATCCCAACATCTGCACCATTCACGGTATTGAGGATAACGGCGGCCATCCCTTCATTGTGATGGAAAAGCTGGAGGGCGAGAGCCTGAAGCAGTGCATCTCCGGCCAGCCGGTGGCTACCGAGAAATTGCTCGACATCAGCATCCAGGTGGCGGATGCGCTGGCTGCATCCCACGCCAAGGGGATCGTCCATCGCGATATCAAGCCGGCAAATATCTTTTTGACGCCGAGCGGTCAGGTTAAGGTGCTCGATTTCGGGCTGGCCAAGCTGCTGCACAACGTCGGCACCGACAGCGATGGCGGTCAAGCCGATAATTCTTTGACCGCGGTCGGCGTGATTCCCGGGACTGCCGTGTATATGTCGCCGGAGCAGGCGCGCAGCGAGGAAATTGATTTCCGCAGCGACCTGTTCTCGTTCGGCGTCGTGATGTACGAGATGGCGACCGGAAAAAAGCCTTTTACGGGCAAGAACTCGCTGATGACGCTGGATGCGGTGTTGCATGACAAACCGGCTCCGCCGGGAACATTGAACCCCGCCGTGCCGGTGGAGCTCGAAGGCATTGTCGGCAAGGCGATGGAGAAAGATCGCAAGCAGCGCTACCAGAGCGCCCTGCAGATCAAAGCCGACCTGCAAGTGCTGAAGCACCAGACCGAGTCGGGTTTGGTGAAGAGCGGATTGCGTCCGGTGAAGTTGAAGGTTTCGAGCCAGACCTTTGGGCGCTCGAGCAGCAAGTGGCAACTGTGGCTGTTGCTGGGCACAGGAGCGCTGCTGGTTACGGTGCTGGCTGCAGTGGGAGCTTACTGGGTAAAGCATCGCTCGGCGGCCAGCGCGGAATTGAAGAATGCCATCGCGGTGCTGCCGCTGCAAAACATGAACGGAGATTTCAGCGTCGACTACTTGCGCTTCGCTTTGGCCGACGAACTCACCAGCGTGCTGACTTATTCGCGATCGCTCGAGGTGCGGCCTTCTTCGGCCACGCGCAAGTATGTGGAAGCGGATGTGGATCCGCGACAGGTGGGCCAGCAACTGCGCGTGGGCCGCTTGCTGACCGGGCACTTCATGCGGCAAGGGGAACAGCTCACGGTGACGCTCGAGGCGATTGACGTAGCCAGCGATCGCTTGTTGTGGCAGGGGAGCGCTACCGCGCCGGTCAACGATTTGATTTCGCTGCAGGGTCAATTGAGCACGCAGGTGCAGCGCGGTCTGCTGCCAGCGCTGGGCGGTGCGGAGGGGGAGATCAACACCAGCTCGCGGCCTAAGAGCCAGGAGGCATACGACCTCTATCTCCACAGCCTCGCGCTGCCGCATGATCCCGGCCCCAACAAAGATGCAATCGCCGTGCTCGAGCATGTGGTCGGAACCGACCCGGGCTACGCACCGGCATGGGAGGAATTAGGCCGGCGATATTATTACGATTCGCATTACGGCGGCGGTGGCGAGGAGATGTTCCAGCGCTCGAATTCGGCCTTCGAGCGGGCGTTGTCGCTCGATCCGAATCGCGTGGAGGCGGCCAGCAATCTGATTGTCAATCGCGTGGAGCGCGGCGAATTAGGGCGCGCCTATGATGCGGCAACCGATCTGGTGCGGCGGCGGCCGCAGAGCGGCGACGCGCACTTTGCCCTGAGCTACGTGTTGCGTTATGCCGGCATGCAGGAGCAGGCGATCAAAGAATGCAATACGGCGCGGTCGCTCGACCCGGGCAATTTTAATTTCCGTTCGTGCGCGTGGGCGTTCCTGCAACTGGGCAAGACCGATCAGGCCATGGACTTCGTGCATCTGGATGCGGGATCGCAATGGGCGGCCTGGGTCACCCCTTATGTTTATCTGGCCGCGGGCAACGCGGCGCAGGCTCGGGACAGCGTAAAGAATATGGCCAAGGCTACCACCTACCACAAGGAGTTGATGGCGGCGTGCACCGCGGCGCAGAAACCGGCAGACTTTGACCGCATTGTGCACGAGGCGGAGTCGTCCGTGATGATCGAGCCTGACCCGGAGTTGTGGTATCACGTCGGGGTGCTGATGGCTTACTGCGGCCAGAACGAGCCCGCTTTGCGCCTGCTGAAGGCGGCCGTGCAGCAGAATTATTGCGCGTATTCGGCGCTGTTGGGGGATCCGCTGCTGAAGGATTTGCGCAAGGAGACGAAGTTTAACGAAGTGCTGACGGCGGGGAGCGTGTGTCAGGACACGATTAAGGAGCCGCGGTGATGGCGGTCTGAGCGAGCTTTCGAGAAGGCCGTCGTTCTGAAAGGATCCGCCGTACCTCCCGCTAAACAGGCTGCTGAAAAAGTCGATTCACGCACCTCGGCGGCTGAAGCCGTCCTGGAGAGCCGTGCGTTTAGCGCAGCGCTTGAAGCGCCGCTCCACCGAACACCAGAGCTTATCCGCCAATTCTTTAGCCCCCGAGGTTGCTTTCGGTTGGCTCCACGTCATCGAGCGCGAGGAAAGAATTTGCGTCGGAGCCGGGTTGAGCCCCATCCTTGGAGAGTGAACCTTCCGGGACCCACCTATCTTAGGAGCCGCATGTTTCGGGCCCTTCGGCTTTTTGTTGAACCTTCATTCGTCCGGCTTTCGTGGCTCGCCCTTCTTATCATGCTCTGGCTTTCAAGGGTGGCGTCGGCGCAGCAGCCCGCGCCGGGCTTGGCGCGTCACCAGAATGTGGCTAGTAGCGAGGAGAGTCATGCGCCGGCGGCGGCGAGGTTTCCTCAGCTTCCTTATCAGGGCTCGCCGCCCGAGCTGCCTCAGGATCAGGGCGTTCTCGGATTGCGCGACCAATTGCGGCGGTTGAGCACTACGGCACACCTCATGCAAACGGTGGCGCATCCCGACGATGAGGATGGCGGCATGCTCACGCTGGAGTCGCGCGGGCGCGGCGACAGCGTGTTGCTGATGACGCTGAATCGCGGCGAGGGCGGGCAGAATAAGGTAGGCAGCAATTTGTCGGATGTGCTGGGCGTGCTGCGCACCTTGGAACTGCTGGCCGCCGACGAGTATTACGGCGTGCAGGAGCGGTTCTCGCGCGTGGCCGACTTCGGCTTTTCGAAGAGCGCGGAGGAAACCTTTGCCCAGTGGGGCGGGCACAACATCGCTCTCGGCGATATGGTTCGAGTGATTCGGAGTTTCCGTCCCGATGTGCTGGTGGCGCGCTTTTCCGGCACCGAGCGCGATGGGCATGGGCATCACCAGGCTTCGAGCATCTTGACGAGAGAGGCATTTCGAGCGGCGGCCGATCCCAAACGATTTCCCGAGCAGATTGCGCAGGGCTTGCAGCCCTGGCAGGCGAAAAAACTCTACATCGGCAACGTGTGCGGCTTTGGAGCCATGACTTGTCCCGACGAGAAGTGGACCGTGAAGTTAAATACCGGAGAGCGCAGCGCTGATCTTGACATCTCGTATGTGCAATTCGCGATGCAGGGCTTGCGCCATCAACTTTCGCAGGGAGCGGCGAATTGGAACGTCGATCCGGGAGATCGCTTCACGTTTTACAAGCTGGTGGACTCGATCGAGCCGGCAAAGCTCGATAAAGATGGCCACGAGAAAGATTTCTTCGATGGCATCGACACCAGCTTGCCCGCTCTGGCGGCGCGGCGGGGAGTGGAAGAATCGAAGCTGCCGGGGTTGCGGAAGGAACTGACAGAGATTGCAACTAGAGTTGCGGAAGCCGCTGTCGATGCGAATGGAAGCAATCCTTCCGCCGCGGCGCAGCCTTTGATGCAGGTTGTGGCCGGACTGGAGCGGGCGGATTCTGAAGTGAATCAGTCCAGTTTGGGCGCTGCGGCAAAAGCTGATCTGCTGCAGCGGCTGCAGGAGAAAATCGCGCAGGCGCAGGCTGCCTTGAACGATTTGCTGGGCGTGACTCTGGCGGCGACGGTGGTGGCTCGCGCCGATACCAACGGTGTCAGCGCGAAGGAAGCGGAGGCGATGACCACCGTTTCTCCGGGGCAGGAATTTCTGGTGGCCGTCGATCTGCATAACGGATCGAACGACCGCCTCTTTCTGGACCGGTTGAAGCTGGAGGTGCCGGAGGGATGGGGCACGATCTCCGATAAAACCAAGCGCGAGGTCATCAAGCCTGGAGAAAACGAACGCGCTCTGTTTCGGCTGCGCGCGCCGAAGACTCCGCAGTACACGCGGCCTTATTGGCATCGCGAGAATCCGGAGACGGATAGCCTGAATCACATCGACGAAGAGAAGTATGTGACGCTTCCCTTCCCGCCTCCGTTGATGCGCGCGCATGTGGAGTATTCGATTGTGGGCGGGACCGGCACCCGCGGAAAGAGCGCTGTCGATGCGACGGTGGTAACGCCTTTTGTCGACGAGGCCGGGAAGGAAAGTGCGCGTCCGCTGGCGTTGGTTCCTGCGTTTTCCGTGGCGCTCGAGCCGGGGACACAGGTGATTTCGACTCATAACGGCTCGAGTTCTACGGTGACGGTGGGCGTGACCGGCAATCTGAGCCGCGAGGTGCGTGGCGTCTTGCGACTCGAGCTGCCCACGGGCTGGAGGTCGGAGCCAGAGCAGTTCGCGGTGGATTTCTCCCGCCGCGCGGAGAAGAGAGATTTTAAGTTCAAGGTCTTCCCTGCCGGCTTGCAGGAGGGACGAGCCAAGGTGCGAGCTGTGCTCGAGGCGGACGGCGAAAAGTTCAGCGAAGGCTACACTTTGGTGACGCGAGAAGATCTCGGCAGCTTCTACTATTACCAGCCGGCGGTGCAGCGAGTGAGCATTGTGGACGTGAAAGCTCCGCATGATTTGAAGATCGGTTACATCATGGGGGCGGGCGACGATATTCCGACCGTGCTGCAGCAGGTGGGCATGGATGTGACACCCATTCCCGCGGAAAAAATCGCCACCGCATTCTTGAGCGATTACGGAACCATTGTGTTGGGCATTCGCGCCTACGATACCCAGAAAGATGTGGCTGCGAATAATCGGAAGCTGCTCGAATTTGCGAAGGCAGGCGGAACTCTAATCGTTCAATACAATACGGGCGTGAGCGATTTTAATAGTGGGCACTTCACGCCATACCCCGCGGAGCTGAGCCGGGCACGGGTTTCGGTGGAAGATGCTGCGGTGGATATCCTGGCGCCGGACGACGAAATTTTTCATTATCCGAACACTATTACGGCTCGCGACTTCGACGGCTGGGTGCAGGAGCGCGGCCTCTACTTCATGGATCAATGGGATGAGCATTTCCAGTCGCTGCTGGCTTGCCACGATCCCGGTGAGGAGGCGCAAAAGGGCGGGCTTCTCGAAGCCCATTACGGCAAGGGAATTTACATCTATACGGGGTATGCGTTCTTCCGTCAGCTACCGGCGGGCGTGCCGGGAGCGGTGCGGCTATATGTGAATCTGCTGAGCGCGGGGCATGAAAAGCAGTAGCCAGTAGCCAGCGGTCAGGGGTCAGTGGTCAATGGTCAATGGTCAGTGGCCGGTAAATCTTGCGGCTCTCGAAATATGCAATTCGATGTTCAAGATGCAATGAACTGTTGGGAGGGAAAAACGTGCGTCATGACGCGAAGGGTTTGGTTCTGGCGCTGGGCGTGATGCTTGGAGTGATGCTTACGACCGCTAGCGCCGCCGGACAGCAATTTCAGCTCATGGAAACTTCCATCGAGGAGATTCATCGCGGCTTCGAGAGCGGCAAGCTGACTTGCCACAGCCTGGTGCAGCAGTACCTGGACCGCATCCAGGCCTACGACCAGCAAGGGCCCGCCATCAATGCCACGCTGTACGTGAACCCCAAGGTGCTGGAGCAGGCCGACGCCATGGACCAGCAACTCCAACTCGGCGCCAGGCGCGGAAAGAAGCTCGGCACCCGGTTCCAGCCACTGCAGTGCATTCCGGTGGTGCTGAAGGACAACTACGACACCGCCGATATGCCGACCACCGGGGGATCGCTGGCACTCAAAGGCATGCAGCCGGCGAAGGATGCGTTCACGGTGGCACGGCTGCGTGAAAACGGAGCTCTCATTGTCGGGAAGGCGAACATGCATGAGCTGGCGATCACCGGCATAACGGTAAGTTCGCTGGGGGGGCAGACGAAGAACCCCTACGAGCTGACCCGCACGCCGGGCGGGTCTTCCGGCGGCACCGGCGCTGCATTGGCCGCCAACTTCGCCGCCGTGGGCACCGGTTCGGACACGGTAAACTCGATCCGCTCGCCAGCCTCCGCGAACAGCCTGGTAGGGGTTCGTCCAACGCGCGGGTTGATCAGCCGCGCGGGGGTTATTCCTTGTTCATTTACTCAGGACGCGGTTGGGCCGATAACGCGAACCGTGGCCGACGCGGCGGTCATGCTCGACGTGATGGCCGGCTACGATCCCGACGATCCTGTGACGGCGCTGGGTGTCGGCAGGATTCCCGCAACCTATACCGCTTTTCTCGACCGCACCGCGTTGAAAGGCGCGCGCATCGGCGTGCTGCGCACATTGTTCGGCACCAGCCCCGATCACCAGGAGGTCAACCGGGTGATGGCCCGAGCCCTCGAAGCGCTGAAACAGCAGGGCGCAATTCTGGTGGAGATCGAAGATGCGGCCTTCGACACGGGCAAACTGGTTACCGATCTCGACGTGCAGAAGTATGAGTACAAGTTCGTTCTTAACAATTACCTCAAAGCTCAGCCCAATCCGCCGGTGCACTCGCTTGCCGAGCTCATCGCTACGGGCAATTACCACAAGCCTACGCTCGAGAAGTTCCTCGCTTCGGCGCAAAGCTATGAGGACGGGCTGAACGAAGCGGACTACAAAGACCGGCGCGTCAAGCTCGATGACCTGCGGCTACGGCTGGCGAACGCCATGGCGAAGAACAACCTGGTGGCACTGGCGTACCCGCATCAGAAGCGCCTGCCGGTGATGATCGGCGAGATGAATCAGGCGGAGCGCAACGGCATCCTGGCGTCAATTACGGGATTTCCGGCGATTACGGTTCCGGCAGGATTCTCGGCCCCAACTGCCCGTGCGCCGATCGGAGTGCCGGTCGGGATTGAGTTTCTGGGCCAGCCGTTTAGCGAGCCGCAGTTGTTCGAGATCGCCTACGGCTTCGAGCAAGCGACGCACGCGCGCAAACCGCCGCAATCGACGCCGCCGCTCCACGGCCGTTGAATGGATGAAACAGGATGAAATGTCGCGAGCAATGGCGGCCAGTGCTCGATGCTGAGATGCAGAAGTGGAGCGCTCAGTCTTGTGCCGAGCTGATCGCTACATTGCGCGACGTAGAAGTGGTATCAAGTTGAGGTCCGGGGAAAGGAATACACAGTCGAAGTGCAGCCCCTGGAAAACACCGATCGGTGTATCCAAGTGGGGGTGGACGTAGCGGAGGGCAGCGTTCCTGCTTCATTCCGGCCATTGAGCTCAAGCTTCAACGGCGAGAAGCAGCAACCGGAGGACGATAACCAAACCTGATGCGCGCTATTCGCATTCACTCCTATGGCGGTCCAGAGGTCATGCAGGGGGAGGAACTCCCGACACCCGAACCCGGACCGGGACAAGCCCTGGTGCGCGTGGAAGCCGCGAGCGTTAACTTTCTTGATGTACAAAAGCGGCGCGGCGAACTTGCGAACCAGGCGTTCTATCGCCGTAAAGGCGCAAGCGGACCCGAACTTCCGGCAACTCTCGGCAGCCAGGGAGTGGGAGTGGTGGAGGAGCTCGGCCCCGAGATCCGAAATATTCAGGTGGGGGACCGCGTCGTATTCGCGGGAGATTCTTACGCCACCCACGCTCTGGCGCCGGCTGCGTGGCTCATGCCCGTTCCCGATGGAATTGATGTCGAGCAAGCAGCGGCCGGGATGAACCAGGGTTTCCTCGCCTACGCGTTCACACATTTCGCGTATCCGATAAAACCGGCAGACTGGTGCCTGATCCAGGCTGCCGCTGGGGGCATCGGACTTCTGCTTTGCCAGATGGCGAAGTTCCGCGAGGGGCGAGTCATCGGCGTTACATCCACCGAGGAGAAGGCCAGATTTGTCAGAGAAGCTGGCGCGGACGAGGTCCTCCTCTCCCAACGATCCGATATTGCGAAAGAGGCGAGACGGATGACCGGCGGACGAGGGGTTAGCGTGGTTTACGACGGCGTGGGTAAAGATACATTTGAGGCCAGCCTCGATAGCCTGGCTTCGGGCGGATATCTCGTGATCTTCGGGCAGTCGAGCGGATACGTGCCTCCATTCGATCTAATGACCCTGCAGGAAAGAGGATGGCTATTTCTTACGCGGACGAACGGAAGCCCTTACATCAGGGAATACCCTCGCTATCTGGAGCGGTTTGTGGACTGGGTAAAGCAGGGGAAACTTTCCATCCGCGTTGATCGCACGTATCCCTGGCGGACGCTGCCCAGGCCCATGCGGCTTTGGAAGGACGCTTGGTCAGCGGTAGGATGTTGCTTCTCCCCTAGCTGAAGTGACGGTACCGAGCTTACCGACAAAATGCAGTCTCCATCACAAAACGTATCGCCATCTCCTGGCCTGATCCGCGGGATGGGGTTGGGGAGCGCGACTGCGCTCAACATGATCGACATGATTGGCGTGGGACCGTTCATTACCATGCCGCTGGTGTTGAGCGCGATGGGCGGGCCGCAGGCTATGCTGGGCTGGATTGCGGGCGCGCTGTTGGCGGTGTGCGACGGGTTGGTTTCCGCGGAACTAGGGTCCGCGTTTCCGGGGTCGGGCGGATCATATCGCTACTTGAGCGAAATCTATGGGCCGCGAAAATGGGGGCGGCTGATTTCTTTTCTGTTTATCTGGCAACTTTCCTTCAGCGCTCCGCTGTCGATCGCGAGCGGATGCATCGGGCTGGCGGGCTACGCGGCTTACTACTGGCCGGGCCTGGAGACGGTTTACGCCGCGCACACCGTGGCTTTGCCCATCCCGGGGGCCGGGGCGCTTCAGGTGAGCTGGATTGTTACGCCGGGAACCGCGCTGGCGATCGTCATCTGTTTGTTCACGGTCTTGCTGCTTTATCGGCGCATCACCGTGATCGGGCGGCTTTCGAAGATTTTGTGGCTGGGCGTGATGGCAACGATCGCATGGGTCATCTTCGCCGGGCTCACGCATTTCAACGCCGCGCGGGCGTTTGATTTTCCCCCCGGAGCATTCGCGCTTTCGCGCGGGTTCTTCATCGGGTTGGGCGGAGCTCTTCTGGTGGCTACCTACGATTATTGGGGTTACTATAACGTTTGCTATCTGGGCGATGAAATAAAAGATCCGACCAAGAATATTCCGCGGGCGTTGCTGCTTTCCATTCTGCTGGTAGCCTGTCTATATCTCATGATGAACGTGTGCATTCTGGCCGTGATTCCCTGGCGGGAGATGCTGCAGGCGGGGCACAACAACAGCGGATTGTACGTGGTGTCTTTGTTTATGCAGAGGATCTACGGGGCCTGGGCCGCCCGGTTCGTCACGGCACTGGTGATTGTTGCCGCCTTTGCCTCGGTCTTCTCGCTCACGCTGGGCTATTCGCGGGTTCCCTACGCAGCGGCGCTGGACGGCAATTATTTCCGGGCATTTGCCAAGGTGCATCCGGTTTACCGCTTCCCGCATGTTTCGTTGGTGGCGCTGGGAGTGGTCGCGGCGGCGTTCTGTTTTTTGCGGCTTCGGGATGCGATCGCGGCTCTGGTTGTGATTCGCATTGTGCTGCAGTTTCTGGTGCAGGCGGTCGGATTGATCGTGTTCCGCGTGACGCGGCCGGAAGCGCCGCGGCCCTTCCGGATGTGGCTTTATCCTCTGCCGGCGCTGGTGGCGATTGCGGGATTTCTTTTTATTTTATTCAATCGCCAGAACGCGGCGAAGGAAATACGATACGCGGTGGTGATATTGTTGGCGGGTCTGGTGATTTTTATGATTCGCGCTTGGAAGGGCGGGGAGTGGCCGTTTACTGCGGGCGGGGGAAGTTCATTCTTCCGGCTGAGAATTCGGCTGCGTGGTCAAAGTCAAAATCTTTAAACACCGGGGACACAGAGGTTCACGGGGTGACACTTTGGGTTTCACTTTCTCGCTGAAATGGAGGCTTGATCATGACAAACAGGTTTCGTTGTCTTGCGTTCTGCTTGCTGGCATGGGCGGCGGTTGCTTCGGCTCAGGAGCACAAGGGGAAGGATGAACACCGAACCGTCTCGCAGGTGCTGGATCATTCCGTCTCCGGAGTGGAGCGCGAGTTTCTTTCGGCGACCGAAGTCATGCCCGAAGATAAGTTTGCCTTCGTTCCCACCAACGGCGAGTTCAAAGGAGTCCGCAACTTCGGCGAACAGGTGAAGCATGTGGCGGCGGTGAATTATATTTTTGGCGCGGCGATTCTAAGCGAAAAAGTCCCCGTGGACGTGGGGGATGAATCCGGGCCGGCAACCATGAAGGACAAGGCGGAGATCATCGGCTATTTAAAAGACTCCTTTGCCTATGTCCACAAAGCCGTCGCGACCATCGACGAAAAGAACCTGGTGGAACCGGTGAAGAGCCCGTTCGGAGAAGGTTCGGTGACGCGACTGGGACTGGCGACCAGCGTTGGCGCACACTGCCTGGACCACTACGGACAGATGGTAGAGTACTTGCGCATGAATGGGATTGTGCCACCAGCCAGTCGGTAGGTTCGCGCTTTATGCCGCGGAAGATTTCTGTCGTGAAGATTGTCGACTTGCAGTTCGGCGGCCGCCATTTTCTGGAACCTGCGAGAAGAAGCTGCACAGGTGGCGTTGAAAACTGACGCCAGGCTGTTTGGCGAAACGGTCGGGATAGGAATCGATCGCGCGCAGGAAGTTCTGGATCTCCCCCTGAACTTGCTCACTGCTCGGCTGAGCGCTCCCACGCGGCTGGACGTGACGCTGCATCTTCGGTTACCGGTTACTGCAAGGAACGCGAGCGCTTTCGGTTCGGGGGCAAGACCGAAAGTATCCCGGAATCGCGCGCCGGTAAATAGCTCTTAAGTGGCGGCTTTAGGGTCACTCTAGCACAGGTCGATTGATTCCACCGCTATTCACCGTAAATTAATTTTCAACCGCGGGCGCCGCGTTGCGTGACGGAAGTCAGCAGCAACTCGGCACGAAGTTGGTTGCGGGATAAGTGCGCTCGGACGAAGTCCCGAGTTTTCCGGGTCGAAACCCGAGGGTCGAGAAAAACAATAACGGAGGGCCCCGCGCCGCTAAGAGCCGCGCCCAAGATTCCTGTGCTGCAAGTCAACTGCTGTAGGCAGGGCAGCAGCGGGCAGAAGGGCGCGCGGTAAGGCTGGTGGAGGCGGTCTTCCAGCGCGGGGCGCAGCAGCGTGTGCTGCCCTTGCGTAAAGGCCGCGAGAAGAAGCATGGAGTTCTGAATGTTGACCACCGCGTCGGCGCGGGAATATTCGGCGGGCAAAAGGCTGCGGGCTTTATCGGTGGATAGGCTCTGCTCCGGAATCGCGAGCAACAGCGGCCACTTCCCTTTCGGTCGAATCGACACCACCAAGGCCTCGGCCTGGCTCGACATGCGAGCCACCGTCAGACCTCCCATCCAGCAGGCGGAAGCGTTATCGGGATGGTGCTCGCGGCGTGAGGCTTCGCCGATGATTTGCGCATCGGTCCAGCGCAGGCCGCCGAAGTGATTGGCCAGCGCAACGCCTGCTAGACGTGCCGCCGCGGAAGAGCCGCAGCCTTTGCCGATGGGAATGTCATTCTTAATGCGAAGTGACAGGGGGATGATCTTCGCGCCCAGCGCCTGTAGAACTTCGCGATAGGTGGTCAGGATGAGGTGATTTTCCACTGACCGGCAGATTTCGGGGTCGCGTCCGGTTGCGCGGATGGAAAAGTCGGCAGCCGGACGGGCGTAGATTCTTATGTAGAGATCCATGGCCAGGGCAGCGGCGTCAAAGGCAGGACCTAAATTCGCCGAAGTGGCGGGAAGGGCTAAATCGAACGCGGGCGGGAGCCGGGTCTTTTTCGTGCGCTTGGGCATTCGGTCTTTGTGCTTGAGCATTAGAGCGAGGGGCCGGCTTTTTCAGCCTGCTCCAAAGTCTTGATCACAGCATCCAAAGTAGCGTCGATGATCGCCGGCGGGTGCTGAAGCGCCTTCAAGGCAGCGTTCTCGCCTTCGTGCCCCGTGCCCTTGAACAACTCGCCGCGATGGAAGTCCATGGTGAAGTCGGGGTCTTTCAGAAGATTTCCGGTGAGCACCAGCACCACCGTTTCTTCCGGTTTCACCAAGCCTTGGCGCAGCAATTTTTTCAAGCCGGCGAGCGTTACTGCGGAGGCCGGCTCACAGCCAATGCCCTCGCCGCCGATCTCGGCCTTGGCCTGGGCGATCTCGATTTCGCTAACCTCTTCACACGCTCCCCCTGTGGCCCGCAGAACGTTGACCGCCTTCTGCCACGAAGCCGGATTGCCGATGCGGATCGCGGTCGCCCGGGTTTCCGCTTGAACACTTATGAGATGTTTTCCCGAAGCTTCGCGCAAGGTTCGAACCAGGGCGTTCGCGCCTTCGGCCTGGATCACTGACAGCTTCGGCAGGCGGGCAATCAAGCCCAGATCGCGCATCTCCAGCAGCGCCTTGCCGATGGCGGAGCTGTTGCCGAGGTTGCCGCCGGGCACGATGATGTGATCGGGGGGCTGCCAGTCGAGTTGCTCGAGCAGTTCGAACGCCAGAGTTTTCTGGCCTTCGAGGCGGAATGGGTTGATGGAATTCAATTGGTAGACGGGAGCGCGCCGCACCAGTTCTTGCAACAAGCGCAGGCAGCCGTCGAAGTCGGTGCGAAGTTGGCAAGTGAGCGCGCCGTAATCGAGAGCCTGCGAGAGCTTGCTCCACGAAATTTTCCCTTCCGGCACGAGCACGAGGCTGCGCATGCCGCCGCGCGCGGCGTACGCGGCCATCGAGGCCGAGGTGTTCCCGGTCGAGGCGCAGGCCACCCATGTGTATCCGGCTTGGCCGGCGAAGGTGGCGGCCACGGTCATGCCGGCGTCTTTGAACGAGCCGGTGGGATTCATGCCCTGATGCTTGGCAAGGAGCCCCTGGACGCCGGTTGCGCGCGAGGATTGGGGAAGCTCGTACAGCGGCGTGTTGCCCTCGCGCAAAGTGATGACCTGCTGCTCGGAGTTGGGCGCAGGGAGCAGTTCTCTGAATCGCCACACGCCGCTCAGATCTAGCGGCGCTCTCGAAAGACGGCGCTGGCTCCAGAGGGATTTCAGATTCGCGGCAAGGTCGGCAGACTTCCACGCGAGATCGGTAATTTCGAGCAGGTTGCCGCAATCGGTGCAACGAAAATCATGGGCGGCAGAATTCGTCAGGGAGCCGCAGCCGATGCAATGAAAGCGATACGTGGCCTGGGGCGGGCTGGGCTGCGAGCCGCGGCTGTCAGCGCCTCGATCAGACGTGGTGGAAGGTGGCATCGAGTGGAAGATGATTGACAGAGAATTATAACTGGTGCGGGTTGCGCCTCTGCGCTTGCGGGAGTTGGCATGGGCAATTACTCTGGAGAAACGAGGAATTTATGAAACGGAAGGCACATCACTCCGAAACCAAGGCGGTGCGCGGCGCTGCAGACCTCGACAAGAAAAACGGGCCGCTGGCGACTCCCATCTATCAGACTTCGACGTTTGAAGTCACCGACAATGACGAGCAACTGCGGGCCACGCACACCGATCACTTCTACACGCGCTATGGCAATCCCACGATCACGGTTGCGGAAAAAACCATCGCGGAGTTGGAAGGCGTCGAGGCCGCGCTGATTTTCGCTTCGGGGATGGGCGCGATCACGACCACGATTATGGCTCTGTTGAAAAGCGGCGATCACGTGGTGGCGCAGCGCGATGTTTATGGCGGCGTCCACAAGTTTCTTTCGCAGTGGCTGCCGAAGATGGGGATCGAAACCACCTTCGTCGATACCACGGATTATGAGCAGCATGGGCGCGCAATTCGGCCGAACACCAAGCTGCTGTATCTGGAGTCGCCGACCAATCCCACTTTGCGCGTGGTCGATTTCCAGAAGGTCGCGGCGCTGGCCAGGCAGCACAAGCTGTTGAGCATGATCGACGCGACGTTCGGCACGCCGATCAATCAGCACCCCGCCGAATACGGCATCGATTTAATCATGCATTCGGGGACGAAATATCTGGGCGGACATTCCGATTTGATTTGCGGCGCGGTCGCCGGCCGTCGCGAATTGATGGAAAAGATCTGGGAGACGCGCACTACGCTCGGCAATTGCATGGATCCGCATGCAGCGTGGGCGCTGGTGCGCGGGCTGAAGACATTGGCGGTGCGAGTGGCGCGGCAGAACGAGAATGCGCTGCGCGTCGCCGAATTTTTGTCGGAGCACGCCAAGGTGCGGCGGGTGCATTACCCGTTTTTGAAGAGTCATCCGCAGTATGCCGTGGCGCGCGCGCAGATGAGCAGCGGCGGCGGCGTGGTGAGCTTTGAGGTCGAAGGCACGGGCGAGGATGCGCGGCGGGTGAGCGAGGCCATGCGTCTGTTCACCTTGGCGCCGAGCCTGGGCAGCGTGGAGTCGCTGGTGTCGATCCCGGTGCTCACCTCGCATGCCATGATTCCCGCCGAACAGCGCGCGCTGATGGGGGTGACCGAGCAGTTGGTTCGGCTCTCCGTGGGCATTGAGAATGGCGAAGATCTGATCGCCGATCTGGAAGGCGCTCTCGAAGCGGTGGCAGCGCCGCAGTCGGTGCAGGTGGGGTAACACGCCCCGAACTACCTTCAGAATGGGGCAACGTCTAGCGGCGCAGCTAGAAAATAAACTTCAACCCCAGTTGCAAAATACGTGGAAGGTGCGTGCCCGCGGAACGCAAGTAGCTGCTGCCGGCGCAAGTCGAATCGCCAGCCGAATTGTTGGCACCGCCGTAGCAGGCAATTTCGTTGGAATCCGTTCCCCGTCCAGAATTGTCCGCCGCCGAACCGGCATCTCCTCCCAGCCACGTATATTCCACGTGATTGAACACGTTGAAAGCTTCGGCGCGGAATTCGAAGTATTTGCTCTCGCTGATCGCGAAATGCTTCAACAGCGCCATATCAAAGTTCGTGCGCCAGGGGTTGCGCAGGATATTTCGGCCGGCGTTGCCGAAGGTAAGTCCGGTGGGCAGCACGAACACGTCGGGATTATAGAGAAGCGGACCAAAACCAGGGAGAGGTCCAGCCAGAGGACTGCCCGAAACTCCCTTCTTCGGATCACCAACCAAGTCGGGATACGAACCCGCGGTTGAAAAACCGTTGCCGACTCCGGCATTATCGGCGGTCGCATTAATGCCCTCGTTGTATATGCTGAACGGCGATCCACTCTGAATCAAGGTGATTCCCGACCACTGCCAGCCGCCGAGAAGGGAGTGGGTTAGTCCCTTCTTCTCGAAGAAGGGCAGATCGTACACGTAAGCCAGCGTGATGTTATGCCGCTGATCAAAGTTGGAACTGGCTCGATAGGCGTTGAGGTTGTAAGAGTTCACGAAGCCGGCGTCGTTGAAGTCCGAAGAGTCGTCAATCGAGTGGCTATAGGTGTAGGCCGCGTTCAGTTCCAGGCCACCGATGCTGTGGCGCAACGAGGCTTCCAACGCATTGTAATTGGAAGACCCGGTCTGGTCCTTGCGGGTGATGGTGCCCACGCCATTAAAGGGACGGAAAAGATCGGCATTGTTGCCGCAGGCCACGAATAAATTGACGGCTGCGCCCGAGGGAGGCCCACCGTTTTTCCCCGGAATGTAGGGCACTTTTGTCCCATAGGAAGTTACTGCATTCGTGGGCACGCCATAGGTATCCACAGAATCTACGCCGTTGCTTATATTGCTGCAGTCGGCGGCGCTTATCACCTGGCCGGGAGCGTAGGGGTTCTGGCCCGCGGTTACTGGAAACAGTTGGTTGTATTCGTAGGAACGCGTCAAGTGTACGCCTGCGCTGCCCACGTAGGAAACAGTCGCGATTGTATTCCTGCCGATATCGTGCTGCACGTCAAGATGCCATTGCTGCATGTAAGGCCAAGTCGCCTTGCTCGGCAGCGATACAAATTGCAAGGGAGTTGTCGTGGCGCCGGCGACGCCGAGCAGGCTCGAGTTCAGGCAGTCGTAGCCGGTGACTCCGCCACACGTGGCTGCCGAGACCGGACCCGGAGTGCTGGTAATAGGCGTGCTCTTGCTTTCGTACTCCAGTGATTCTGTATTGGATTCGTTGCCGTTGGTGTGCTCGAAGAAAATTCCGTAGCCTCCGCGAATCGCCCACTTGCCATCGCCCTTCGGATCAAAGGCGAATCCGATGCGCGGCGCGGGATTCCACCAGCGATTTTTCATGCAACCGGAGGGAACACCCGGCGTTACACCGCAATCTACCCAGCCATTATAGGGGTTGCCAATCACCAATCCAGTGGAGGGATCAACGCTGCTGGCGCCGGGCACGTAGAACGCCGGATCAAAGTTCCAGGCCAGATTATTCTCTTCGCGATAGGTGCCAAAGAAGCTGAGCCGCAAGCCGAGGTTCAGGGTCAGGCGATTGGTTACGTGCCAATCGTCCTGAACAAACGCCTCGTAGATCTTGTAGGCCTCGTGCATCTTGAGGGCCGCGCCCTCTTGCGTATATCCGCTGATGTTGCCAAGGAGAAGGTCGGCAAAGGCGTTGTTGCTGGTAACCGGGCTGGTATTGCTGTAAGACAATAAACCGTTCACGCCATAGCCCGGCTGAGGAATTTCGTTCTTGTGCGCATCCACATAGTAGAAACCGAACTGAAGGTTGTGAGGTCCGACTATTTTAGTAACGTTGTCGCGAAGAGTAACGGTGGGATTTGAGTTCAGCGGCCCTTCCGGAACGTAGCCGGGATCTTCGGCGAAGCCTCCGCCGTACTCTCCGCCGGCTATGCTGATGCCAGGAACCTTGCCGCCATAGCCGTTGTTGTAAAGTCCAACCGCCCCGAACCCACTGGGGCGCTGCCACGGCCCGGTCAGGTTGGTGCTGATGTGATCGGTGGTGTAACTCGCCACGAATTCGTTCAACAGCGTGGGAGAAATGTTGGCCGTAAGGCGGGCCACCATGCTGACACCGGGATTATTGAAGTTGGTCTGGACGGTGGGAAAACTCGTGCCGCTCGTCCACAGGGGAACCGGATATTGCTGATTCCAGGAGTCGTGGATGTAGCGAAAGCTGGCCCGCATTTTGTCGTTGATGTTGTGATCGATCTTGAATAACTCCTGGCGCCAGTGTGTGGGTAGCGTTGGGGTCGCGAACCAGGTATCGAGGACTCCGCTGCCGAGCGCCCCCGAGGCGATGTTGGGTTCGGGGATCAGGGCTTCCAATGCGTTGGTGACGGCTGGATTCGCAATCGGAATCTGGTTGCCTGGGTAGGTGTTATAAAGCTGGATGTTGGTGCCCAGACTGGGGTCGAACACGGTGCCGCCGAGACTGGCGGCGGGGCAATTCGGATTATAAGCGTTGCCCGCAAACGCGGAGTCGGCGGTCTGAAACGGCGTTCCGCTGGCCGGGCAGACATCGCTGAAGTTTCCCCCGCGTTCGGCCATGGTCGGAACCTGGGTGGAAGAAAAGAATCCAGATGCCGGCGTGAGTTCGCGACGCCACTCCTCCGAATAGAAGAAAAATGTTTTCTGCTTGTTCGTGTTGTAGAAGCCGGGGATATAGACTGGTCCGCCGATGGTAAAGCCGAAATCGTTCTTCTTGTACGCCGGAACCGAGGTTTCGAATTCCGGAGTCGCGTTGAAAGCGTCGTTGCGCAAAAATTCGTAGAGGTCGCCGTGAAACGCGTTGGTGCCGGACTTGGTTTCCACCTCCACCGTTCCCGAACCGTTGCGGCCATACTGCGCGCCGAAATTCGAGGTTAGCACTTTGACCTCGGCGATGGCGTCGATGCTCGGATAAACGTTCAGCGTGCTATTGCTGCCGTTGTCCAGTGCATCCCCTCCGTCGATTTCGAAGTTGTTGTATTCGGTGCGGCCTCCGTTAATGCTGAAGGCAACAGTGGAGGCGCCGGGTTCGCCTTCATCGGCTCCGGATTGGTCGGTGACGCCCGGCGACAGGGCTACCAGTTGCGTAAAGTCGCGGCCGTTCAGTTCAAGCTGACTTATTTCTTTCCCGGTGATGGTGCCGCCCAGGTCGGAAGACTGGGTCTGCACCTGCGCCACCTCGGAGCCTTGCACGACTACTTCGGTGGCGATAGTTCCGACCTCCAGAGCCACGTTGACGCGGGCTTTGTCCGCGACACGCAGGAGCACGCCTTTGGCCTCGTATTTCTTGAAGCCTTCCGCCGTAACGATCAAGTCGTAGGAGCCGATGGGCAGCGAGGCGAAGAGAAAATCGCCGCTGCTGTTGCTGGCGCCGGTGCGGCTAATGCCGTGCTCGGTGTTCTTGAGCACAACCTGGGCGCTAGGGATGGCCGCGCCGCTGGGATCGGTCACCGTGCCGGTGATGGAGGCGGTATCCTGCGCCCAGGCTGCGCAGGCAGTCAGAATCAAGGCTGCGATCGGCGCCAGCATGCGAATCGATTTCATCGAGCGTTCCCCTTTTTCGCGATCTTCTTCGCGATCCTTTTTCGCGATCTCTTCTCGCGATGTATTCTCGCGTGATCCCAGAATTCGGCGGCGTGTAGAATGCGAGCAAATGTTTATTAAAACGTATGAATAGTGCTGTTTCTTAATATAGGATGTCAAGAAAAAAGCGCAGGGAGGGCGCGCTTTTCCGATTTCGGCGGAATCGTTTTTTCGGTTAATCCCAATATGCCATATTCCCAATCCAGCTACGCGAGTCTGCGGGTGGACTCTCGAACCACCAATTCCGGGGCTACTTTGCGGTGATTGGCCGCGACCTCGCGTTTTTCCAGCACGGCGTGAATGCCGTCGAGCACGATGCCGACCGCGTCTGCGCCCATCGCCTCCATGGGCTGGCGAATGGTGGTGAGCGGGGGCGTGCACAGCGAGGAGAGCGCAACGTCGTCGAAGCCAATCACCGAGCAGTCGTCGGGCACGCGCACGCCGCCTTTGTTTAAAGCGCGGATGGCGCCGAAGGCGGTCATATCGTCGAAGGCGAGCAGCGCGGTGAATTGACGTTTTTGTTTGAGCAGTTCTTCGGTGAGCTTTTGCCCGGCCTCAAAACTGGAAAGCGGGTCGCGCGATTCCGGCAAATCCACAACCAGGCGCGGATCGATTTCGACGCCGCAATTCTTCGCGCATTTGCGAATGCCGTGCCAGCGCGGCGAGCTATCCGCCAGGGTCTTGGGGCCGCGAATGAATGCGATTTTGCGATGTCCGAGAGAATGCAAATGCTCGAGCGCGGCGTAGCCGCCGACCTCGTTATCGACGATTACCGAACTCATCGCGTCGCCTTTGAGTTCGCAGCCGATGAGGGCGGTGGGGATGCTGCTCTTCTCCAGATCGGCGAGCAGGTTGATATCGAGAAAGAGCCAGTTGGCGAGAACCACGAGGCCCTCGATGCGGCGGTCGAGCAGCATCTCGAGATAGCGTTCGAAGCGGCTGCGCTCGTTGTGCACGTCGGTGAGGATGGGCAGATAAGACGCCTGGTAGAGCGTGTTTTCGATGCCCCGCAAGACCAGCGTGCAGTAAGGATCAGTCATGTCGAAGACCATGACGCCCACGGTATGGCTGCGCTTGCTGCGCAGCGAGCGCGCGAACTGGTTGGGACGATAGCCCAGTTTTTCCGCGGCGCGGGTGATGCGCTGCTTGGTGACCACGGGGATATAGCGCGCCAGGGGAGCGTCGTTCAGGACGATGGAGACCGTGGTCGAAGAGAACCCGCTCTGCTTCGCGACATCACGAATCGTCACCATGTAGGACCGCTCCTGAAGGCTTGCGCGCGGTTGCGGCAGAGGTATTTCCGCAGCGCTGCCTCCCACTCTTGAATTCGCGCGAAGGCTGGCGGACACTACAGCAGAGAGTGCGATCAGTGTCAAGCAGACGAATTGGAATCGGAGTGGCCGGCGGGCTGTTCTTGGCCGCGCTTGCGATGGCTCTGGCGAAGCCGAGTGCATCGCTCCGCGCCGAGGCGCAAACGTCAACGATGACCCGAAACCCTGTGTCCGGCGCGGTATCCGGCCCCGCCAGTGCCGACCCTGGGCAAATTTTCCAGGCGGGGCAAGAAGCGCTGAGTCAAAATCTACTGGACGAAGCGGAGCGCGACTTCCGCCGGGTGCTGGCCCTCGATCCGCAGACGGGCGCGGCGTATGCAAATTTGGGCGTGGTCTACATGCGGCGCAAGCAATGGTCCCAGGCATTGGAGATGCTTCGCAGAGCGGAGCATCTATCGCCGCAATCGGCGGGGATCCGGCTGAACATCGGGTTGGTGTATTACCGGCAGAACGATTTTCTCAAAGCTATTCCAGTTTTCGAGTCGGTGGTGCGCGATCAGCCGGAGGCGGTCCAGCCACGCCATCTGTTGGGCCTGTGCTATTTTTTCGTGGAGCGCTGGGCCGATGCCGCCAACACACTGGAACCTCTGTGGGCGCAGGAATCGAGCCAGTTGAGTTATCTGTATGTGCTCTCGATCGCCGCTCATCGCGCCGGGCAAAAAGAACTGGATGAGCGGGCAACGGCACAACTCGTGAAGGCGGGGGAAGGCTCGCCCGAGTTCCATTTGTTCATGGGCAAGGCTCACTTGAATCTTGAGCAATACGATCTCGCGCTGGCCGACTTTCAAGCCGCAGCGAGGGCAGATCCGAAGCTGACTTTTGTTCACTTCAACCTGGGACTGACTTACCTGAAGAAGCAGGACTACGAACACGCGCGCGATGAATTTCTACAGGATGCCGCCGTAGAGCCCGATCTGGCGCTGAATTACGACGAGCTGGGAGACGTCTGCGCTCTCATGCAAAAAGATGGCGACGCGGAAAAAAATTATCGCGAGGCCCTGCGGCGCGATCCGCGGCTGGTGAATTCCTATTTCGGGCTGGCGAAAATTTATCAGCGGGAAGAAAAATACTCCGCCGCTCTGACCGCCATTGATGCCGCGGGCAAGCTCGACCCCGGCCGCACCGACATTCATTACGTGCGCGGCCAGGTGTTGCTGCATCTGGGCCGCAAGCCTGAAGGCAAAAAAGAACTGGAGACCGCGGTCCGCATTGACAACGAGAAGCGTGCCGAACGGCAGCGGCAAGTGGAGAGCGGCGCCGTGCCCTCGCCTGAGCTTTTGCAAGATGAGCCCTGATGTCGGAGCCGCACCCTGACGTGAGCATGAACTTGCGGGGGCACTGCCGCTTCGGTCGTTCCGTTTGGCCCACGGACCATTTGTCTATGGAGATCCCTCGTCCCGCTGGTGAAAACGCGGGCCTTCGGAATGACTCAAAATACTCAAAATAAGTTGGGAGCGCTGAGGTTTCAACGTGCACCGAACTCTCACGATCACCACCACCGGCGCGAACGCGGCGAACTCCGCTGCGCCGAGATTTTTTCTACGCGATGTGGCTGCCGATTGCGGGACTCTCTCTGGTTGGCATGGGCTTTGGCTCGGCGTGTTCGCGGCGGAGGAAATGGCTGGGCCTATTGATGATTGGCATGGTTATGTCTGGGCTACTGCTCCTGCCCGAGGTGGCGGAAGTAGCAGTGGAGGCGGTGGCGGAGGCGGCACGCCGGCCGGGAGCTACACCGTCACTATCACC
>Ga0187847_10000290_pt1 | contig 59804 bp, 50 predicted proteins | sample June2016WEW_4_10_FD_132458 | JGI IMG/M metagenome (GOLD analysis project Ga0187847, IMG submission 132458) | Peatland microbial communities from SPRUCE experiment site at the Marcell Experimental Forest, Minnesota, USA - June2016WEW_4_10 | ecosystem: Environmental > Terrestrial > Soil >...
CTGGTTTCGACGTTCGGGTGCGCGAACGGGCTGACGCTGGCCGGCGCCCGCGTTTACTACGCGATGAGCAAGGATGGGCTGTTTTTCAAGTCGGTGGGCAAGTTGAGCCCGAAATATAAGACGCCGGTTGCGGGGTTGATGGTGCAGGCGGTGTGGGCGACGGTGTTGTGCGTCTCGGGGTCGTATGGACAACTGCTGGACTACATTATTTTTGCGGTGCTGGTGTTTTACATCCTGACGATTTTGGGGTTGTTTGTGCTGCGATTCAAACAGCCCGACGCGGCGCGGCCTTACAAGGCACTGGGGTATCCGGTTCTGCCGGGTCTGTATATCGTGATGGCGACGTGGATTTGTATCGTATTATTGCGATACAAGCCACAGTACACATGGCCGGGCCTGGTGCTGGTACTGCTGGGCATTCCGGTTTATTTTCTCTGGTCGAAGCGATCGAGCGCCCAAGCTGAAGCCACGGCAACTTCAAACTGAAACCAACCGCTCAGGAGGAAGTCCCTTACTCATGCCCAGTCTCTTCCGCATTAAACCGATGTCGATGCTGACCGAGGAGTCGCGTGAAACCGGCGAACATACTCTTAAACGTTCGCTCAGCGCGCTGAACCTGATTACGCTTGGAATTGGTGCGGTGATTGGCGCCGGCATCTTCACGCTGACAGGGCAGGCAGCGGCGCTGCACGCGGGGCCGGCAGTGGCTCTGAGCTTTGTGCTGGCGGGCATTACCTGCGCTTTTGCCGGGATTTGCTATGCCGAGTTTGCCTCGATCATTCCAATCGCCGGGTCGGCCTACACGTATGGGTATGCGACGCTGGGCGAGCTTGTCGCGTGGATCATTGGCTGGGATTTGACGCTGGAATATGCGTTTGGTGCTTCGACTGTGGCCTCCGGTTGGGCGGGGTACTTCAACAGCCTTCTGCAGCAGCTCGGCATCGTGATTCCCCCGCAGTTGACCACCACCACAGGTAACGTGCTGGTGAGGTATCACGACATCTGGATCGATAAGATGTCTCTTCCGCCAGGAGTGAGCGATGCAGGACTGGAGCACGCGACGGGATTCTTCAATCTGATCGCGGTGCTGATTGTGCTGGTGATTACGACGATCCTGGTAATCGGGATCAAGGAGTCGGCGAACTTCAACTCGGCGATCGTGATTATCAAGCTGGCAATTGTGGGTATTTTTCTGATCGTGGGCGGCCTGTTTCTGTTTCATCATCCGGATGTGGCCAGCGCAAACTGGCATCCATTCATTCCTCCGCCGGACGGGCACGGGAACTTCGGATGGGGTGGAATCCCGGTGGCGGCTGCGTCGATCTTCTTCGCGTATATCGGATTTGACGCGGTATCGACTGCGGCACAGGAGGCTAAGAACCCACAGAAGGATATGCCGATTGGCATCCTCGGCTCACTAGTGGTTTGCACGATTCTTTACATCATGGTGTCGCTGGTGCTGACCGGGCTGGTTAGCTACAAGACGCTGAATGTGTCCGCGCCGGTTGCGCTGGCGATTGACGCAACGGGCGTGGGTTGGGGCTCGATGCTGGTGAAGGTGGGTGCGGTCTTCGGGTTGGCAACGGTGATGCTGGTGATGCTGCTGGGGCAGACACGTGTCTTTTACTCGATGTCGAGGGACGGCCTGTTGCCCAAGGCGTTTTCGGCTATTCACCCGAAGTTTCGGACTCCGTGGATTACGACGATCATCTTCGGCTCATTTGCGGCCATCATGCCGGCATTTCTGCCAATCGGGAAGCTTGCTGAGCTGGTAAATATTGGCACGCTGCTGGCGTTCACGATTGTGTGCGCGGGCGTCTGGATTCTGCGGGTGCGCAGCCCTGAACTGCACAGGCCTTTCAAGACTCCGCTGGTGCCGCTAATACCGATCCTCGGGATTTTGACCGCCGGGTATCTGATGACCCAGTTGGAACGCATCACATGGATTGTTATGCTGAGCTGGCTTGTTGTGGGTTTGGTGATCTACTTCACTTACTCGCGGAAACATAGCAAGGTGCAGAAGCTGGCGGCGGGCAAGTAGGGAATTGGAAGGTACGCAAAACGGCCTCCTTTGCAGGAGGCCGTTTTGTTGGCAGGTTTAAGCTTGTGGGATTGCGCTGGGTTGCAGAATGAACTAAACTAACAAGACTTAGTTTAATGGGGGCGCTATGCGGACAATCAACATCCATAAGGCCAAGACTCATCTTTCACGGCTGGTTGACGAGGCGGAGCAGGGCGAATCGTTCATTATCGCGAAGGCGGGCAAACCCAAGGTACAGGTTACGGCGATTCCTGAGTCACATTCCCAGCGGAAGAGCCTGATTGGCGCGATGAAAGGCATGTTTACTCTTCCGGAGAATTTCGAACAAATCGACAGAGAATTGGACAAGGAGATTGAGAGGTTGTTTCTGGGTGAAGACGCGCAATGATTTGTCTTCTGGATACCCAGATAGCGATCTGGGCATTGTTGGACGACCGCCGATTGAGCAGTCAGGCCCGCGAGATTCTAAGTGATCGAGACAACGAATTTCGTTTCAGTGTCTGCACACTCTGGGAAATGGCAATCAAGCGAGGCCTGAAGAAGCCTGATTTTCCGTACGATCCCCGCGAGATCCAAAGGTTTCTCATTCGCCACGGCTGCGAAGAGTTAGCGATCCAAAGTGAACATGTCCTGAAGGTTGAATCCCTTCCGCCTATACACAAAGATCCCTTCGACCGCCTCCTGATTGCCCAGGCGATGGTCGAAGGGATCATCCTTTTGACCGCCGACCCGCTGATTGCCCAATACCCTGGACCAATCAAGCAGGTTTAACTATCAGTTGACGGTGGCTTTGGCGCAGAACTCGTCGAAGGCGCGGACCAGTTCGCCGGCGATTTGGGGGGCGGTGGCCTGCTCGATGATGTAACGCTGCATGAGATAGACGAGCTTTCCGTCGCGGAGGATAGCGATGGCTGGGGACGTGGGCGGATTGCCGTCGAAGTAGCTGCGGGCGCGCTCGGTGGCTTCACGGTCCTGACCGGCGAAGACGGTGATCTTATGATCGGGCTGGGCGGTGGAGTTGGTGAGCGCGAGACGGACTCCCGGGCGCATTTTACCGGCTGCACAGCCGCAGATGGAATTGACGACCAAAAGGGTTGTGCCCGGCTGCGCGAGGGCCGCGTCAACATCCTCGGCGGTGCGGGTTTCCTGAATTCCGGCGCGAACGAGCTCCTCGCGCATCGGGATTACCATCAGTTCTGGGTACATGTATGCCTCCGGCAGGGAATAAGCCTGTCACCATTCTATCTTGAAAGCTGTGGTGTTGGTTGAAGCCGATGGGCGTTGAAGGAAAGATGGAAGAAAACAAACCGCTAGCGCCGTTCACGACTTTCGGGATCGGCGGTCCGGCGCGCTGGTTTGTGGAGGCGACCAGCGAAGACGAGATTATGGAGGCGACGGGGTGGGTGCGGGAGCGCGGGCTGCCGCTGTTTGTGCTGGGCGGGGGGAGCAACCTGCTGGTGGCGGACCGGGGGTTCGATGGGCTGGTGCTCAAGGTGGGGTTGCAGGGAATAGCGACTTCAAGCGCGGGGGATGGAGGCGGTGACGTGATTTATAAAGCGGGAGCCGGCGTGGACTGGGACGGTTTTGTGGAGCGGACGGTGCGCGATGGGTGCGCGGGAGTGGAATGTCTTGCCGGAATTCCTGGAACGGTGGGAGGGACACCGGTGCAGAACGTGGGCGCCTATGGGCAGGAGGTAGCGACCGTAATTTCGGAAGTACGGGTGCTTAACCTGGCAGATATAGCGTTTGTGGCGTTTACGGCGGCGGAATGTGGGTTTTCCTATCGACGGAGCCGGTTCAATTTGGTGGATAGAGGCAGGTATATTGTGACCCGGGTTGACTATCGGCTGATCCCTGGGAGCGCGCCGACGGCGGGTTATCCGGACCTGCAGCGGGCGATTGGGCGCGAATTGAAGGGAAGCGAGCCGGCACTCACCGACGTGGCGAGGGTGGTGCGGCAGGTTCGGAGATCGAAAGGGATGCTGCTGGTGGAGGGTGATCCCGATTGCCGGAGCGCAGGGAGCTTCTTCAAGAATCCGGTGGTGGACGCGGCAGCGGTGCAGAGGATTGCCGAGGTGAGCGGGAAAGAGCCGCCGACGTTCCCGGCTGGAGCGGACGGCGCGGGACAGGTAAAGGTGCCGGCGGCGTGGCTGATTGAGCAGGCTGGATTCGCGAAGGGGTTTGCGCTGGGGACGGCGGGGATTTCGTCGCGGCATACGCTGGCGCTGATCAATCGCGGAGGGGCAACGGCGGCCGAGATTCTGTCTCTTGCGTGGCGGATTTCCGAGGCGGTTGAGGCACGGTTTGGAATTGAGTTGGAAAGGGAGCCGGTGCTGCTGGGGTTTTGAAAAGGGCCTTGAAACAGGTTCAGCTCTGCGGCTCTGCAAAAAGCGGCGTACGCTGGTAGGCTAAAGCCAGTCATGGACGACAATTTGCATCAATTACGCTGTTTCGGTTGCGGGACCCGGGTTCCGCGCGGCGAGGCCAAGCCGGATTTTCGATGTGCCCTTTGCGGTGACCTTTTCGAAGTTGAGTACCCGGGCTGGAGCCAGCGCGGAGGAAACGACCGGCCCAATGCGGGCGCCCTGAAGTGGCTGTGGCGGGAACGCCGCTGTTCATCGGAGGCTTTGGACCGCTCAGGGGTGTGGCGATTCCGCGAGATGCTGCCGATTCTGAACAGCTTTGGGAATGCGGTGACCCTGCAGGAGGGGAACACTCCGCTCTATCATCTGCCGCGGATCTCGAAGGCTCTGGGAATCGACCAGATTTTCGCCAAGCACCAGGGGATGAATCCTACGGGGTCGTTTAAGGACACGGGAATGACCACGGCGATGAGCATTGCCAAGGAGCGCGGGTTTGAGTGGGTGGCGTGCGCGTCGACGGGAAACACATCAGCGGCGATGGCGGCCTATGCTGCGCGAGCGGGATTGCGCGCGCTGGTGCTGATTCCGGATGGAAAGATTGCGTGGGGCAAGCTGTCGCAGGCCATGGATTATGGTGCGGTGACCTGCCAGGTGAAGACGGACTTCGATGGCTGCCTCAAGCTGCTGATCCAAGTGGTGAAGGAAGCGCACATTTACCTGCTGAACTCGGTGAACCCCTTCCGTCTGGAGGGGCAAAAGACGCCGGCGTTTGAGATCGCGGAGGCGTTCGACTGGAATGTGCCGGATCACCTGATTGTGCCGGGTGGCAACCTGGCGAATAGCTCCGCGCTGGGAAAGGGTTTCCGCGAGATGAAGGAACTGGGCCTAGTGGCAAGGGTTCCACGCATTTCGGTGGTGCAGGCGGAAGGAGCTAACCCGCTGGTGCGAAGCTTCAAAAATAGCAAAGGTGCGGAGATGGAGCCGGTTGAGGCGCATACGCGGGCAACGGCTATCCGCATTGGCAACCCGGCATCGTGGCGCAAGGCGGCGCGGATCATTCAGGACACGGGCGGCTGGTGCCTGGATGTGACGGAGGCTGAAATCGCTATTGCGAAGGCGGAGATAGGTGCAGAAGGCCTGGGTTGCGAGCCGGCTTCCGCGGTGACCTTGGCGGGGCTGAAGAAGTTGCAGACGCAGGGTGCGATCCAGTCGGGCGAGACGGTGGTTTTGTTGCTGACAGGACACACGCTGAAGGATGCCGATTACACTATCGAATTCCATCGGGGAACGCTGCTGAAGGACGAGGAGAAAGCAGGCCGGGAAAAGGAAATTGACGGACTGCGCAGGAATGCGCAAGCTGTGGAAGCTATACCTTCCGCAGTGCTGGCCACTTTGAAGGACACAGCGGGATGAGCGAAGAATTGAAGGCAAGGGGCGGATTGTTTCGACTGCGCCTTCCTGCCACTTCCGCAAATCTCGGGCCGGGATTTGATGCTGCCGCCGTTGCATTGGACTTCTACCTGGAGATTGAGGCTGAGGAGGCGCCGGAGTTTGCGATTACCGCACACGGGCGCGACCGGGAACGCTGCGGGAAGATCGATGACAACCTGATTCTGGCGATCTATAAAGGAATTCTGCAAGCATGCGACCGCCCGATTGTCCCGTTAGCGATTCGGATGGAGAACGGAATTCCGCTGGGGATGGGCTGCGGCTCGTCGGCTGCGGGACGGCTGGCGGCGATCGCGCTGGCCGTGCATTTTGGGCGACTTTGTTGGGGTTCGCAACGCATCCTGGAAGAGGCGTGCGTGCTGGAGGGGCATCCGGACAATGCAGCGGCGTGCTGGCTGGGCGGGTTTGTGACGGCGGCATGCGAGGGTGAGTCAGTGCATTGGGTCCGGGTGGTGCCTCCGGCAGAATGGCGGGCGCTTGTGGTTCTTCCGTCTGAGCCGCTTGCTACCGTGAAGGCGAGGGCTGTGCTGCCGGAAAGTTATTCGCGGGCGGATGCGGTAGCCAACATCCAGTCGGTCTCCCTGCTGGGGCTTGCGTTTGCCCAGGGCCGCGGGGATTTGCTGCGGACCGCGATGCAGGATCGAATCCATCAGCCATACCGCGCTTCGATTTGCCCGTTGCTGCCGCGGTTGTTGCCGTTGGCTGGGGAGAATGGGATTTTGGGTGTGGCACTTAGCGGCGCGGGCCCTGCTGTTCTGGTCATTGTCGAAAACGAAGGAATGATGGACGGGGCGGCGAATGCGATTCGTCTGGCGCTTGATGGAACTGCTGAGCCCGAATTGCTGCGCAGCCGCTTTTTGCCGAGCGGAGCGGGCGATGGATGGGAGCCGGTACCAGCTTGAGGTGGTGCCGAAGGCATTGAAAAGGTTGTCAATTCGCAAATGTTTGGAGGCAATGCCGTAACATATTAGTAATCCCCCATTGGTGATTACCCTGTGGATTACCTAAGATTCCTTGCTATTTGGGGGAAGAACACCTAAATTCGCAGCGTGGGCAGTTCTGGGGGAGGGCTGCTCTAGCGCCCGTGATCCTAACAGGATCCGGGCGCTTCTAATTTGGTGCTGGATTTTACACGGTGCAGAAAAAGCGCGATGAGCTTTTGTCCTTATGGTCAATTTTTGGTCTCACGATTTCGGTCCTGGTATTGACGGTTCGGGAGCAGTCTGCGACTTTCGTGATGCATACGGCATCTTATAAGGGCGCGCAAACCAGTACACTGGATTGAGTGCAGAAGCCGTAAGGAGGATCATGGCGGGTTTGGGAGTTTTGGAAGTTAGCGATGCGACGTTCGACAAGGAAGTGCTGCAAAGCGAGCAGCCGGTTCTGGTGGATTTCTGGGCTGTGTGGTGCGGGCCCTGCAAGGCGATTGCGCCGATTGTAGACGGCGTTGCCGCAACTTATGCGGGACAGTTGAAGGTGACCAAGGTAAATGTGGACGAGAATAGCGCGACACCATCACGGTATGGAATTCGCGGAATTCCGGCGCTGCTCTTCTTCAAGGGTGGTAAAGTGGCCGACCAGGTGGTGGGGTATGTACCGCAAGACGTGATTGAAGAAAAAGTGAAACGCCTGCTGGCGTAAGGCGCTTTAGTATGTTTCGCCCACTTTAAGAAGGAAAGGCCCGGTGAAGATTCCGGGCCTTTTCTCATATACGATTGATTCTGTTTATCTTATCTGATGTGGGTCCGTACCAGATGGGGCTTCTAATCTTGACCCGGAAGGGCCGGGTTCCGGTCCGAGCCGCTTGGGGCATTCCTTCGGCATCGATTCCATCCGCGTCGCACCCACGCGGCTTAGGCCAATCGCCCGCATAGCGAACTGGGAACCAGGTTCGCGAACCACATTCTTCAAGTTTCGCGCTTGTCAACGTTGAGCAGAGCAGGGAGTGGTCAGTCATCCTGGCGATGGAAGGGTAATCGCAGGAGTGGGTCGTTCGGGTACTCCGGTGTCTGTGCGTGGCGCGGTGCATTGCCGAGTTCTGAATGATCTGCCGTGCGGGCGTTTTCGTGAATCCGCGAGCAGGCAATGCGTTGGCTTGAAGGACCTTAGCTTGCAAACCGGAGGCTTTAGGAGCATATTTGGAGGAATCCCAGAATTAGCTTCCGCTGTTGCAACAGGTAAAACTCGACTGGAGGACGACCATGCCATGTCAACTCTGTGGGACTGAGGGGCCAGTAAAGGCAGTTAATTTCCGGCAAAACATCGGCATGCTAGTGGCCCGGAGATCGGCGACGATAGAAGGGGAATTGTGCCGGCCCTGCATAGGCAGAGTCTTTCGCTCGTACACCTTTACCACTCTTGTTCTTGGTTGGTGGGGAACAATCTCACTCGTGCTTACCCCGCTTATTCTGATTTCTAACATCGCACAATATTTCAGTTCGCTCGGTCTTTCAGAGCCGGGAATCAGTGCCATGGACAGACCCATCGCAGCAACGCCCCCGCCTCTCGCCGGTGCCGTTCCCTTCAAAATCAACATAACTGTCGGAGCGATCTTAGTCTGTATAGGACTTGGGATTGTTGCGTTTAACCACGTAGAGGCTGTAGAAAAGATTGCGCCTGGCCTGAATGCAACCCTTCACCAGGGGCCGATCACCGATGAATCGGATGGTGAATATGTCGGAATGCAAATCTGGAAGGATATAGGTGTATTGGAGGCAGACATCAAGAGCAAGGCGTGGAGCGACATCAGGAAAGAACTCCTTGCCAGGGAACCTTCCCTGACGGATTTCAATGCCCAGAACAAGACATTTCAAGAGCGGCTCGTAGTGGAACGCAACGCGAATCTGGGGGCTGGAGATGTATGCGAGAACCTTGCGCTCACGGAACTGGGACCTGCCCTGAAAGACTACGGGGCGGCTATGAACGAAATGTTCGCCTTTATAAAGAGCGCTCCAGAGCTTACAAGCGAGAAAGCAACCGCAGTGGATGCGTTAGCGGATCGGGAAACGACCTCGGTGAAGGAACTGCAGGCATACATACAACATAACCGCAGCCGCGGTTGTAACAAGTGAACCGGCGATCAAGATAAGACCGAAAAAACGCGTGATTACTTTCGCCGTCTACCTATACTTGCGCAAAACGCCAAGGACACGACCCTGAATCGCCACCTGGGCAGCTGGAACGTAGATCGGTTCCATCTCCATGTTGGCGGGCTGCAGGCGAACGACGCTGCCTTCGGAGTAAAAACGCTTCAACGTGGTTTCGGCGCCATGAACCAACGCCACCACAATCTCGCCCTGGCGTGCGGTACGGGTTCGCTCCACCAGCACGTAGTCGCCGCTGATGATGTGCTCATCGCGCATGGAATCGCCCCGTACCTCGAGGGCAAAGACATCGCGATTGCCCACCACATCGTGCAGTGAGATGCTGTCAGGAAATTCCGATGTCTCGACGGGGAGCCCGGCGGCGATTTGACCGGCCAGCGGAAGACGATCGCTGGAGCGGGTTCGTGAACCGGGGGGTAGGACGTCGATGGAGCGGCTGCGATTGTGGACGCGGTCGAGCAGCCCTTTCTTCTCCAGATTGGTAATGTGCTTGTGGACGGTTGCCAGGCTCTTGAGCCCCATTCCGCGGGCGATTTCCTCGAACGATGGGGAATACCCATTGCGCGTCACAAATGCCCCAAGGAAGTCGATGACTTCTTTTTGTCTGCGTGTAACAGCCATGGGCGCATTATAGCGAATAAAAAGCGAATTGCACCAGAACTTTTTTGGAATCTTCGTTATTTGTTCGTAGAGGGAAGATAGCGAGAATTTGAAATGGAAAAGAGCGATCCCGTCCAGCTAAAGAAAACTGAACAACGTGCCGATAAGTGGTTTGGAATCTCGCTGCAACGCCAAAGTTCAGCGGGCAGGTGAATTCTCCGAGGCAAGATGATTTCGCTCAAAAAGTATCTGGATGCTGCGACGGTGGGTACAGGGGTGCAGGATGAGCCTGACGAATCTGGAATTCTTCCCGCGACGATTGCCGCTTACCGCTCTGCTTTGTCGGAGATGGGCGGTTGTGGGGTGGACGTCTGTCCAGCCCTTGGAGAGGAATTAAAGCAGAGCCTCAATAAATCGAGCGAAGGTCTTTCCGCGCCACCGAGCCGCGAAACAGTTCTGGCCACGGAACGGGACGTCCGGCACAAACTGCAGGATTGGGGCAGAAAAGCTGCGCGACACTATCGGGATAGGACCGAAGAGGTCAAGGGATTGTTGATTGTGATGGCGCGAACCGCCGAATCGGTGGGAGAACGCGACGTGCGTTACCGGGGCCAGATCAGCGAGGTAACGGCGCGGCTCAGAAAGATAGCGAGCCTGGACGACTTGACTGAGATACGCGCCTCGATTGAAAAAAGCGCCGGCGAGCTGAAGACATCGATCGACCGAATGGCCGCGGAGGGGAATGCAGCGATCGAGCATCTTCGCGCCGAAGTTTCTGTGTATCAGACCAAGCTGGAAGAAGCGGAGGAGACGTCGTCTCACGATGCGCTGACTGGCGTCCGGAGCCGTGTTTTCGCGGAAAGCCAGATTGCGCGCCGGATCGCGGAGGGTACGCCTCACTCCATCGCCATTCTGGACATTGATGGCTTCAAGCGAGTGAACGACGAACATGGCCATCCAGTGGGGGACGAGCTCCTGAAGCAATTTGCCGGGGAACTGAAATCAGCGTCCCGATCTACGGATGTAATCGCACGCTGGGGCGGGGACGAGTTTCTGGTTCTGCTGGATTGCGGCAGGGAGTCAGCGAGCGCCCAGACCGATCGCTTGCGGCAATGGGTCTGTGGGAACTACAAGCTTCATGGAACCAATGGTTTGAAGACCGTGAAGGTCAATGCATCTATTGGTCTCGCCGAATACTTCCAAGGCGAAACGATGAAGAGTGTGATCGAACGCGCCGATGCCGCAATGTACGCGGACAAGGCAGCCTCGCGCCGTGCGAACGGAGTCGCTGCGCAGAGATAGATTCGAACGGCGGCCGAGCTATCTTTCCAAGATTGGATCGCGCGGGGGTTGGTTTCCAGCTTCCGGAATTCGGTGTCGATTTCCACAGCAGTCCCCGAGATTCGTGGTGTCCATCACAAAGCCTGAGTTCATTCCCATTTCAGGAAGCCCTCCCAGCCTCAATTCCGTCTTGGTCTCCCTTCTCGTACTTTCTCATTTCCAATCTTGAGTTTATTTTCCGCCGGCGAGAAGGTGGAGGAGTGCCAATGGTTAGCAAATACCAACGGCACAGCCCGAATGAAGGGTTTTGAGAACAAGCAGGCGTTCCAGGTTTAAGGACCCTGCCAGGAGAGGCAGCCATGAGGTTATTGATCGCCGAAGACGACAAAGCTCTGGGATTGTTTTTGAGCCGTGGTCTGGAGGCCGACGGCCATCAGGTCCGTGTGGTCTGCGATGGAGGAGCGGCCGTGGAGGCGTTCCGCGAGGAGATGCCGGACCTCACGATTCTGGATTTGAACATGCCGGTGAAGGATGGCGAGCAGGTGCTGGAGGAGGTTCGCCGGCTGAATGCCGAGTTGCCGATCCTGGTGCTTACGGCCCGCCAGGAGCTGGACACGCGGGTCCGGTGTCTGGATCTGGGCGCCGATGACATGATGATCAAGCCATTCAGTCTGCACGAGTTGCGGGCCCGTTGTCGGGCGCTTCTAAGGCGCAAACGGGAGACCCGGTTGCAACTGCGCGCCGGGGATCTTGAACTGGACCGGCTGGACCATACCGCGCGGCGCGGGATCCGGCAGATTCTGCTCACGAACAAGGAGTTCGCGCTTCTGGAGCACCTGATGCTCAACCGCGGACATTGCGTCTCACGGGTACAACTGCTGGATACGGTCTGGAATCTGGAGCCAGCGCAGACCACCAACATTGTGGATGTGTACATCAACTATCTTCGCCGCAAGCTGCAGGACCCGCCGCCCGGGGAACTGATACGGACCGTACGCGGGAAGGGGTATGTCATTCCGATGGATGCGGACATGCATCCTGCCGCACTGCCGCTTCCTTCTGAATTACCAGCAATGGCGTCCGCCGCCGTGCCAGCGGTGGTATTGAACTAACTCTTTTCAACCCTGTCGAACCTGAGGAGAAACTCCCATGCAACTCGTTCATACTCCAGTCACTAGCGCGGCATCCCGGATTCGTCCACGCGCCGTCCTCGTGGCCAGCGCGGACCGCAGTTTCCGCCAGCGGCTTTCTTCGACCCTGTCCGGCTTGCGCTGGCAGGTGACCGAGGCGGAGGGTGGCGCGCAGACATGGGCCCACGCCGAAGCCAATACCCTGGACGCCATCATTGTCGATTCCTGGCTGCCTGATCTCGACATATCCGAGCTCCTCAAGGACCTGCGTAATGCCTTTCCGGAAGTCGACCTTCTGACGACGGGAAGCTCCCCGGTGCAGGAAAGCCAGCGCGGCCCCTATCGCCAGGAGTTGCTGTATGCTTTGCGGCGGTGCCAGGACACCGACACTGCGGCATGGAACGTGGCGCCGGTGCTGACCAACCAGGCGCCTGCGCTAGGCAGAGTGACGCCCGTTTTCGAGCCGATTGCGGCCGACAACCGAGTGGGCTCATCCACTGCGAATATCTCTCCGGTCTTTCCCGCGCTCCTGCCTGTAGCTCCGATTCCCGTGCTTGTCCGGAGGACCGACTCGCAGCCGGTGGACCGGTTGCCGGAACTGATTGGGAATGCTCCTTGCATGCTTGAGGTGAGCCGACGCGTTCGCCTAGTGGCCCCACGCACGACGCCGGTGCTGATTGAAGGCCCAACCGGATCGGGTAAGGAACTGGTGGCGGAAGGCCTGCACCGGTTGTCTTCGCGAAGCCGCAAGCCTTTTGTTGCCATCAATTGCGCGGCAATTCCTGAAGCGTTACTGGAAGCCGAGCTGTTTGGTCATACCCGGGGTGCGTTCACGGGCGCGGTGCAAGGGCGGGTGGGCAGAATTGAGGCAGCGGACGGGGGAACGCTTTTCCTGGATGAGATTGGCGAGATGCCGCTGGCGCTTCAGGCCAAGCTGCTGCGCTTTGTGGAGTGCGGCGAACTGCAGCGGGTGGGGGATAACGAGACGGTCAAGGTGGACGTTCGCATTGTGGCGGCCACGCACCAGGCACTTGCCGAACAGACCCAGTCGGGAGCCTTCCGCGCCGATCTTTACTACCGGCTGGCGGTATTCCTGATTCGCACCCCTGCGCTGGCAGATCACACCGAGGATCTTCCCTTGCTGGTGGCTCACTTCATGGAAAAGATGGGTCGCGAAGCGCCGGTGAAGCGGGTCGATGCGGAGGCACAGGCCAAACTTGCCGCCCATTCGTGGCCGGGCAATGTTCGAGAACTGGAGCATGTTCTGGAACGGGCAGCCATTCTTGCCGGGGACGAATCCGTGCTGACGGCCAGCGAGATCGATTTCGGGTTCACCGTGAACTAGGATCGGGCGGATATAGGTCCAGGGTGGACCGCGAAGGAGTAGCCATGGAAATGCAGGTGGAAACGCGGCTGAGCGACCAGTTGGGCCGGTACCTTGATTTGGCGACCAGCCAAGCCAAGCTGGCCGAAGCGAACATGGCCAACATCGACACCCCCGGCTACAAGGCGCTGGGGATGGATTTCGAGGCGGAGATGCGGGAAGCAATGGAGGGTGTGGACCAGGGAACAGGGGCGAAGCCAGTGAGGGTGAAGGCTACCGACGGGCTGATCGCACGCCCGGACGGCAACGATGTGTCGCTGGATCGCGAGAGCCTGAACCTGGCCGAAGCGCAACTGAAGTTCAAAACCGGGGTGGCGCTGCTTCGCGTGGAGAATCAGCGCGTGCTGGACGCCATCCACGCCGACGGCAAGTAGGAGAAATGCGATGAACATGTTTGGGATGATGGAGACCTCGGGCGGCGCCATGCAGGCGGAGCGGATGCGGGCCGAAGTGGTGGCCGCCAACATGGCCAACGCGGAGACGACGCGCACCGCGGAGGGTGGACCTTACCATCGCCAGCACGTGGTGTTTGCAGCAAACCAGGGGAATTCGGGGTTTCTGGATTCAATGGCTGGGGCTGTGGGAAACTCTCTTTCGGGAAACGCTGGAGCTTTTCTCAACGCTTCTCCGGGTTCGTCCCTGCTGAATGGAGATTCTTCCGGCGGGGACCTGCCGGGAGTGCATATCGCGGCGGTGGTGGCTGATCCCGGGCCTGCGCTCAAGCGCTACGACCCGAGTCACCCGGACGCGGGGCCGGACGGATATGTCTCGTATCCGGACATTAATCCGCTCACAGAGATGGTGGATCTGATGGGGGCAACACGTGCGTATGGATTGAATGGTTCTGCCGTGCAGGCGGAAAAGGGCATGATTACCTCGGCTCTTGAAATTGCCAAAGGATAACAGGGAGGACGAATGAACGCGATCGATTCAGTTGTTTCCGCAGTATCGACAGCAGCCGGAGCCAATCCGGCGTTCAAGGCCCATGTGCCCGCCGGTGGCCAGAGCGCCGGCCCAGCTCCGTTTTCGGACCTTTTCTCCGATGCAGTGGGGCAGGTGGGGAAGCTGGAAAGCGAAGCGCACGAAACCGTTTCCGGATTGATGACCGGCACCGGGGTGGATGTGCACCAGGCGATGATTGCCACGGAGAAGGCAAGCATGGGCTTTGAAATGGCCCTGGCAGTTCGCAACAAGGCAGTTCAGGCCTATCAATCGGTGCTCGGGATGCAGTTCTAAGTTCTCAGGGGATAACTGAACCATGGCGACCGGAACACAGATGGAGAAGAGCATGCCGGTACCGCCCGGATCGCCCCAGATTACCGACCGGCTGGCCGCTCTGGGCACGATGGCGCAAGTCCGCTGGGCGGGAATGAGGCCGGCGCAGCGCGGCTGGGCGATTGTATCGGGAACTCTGATAGCGGCTCTGGCCGGAGGTCTCCTCTGGTATGGGTTGCGCACGGATTGGCGCACTCTCTATGCCGGTCTGGAGCCGGAGGACGCGCGGCAAGTGGGGCAGGTTTTGACCCAGGCACAAATTGCCTTTGAACCGACCACGGACGGGACCGGGATTCTGGTTCCGGCTCCGCAATTGGACAAGGCGCGCCTGGTAACCGCCGGGAAAGGAACCATCAAGAGCGGGCGCCTGGGATTCGAGATTTTCGACAAGCCGAACTGGGTGGGATCGGAGTTCGACGAGCAGGTGAACTTTCAGCGGGCTCTCGAAGGAGAGCTCGAGCATACGGTGGGTTCCCTGGCCGATATTGAATCGGCGCAGGTCCACCTGGTTTTGCCCCATGATTCGCTGTTTCACGAACAGGAGCGCCCGGCCAAGGCATCGGTGGTGATTAAACTCCGCCACCGGTCGCTTGCAGATGGCGAGCCCGAAGCGATTCGCAACCTGGTGGCGTCGGCGGTGGATGGGTTGACGCCGGATCACGTGGTGCTGGTGGATTCGGCCGGGAACCTGCCGCTGGGGCCGAAGACCGCCGAAGCGATGGAGCTGGGAGCAGAGCAGGCGCTGGAGCAGAAACTGGTCGCGACGCTTGAGCCGGTGACGGGCATGGGCAACGTGCGTGCCGCCGTCAACCTGGAGTATGACGATGCGTCGACGGAAGAAACCGAGGAGAACTACGATCCGGACCAGACGGTGACACTTTCGATGCAGCGGACGGAACAAACCGCAGGCGCTCAGCCGGTGGCTGCCGGGATTCCCGGCACCGCTTCGAACGCCCCGAACGCGCAGGCATTGCCTGTCTATCCGCAGCAGAGCGCGGCGCAGCAGACAGCGAAATCGGAGTCCGGAACGTACGGAGCTTCGAAAACGGTGCGGCATGTGTTGGAAAACCCGGGCCGGGTGCATCGGATGACCGCAGCCATTGTGGTGAATGACAGGCTGGCCGAGGCCGCAGCGCATGGCAAGGCTGCTGTGTGGAAGCCGCGGTCGGCCGATGAACTGCGCAATCTGACCGCGCTGGCCCAGGCTTCGGTGGGCTTCGATGCGAAGAGGGGCGACATGCTGACGGTCGAGGATCTGGCGTTCGAAGGCAACCGCGCCGCACAACCGGCATCATTGCCCGGTCAGATTTTGGCCACGGCCGAGAGTTCGCCCGTTCTGGTGAAGTACGCCGCATTACTAATTGGGCTGCTGATCATTGTGGCCTTCGCGGTGCGTCCGGCGCTCAAAGCCGCACGCGCTGAATCAGGGAAACCGGTCAAGACGGCGACGAGAGAATTGCCGGCGGGAACGGAAGCTGCAGTTCAGCATGTGTTGAATCCTGTCGAGCCTGCCGAACTCGACCCGGAGCGTATCCGGGTGCAGGCGATCTTCGATCAGGTCAGCGGGCAACTGAAGCGGGAACCGGCGCAAAGCTCACGGCTGTTGCAAAGCTGGATTCACTCTGATTAGCCCATGGACCGAGGGACAGGGGAAGCGGCGGAAAGAAGGAAAAGTTGGCCGAGCAGGGAACCGAAAACGGAGTAGCGCGGCGCCGCCAGTCGGAGCACCTGCCCGGATTGCGCAAAGCGGCAATTCTGCTGGTCGCAGTGGGCGAGGAACTGGCCAAGGAGATTCTGCGCGCGTTGCCCGAGCCGGATGTGCAGAGGCTTACCGAGGAGCTTGCCGATCTGAAGGGGATTACGCCGGAGCTCTCTTCCGACGTTCTGGAGGAGTTCTGGGAGCTGCTCGAGTCACAGGGTTTTGTGCTGCATGGGGGCCTCGACTACGCTAGCCGGCTGCTGGTGGAAACTTTTGGCAAGGAGCGCGCGGACGATTTGCTCATGCTGGTGCGGCGGTCGCAGGAAGCCGCCCAGGGCAACCTCGCCAAACTGCAGCGCACCGATCCGCAGCAGCTGGGAAAGCTGCTGGACTCGGAACATCCTCAGACGATCGCCCTGGTGCTTGCGCACCTGGACCCAAGACGGGCGGCGCTGGTGCTGGACAACCTGAGCGAGGGGCACAAGGTGGTCTCGATCCAGCGGCTGGCGGAGATGCGGCAGTTTTCGCCGGAGATGGCGCAGAAGGTGGCTCACATTCTCCACCGGCGGTTGGAAAGCGTAGGCGAAACGGCGCGCAAGAGCTACTCCGGATTCAAAGCCGTGGCTGACCTTCTCAACCGGCTGAATGCTGAGGAATCGAAGAAGATCCTGGAGACCATTGAGGATGGGCAACCGGAACTCGCGTTGAGCATCCGGAACCTGATGTTCACGTTTGAAGACCTGGTCACGGTTCCACCAGCCACCATTCGCGAGATCGTCTCTGGTGTGGACAAGCGGCAGTTGGCACTGGCGCTACGCGGCGCCAACGACGAACTGCGCGCCCAGATTTTCAAGTCAATGAGTTCGCGGGCCGTGGAGATGCTGAAGGAAGACATGGAAGTGCTGGGCCCGGTGCGCTCGCGCGAGGTGGCGCAGGCGCAGCAGGAGATTTTGAACCTGGCCCGGCGTCTCGAGGCCGAGGGCAAGGTGATTCTGAAGCTCGAAACCGGGGATGAGATGTTGGCGTGAGAGGCGAAGGCAGATGACAGGTTACAGATGACATATGACAGTCAAAGCCCGGGTGCCAGAATCGTCGGCCATCGATCGCCAGTCGAAACCATATGCAGTACACAATCAGCTGCCTTTTTTACTGTCATCTGTAACCTGTCATCTGTCATCTGAATAGGAGATTCCGTGCAACAGACCGTGCCGGCTGGGAACAACGGGGGGACGGGCCGCATCGAGGCATTTCAGTACCTCGACGACCCCAATGCGCCTGCCGAAACGGTCTGGGAGGGATGGGGGGAGCCTGCCGCGCAGGTGGCGGACGCGGCGCAGGATTGCGGAAAAGGACCGGTTGAGGTTGGATTGCGGGCCGAGTTCGATCACCGGCTCGCCGAAGAGACGCGGCGTTCATTCGAGGTGGGCCGGGAAAAGGGCCGCGCCGAGGGCCGGCAGACAGAACGTGAAGCGCAAACCGAGGCCGTTACAGCGGCAAATGAACGGCGCACGCGGCAGGCGACTGAATTGATTGAGACGTTTGCCCAGGAACGTGACCGGTATCTGCATCATGTGGAGCACGAGGTGGTGGAGCTGGCGCTTGCGGTAGCCGCGCGTATTCTGCGGCGCGAAGCGCAGATGGACCCTCTGCTTCTGACCGGGGCGGTGCGCGTCGCCCTGGGACAGCTTTCCGGATCGACCGAGGTGCGGGTGCGCGTGCCTGCCGGGGACCTGGATCTTTGGAAGGAGACCCTGGCCGTGTTGCCCAATCTGCGCTTGAAGCCGCAGGTGATGGCAGGAGAAGGGATGAGGCTGGGCGACTGCGTGATTGAAACCGAACTTGGTTCGGTGGACCTGGGAATCCGTGCGCAACTGGGAGAGATCGAACGTGGTTTCTTCGACCGTGCCGGCGGGGTCCGAAAAGAGGTAGGCGAAGAGAATGGCGCGCCGGGCAAGCAGGCGGTCCGGGCGGAGGTTCGAGCATGACTGCGCTTCTCACGCGTTATTTTGCCCGCCTTGAGCGGGGCCAGCCCTGGCGCTGGCGGGGCAAGGTACTGGAGTCGGTTGGGCAGACGATTGAGTCTGCGGGTCCGCTGGCCTCGGTGGGCGAATGCTGCGAGGTCACGGACCAGTTCGGTCATCCGCACCTGGCCGAGGTGATCGGATTCCGGGGAGCGAATGTTCTCTCGATGCCGGTGGGGACGACGGAAGGGATTCGGTTTGGAGACCAGGTTGCGGCACTGGGGATGCGGCCGGAGATTGAGGTAGGAACAGCGCTGATGGGCAGGGTGCTGAACGCCCTTGGCGAACCGATTGATGAGGGAGGAATGCCCGCGATCTCGCAAACGATGCTGCTGGATGGCGCAGTACGTTCTCCCCTCGATCGAACCCCCATCCGTATCCCTCTGGGAACCGGAATCCGGGTGCTGGACGCCTTGCTGACGGTGGGCCGCGGTCAGCGGGTGGGGATCTTCGGCGGGTCGGGCGTGGGCAAGAGCACGTTGATCGGCATGATGACGCGGAACACGGAAGCCGATGTGACGGTGGTGGGCCTGGTGGGGGAACGCGGCCGCGAGGTGGGCGAGTTTCTGGAGGACGCGCTGGGCGTTCAGGGCCGAGCCCGGTCGGTGGTGGTGGTTTCGACCTCTGACCAATCTCCGCTGATGCGGATGCGGGCGGCGCTTTCGGCAACCACGCTGGCGGAGTATTTTGCGGCCCAGGGAAAGCATGTCCTGCTGGTTCTCGACTCATTGACGCGCTTCGCAATGGCCGCGCGCGAGATTGGCCTGGCGGCAGGAGAGCCGCCTACGGCAAAGGGGTATACGCCTTCAGTTTTTACGAGACTGGCGCGGCTGGTGGAGCGTTCCGGGCAATTTCGGGTGGGTTCGATCACCGCCTTTTACACGGTGTTGATGGAGGGAGACGACCAGCAGGATCCGCTGGTGGACGCTGTGCGGTCGCTGCTCGATGGACATATTGTGCTCTCTCGCGCCCTGGCGGCGGAAGGCTGGTATCCGCCGGTTGAAGTGCTGGATTCGATCAGCCGACTGATGCCGGCTGTGACATCGCCCGCACAACGCGAAGAGGCTGGGTTGCTGCGACGGCTGATGGCGGTATACGCCCGGTCAGAAGACCTGGTACGCATCGGGGCCTACAAACCGGGTTCGGACCCGGATCTTGACCGCGCTTTGCGTGCGCGGGGAGCGATGCGTGCCTTCATGAATCAGGATGCGCACGAGCAGGTGCGCTTTGCAGATTGCCTGCGCCGGCTTTCGAGCCTGGCGCAAGAGGTCTAAGCCGATGGCTGTCTCCCGTACGCTGCGCCGTCTTCTCCGCATCCGCGACTTGCAGGAGGAACAAGGCCGGCTCGCGCTCGAGTCCTCGATGGGAGAGCTCAATCGGCTGGAAGACGCCATGAAGGCGACGGAAAACCGGGACCGCCTCGGCAGGCGGTTGCTGGATGCGAGCGCCCACACTGGGGAACTGCCGGATCGGCTGTCAGGGCTGGAGGAGTCGCGCACGGCCGCAAGGATCAGCGCGGTGCTGGCACCGCGGATTGAAGCGAAACAGCGAGACGTGCATATACGCCGCCAGGAGTTTCTGGTGATGCGCGTGGCGCGGAAACAGGCAGAGTCCCTGATCGAAGATGCGGAATCCGCGGATGCGATCGATGCGGGCCGGCGCGGACAGCAGTCGATCGATGACTGGTACAGTTCCCGACTCCATCAATCAAGAGGCCAACAGGAGCGCGCGGAAGACTCCGCAAGAGGGGCCGATGTTGAGAAAGAGTCGAGTGCGGGCGGGAAAACTTTAGGAGAATCAGATGGGAAGAAGGAATGTATTCCCGAAGCGAGATCGACCGTCCCATTCCTGACAATGCTCTAACCTGTTTCTCCCCCCTTTGGCACGGTGGCTGCTTCAATTCACTCCATGAGCGTTGCAGCCGGAATCGAAATCATGCCGGGAGGGGGTGGCCCGAAAGGCCAGTTCCAGATTCCTTCCGGGGCACACAGGCCTGCATGGGGGGAGAGCCTTGCGGGCGGAACGAGCGCCGGGACAGTTCTTGCTCGCAATCCGGCCTCCGCGAGTGCGGTCTGGCAATCGGTTTTGACTTCTTTGGGTGTTGGAGTATCCGAACGAGATGCCGAGGAACCCGCTATCAGTGAGAGTCAGGATTCCGCTCCGGAGTCCATGCAGGGAAACGCGACAGAAAGCGATGAGGCAAAGCCGTTCACTTCCGGATCGGTGAGTTCGCCGAGAGAGGTCCAGATGATGCCTGCTCCAGGCCATGTGAAATCGCGTCTGGGATTGGCAGGAAAGGGATTGGCCGGACAAGTCGAAAGGCAGCAAACCAGAACCGGGCCGGGGATTGTTGCTGAAATAACGTCCCCGCAGAAATCGGCCCCGGCGGAAGCCAGCCGCGGGACTGCGAATTCAAAAAATCCAGGAGTGAGCGATTCCGAAGTCCCGACGCGCAAGAGAGCGAGCTCACCGGCGACGGACGAAGTTGCTGTTTCTTTGCCGCAGATCGGGTCGCTCCAATCGGCTCTGGTCGCAAGCCAGCCGGTTCAGCAAAACTCTGCCGCAGCGGCGCCGCGGATGGAGACCATGTGGCAGGAGAAGAGTGCGTTCGCAACGGCCCAGCCGGAGAGTGCTTCGGAGTCGCAATTGGCCGTTTTGCCGGGGCAGGTCGATTTGCCTGCGGCTCGGACGCCTTCAGATGGGGAAGCGCAGAACGGAAACAAGAGAGCGCGAGAGGTTTCAGCCGGCGCAGATTCTTCGCAGCCGCAAGGCCCGATGGATAGCACCATTGGGCGGGCAGTGTGGAAAGAGGAGGCTCCCGCATGCGGAGAAACCGGCGGCCACCAGGTGGTAACTCCTGAGCCGCACCAATATCCCGATCCTTCTCAAATCGGCGCGGTTGTGGAGAGCAGCACTAAGCCGGTCTCAGGGATATCGACCCCGGCGTCCTTGACGCCCCCGGAAATTCCGCTTGAAGCGGGCGCGACTACTGCGGACTTGGTTCATCCCCATGCAGTGCAAGCGGCGCAATCAACCTGGAGAGCAACGGAGACCGGCAATCGGAGCCAGGAACCTAAATCAAATGCAATTCCAAAAAGCAGGGAGTTGACTGTCTCTCCCCGCAGCCCTGTTCAAAGCACCGGAACCCAATCCACGATCCCAACTTCCGTTCCGGGAGATTCCACTGATGGGATTCGTGCTTCCGCTGTGGTGGTTGACGCGGTTCCGCCGGCGCATCCGCGGGGCACGGCAGGCGCAACTGGGGTGAGCAGCCGAGTGGTTCAGGCCCAAACAGGCAGCCCGACGGCGGAAGCGGTTCTTCCAGTGGCAACAATCGGAGTTGCTTCTGTGGCACTCGCGGTTCCCTCTAACGAGGCACTGGGCGCAATTGCCGGTGGCCATGCCGGATCGGGAACGGGCGAAGCATTCACCGCACTGGACGCGGAGGGAGCGAATCGCGTGACCTGGGTGCACGCAGGAGCGCAGCAGGCAGAGGCAGGGTTTGAGGATCCGCGCCTGGGCTGGGTATCGGTGCGTGCGGATGTGAGCGGAGGGGCGATCCACGCGGCTCTGGTACCCGCTTCGGCGGACGCAGCGCAGGTAATGGGCGGCCACTTGGACGGCTTGAATGCGTATTTGAGCGAACATCATTCGGCGGTAGAAACGATCACGTTGGCTGCACCTTCGGGTAGGGCGAATGAATCCGGAGACGCTGGGTCGCTTGGACAGGGGATGCAGCAGAGGGCGGGACAAGAACCGGGTCAGGGGTCGAGCCAGGAGAACGGACAGGGAGCCAGCAGCGGGTTTGCTGCAAACGGGCAATCCAATGGCGATTCGGGGACGGCAGAGCCTTCGGCCGACTTTATCAGAACGCGAGACACAGAGCGGGAGACAGCAATGCAGCCGTCCGCATGGGGCGGCCGGATTTCGTTGATGGCATAAGGCAGGGAACAGAGCTGGAGGGAAGATGGCAGCGGCAGCAGGATTTTGGAATCACCACATGGCGGCGGGAGCGGCGTTGAGCGGAACCAAGGCGGCCTTGACCAGCCCGGCAGGCGCATCCACCGCAGCAGGAACCGCGGCGGGAACCAGCGGAACAACTGCTGGATCAACTGGGTCAACTGGATCAAGCGACGACTCGTCCACAATTTCAGCCAACGATTTTCTGACTTTGCTGGTGACCGAGATGAAGAACCAGGACCCCACATCGGACCAGGATCCCAACGAGTACATCAACCAACTGGTCCAGGTAAACAGCCTGGAGCAACTGATTGACATCAATCAGAACCTGACCACGGCGCTGGGTGGCGCGGGGGGTGCAACGGGCGGTGGGACCGGTACGCCCAGTTCAGCCGCTGGGCAATCGAGCGGGGCGGCACCTGGAGTGCAGGGCCTGACGGCTCAAAACACACTTTCGCAGATTCAAGGGGCGGCACGCGCGAAAGCAAGCGCGATGGGCGGAGGGCAGCCATTGGGAGCGGGCGCGACCGGATCCGACCCAGCAGCGACCTTTGCCGCGAGGCTTCGACACGCGCCGGGGAACCTCGCGGTGCCCCAGGCGAATCCCGCAGCGAATCAAGTTGCACATGCTCTTAACGGCCAGTCCCGGAAGCACTCGATCGGGACCAAGCTCCCCGGGAACCAATGAATCCTGTTCACTCGCCGGCCTTGAAGGCCTGCGCCAACCATCGATGACACTCAGAGGAGAATCACCATGGCAAGTTTCTATATTCCGCTTTCCGGCCTCAACGCGGATTCCACTGCGCTGAACACCATCGCAAACAATCTGTCGAACATGAGCACCACGGGTTTCAAGGCGCAAACAACCAACTTCTCCAACCTCTTTTCCCAGCAACTTGGATCGAGCGGCTCTGGTGATGCGATCCAACTGGGTGAGGGAGTGCAGGTGGCTGCGAACGAGACGAACTTTACACAGGGATCGAGCGACACGACCGGCAACTCCACTGATATGGAGTTGAACGGCAATGGTTTTTTCGTTTTGAACGATGGGGGGAGCAACGTTCTAACGCGTGCCGGGGACTTTTCGCTGGCTGCAAACGGCAATCTGATCTCATCGGACGGTTTGAACGTGATGGGCTACCCGGCTGTCAACGGGGTGGTAAACACGAATGGCGGACTAACGCCGATCAATATTCCAGTGGGACAGATCGAGGCTCCTTCGGCCACAACAACATTTGGAATGACGGCAACGCTCGACTCGGCGGCTGCGGTGGGCACAACTGTTCCCGCACAGGTCGAGGTCTACGACTCGATGGGCAAAAGCTATGAGGCAACGGTGAATTATACGAAGACGGGGACCAATCAGTGGTCCTATAACGTCACGATGCCGGACACATTGACGGCCGCCACGTCGACTGCCGCAGGCGTGACCACAATTAATTACAGTTTCGGATCGAGCGGCGGCACGTTTGCTACGGTCGATCCGGGAACGAATCTGGCGATCACCGGGCCAACCGCCAGCGGCAGCACAGCCACCATTGCCGCACCGGTTGTCACTCCCGGCGAAGCGATTGGCGTCGCGGGTCCGCCCGCTACCGGCTATCTGGGCAGTCTTGACGCTGCGATCACAGCGGCTGGAATTACGGGCGTCACTGTTTCCACAACCGCTGCCGGCCAATTGAGCATTGTCGGCACGGGAATTACAACAACGGGTAGCGTGATCCAGGATCCCATCGCCTCGGCTAATGCAACCGGATCTTTGACCTTCGATGCGAGCGGCAACCTGGTGAGCCCGGCGGCCGACGTGAGCGGCATCTCTTTTGCCGGACTCTCCGACGGTGCGAACACGTTGAACATGACCTGGAATATTCTTGGCACAGGTGGTGCTCCGACCATCAGCCAGGTGGACACGACCTCCGCAGTTGCTTCGACAACACAGAATGGCTACAGCAGCGGAACCTATCAGAGCTTCACCGTTGGTACGAACGGGACGGTCACGGCAACCTATTCAAACGGTCAGCAGCAGAACGTGGGGCAACTGGCGCTGGCGAATGTGTCGAATCTGCAGGGATTGCAGGACGAGGGCAACAGCGAGTACGCGACCACACTGGCTAGTGGCACCGCTACCGTGGGGACTTCCGGCACAGCAGGTTTGGGAACGGTGACAGATGGAGCGCTTGAGGAGTCGAATGTGAACATCTCCTCAGAGTTCTCCAACCTGATCATCGCCCAGCGCGCCTTTGAGGCAAGTTCAAAGGCGGTGACCACGTTCGACACGATCACTCAGGAAACCATCAACATGATCCATTGATCGTATTTCTTGAAAATGACTCGTTGATTTTGCCAATGAAAACGATTCAAAGAAAGTAAGGAACCTAGGAAAAATCGGGAATCGGTTTAGCAGTTCTTTAGCAAAGGAGACTGCTCATCAGGCTCGATTGCCGGGTGAGCAGTTTTTGTCTGTAGTGAAGAACGATACACTACATCGTTTCCAGAGCCCACAGCACGGCTAAGTCCCATCCGGTGATCGTTGATCGGCATTGACGTCACCGGACATGCGTGAGGCGCTGAAGGGGACGGACCCGGGCGGTCTGGCCTCAAATTATTCTTGACTCGCATTGGGCCCGTACGTAACCTGTTGACGAGCTACAGCTTTAGCTCTAATTCCCGCGGGTGAAAACTCTCTGAACTTCCACATTCTTTCTGTGTTGCGATGAAGCAGCTCTGAGGTCAGGGTTTCCTCCTCACAGCTTGTTTTGTCCCCGGATGGATTTGCCCGTATTTCGGCACCGTTCCCCGCAGCACGAAATCAGCATGTTGGCGAGTTCCACTCTCGGGAACCCAAATGCGGGGATTTCCATCCAGGCCTTGCCCGCTCCGGTGCGCAATACGAGTGATTCTGATTTCCGCAAATCGCCCCGGTTTGATTTGCAACCGGGAGTTCCGAGGACGTTGCCATGGTATCCCCACCCGCCTGCGGTGATTCACGCCTGTCTTCCGTTTCGTCTCCTTTCTCGACAAAGTCGGCCTGCTCTTCCGAGAACAACGCCAGCGAGCACCGCGCAGACACGAGACGCTCCAGAAGGGGCATCCGCACGGTTTGCTATGCCATGATGGCAGCCCTCTGGGCGGCCATTTCCATCATGGCGCCGGCAGCAGCGCAGACGGCGCATTTCAGTTGGGCGCAGGTGACGCCTAGCAGCCTGACGCAGACCTACACCGGTGCGCCTCTGGCGGCCACGGTCACAACAACAACCAACAGGGTGGCGGCGAGCCTGTCATACAACGGTGCAATGACCGCGCCCACGTCGGCCTGAAGCTGCAGCGTTGTCGCCACCATCAACGATCCAGACTACACCGGCACGGCGTCTGGCACGCTGGTCATCAGCCAGGCCACGCCGGCGATCACGTGGGCTATCCCTGCGGCGATTATGTATGGCACGGCGCTGTCTGCTGCGCAGCTTGATGCGACTTCTTCGGTTGCGGGTGGGTTCGCTTACACTCCCGCAGTTGGTGCGACTCTGACAGCGGACACGCATCCGCTCTCGGTGACATTCACGCCAACCGATACGACGGATTACGCGACTGCAAGAGCAACCGTGCAACTGATGGTGAATCAGGCTGTGCAGACCATCAACTTTACGGTGCCCACCTCACCGGTGAGCTATGGCGTTGCGCCGATTGTTCTCGCTGCAACCGAATGTAATGATCAAACTCGGCTACCGGTTTACGCAGAAGGTTGGGGATGTCAACGCGGTCTTGGTGACAACCGACCATTCCTGGTCGGACCATCGGTTCTTCCTTCAGAGCACGATTATCACATAGCCTGGGGGCTGAAGTAGGCGGACGGAGGAGTTGAGCGGGAGTTGCCATTAGCGGGGACGCAATTGAATGAAGAGTCCCTTGCCGGTGGCGAGAGTTGCTCCTTCGGCGTCCAAGATCTTCGCTTCACTCCAGTGTTTACGGCCTTCGTCGCGGACGACGCGTCCTTCCAGACGAATGGCTGCGCCGGAGGGAATGGGGCGAAGGTAGTCGATCTCCATATGGCGGGTCATTGCAGTGATGCCGCGGGCGCGGACGGACTTGCTCATGGTTTCATCGAGCAGTGTGGCGATGATGCCGCCGTGAACATAGCCGACCGGGCCTTCAAAGGTGTCTGGCACATGGGTATGACAGACAACCGAATGATCCTCGGCGAGCATGAATTCAAGGTGCAGTCCGGTGGGATTGGCCAGGCCGCAGCCGAAGCAGCGGTTCTGGGCGGCATGGGCCATCGGGGTTAGGTTTTCGCTGGAGGCGGTCATCCTTTGCACTCGTCCTGATCTGACGCGGAGAGGATGTGCTGGTACATTTCGCGGTCGACGTTGCCACCGGTGAGAACGATCCCGATACGCTTGCCATTGAGCGAGTTCTTTTCTTCAAGAGCGCCCGCGAGGCCTGCGGCACCGGCGCCTTCGGCCAGGTTGTGAGTGTCCTCATAGAAGGCGCGCATGGCGGCACCGATGGCGGCGTCGGACACCTGGACGATGCGGGCGACAGTTTTCCAGATGACTTCCATGGCGAGCGGGTTGGGTTTGCGGCAGGCGAGCCCGTCGGCGATGGCAGTGAGCGAGGGAGCCTCGACGACTTTGTGTTGCGCGAAGCTCAGGGCATAGGAGGGCGAGTTCTCGGCGACGACGCCGACGATCTTTGTGGAGAGCCCGAGAGCATTGCGTGCTGCTGAAACGCCGCAGATGGAAGAGCCGAGACCGATGGGAACGTAGACGATGTCGAGCGGCGGCGCGAACTGAAAGAACTCGAGTGCGTAGGTGGCAGTGCCCATGACCAGGCGTTCGTGGAAGGAGTCGACCATGACAAAGCCACGCTGGATCGCAAGGGTGCGGGCATGCTCCAGAGACTCCTGAAAGTCGTGGCCGTGCTCCACCAACTCGACGCCCTGGGCCACCATGGCGCGGTTTTTCTCTTTGCTGTTGCCGTGGGGAACGACAATGACCGCCTTCAGGCCGAGCAGGCGCGCGGCCATGCCAACACCCTGGCCATGATTTCCGCGGGTTGCAGCAACGATGCCAGTCAGGTTGGGATGCGTTTCCTTAAGCCAGTAGCCATAGACCAGCGCGCCACGCAGCTTGAAAGCGCCCACGGGGCCGTGGTTTTCATGCTTGATCCAGGCTTCAACGCCAGGCTGTTGGCGGCCGGAAATGCGCTGATTGATGAGCGGCCACGAATATTGAGGCGTGGCCGGCATGTGGCGATAGACCACGGACTGCGCTTCCTGAATCTGTGCGAGCGATAGGAGCTGCATGAATCCAGCATACGATCTTGAAGGCTGCAGATTAAAGTCGAAGTTGCGATCGTCCCGTTTTGCGGGAGTCGTGCTCTTGACCTTGCCGACTGATCCGCGCAGACTGGTTTTCAAGATCCTTCTCCCTGCGAAACGCACTCTCGCGGGCTTCCCAACCCACAAAACCAAATGGAGGAACCTGATCCCATGGATTCGATTGACCGCAGAACCGCATTGCTGCAGATGGGCGCCTTAGCCGGCGCTGCCTTCCTCGCCGAAAACGTGCGTGCCGAGGGATCCCCGAATGGCCAGGCACCTGCCGCGCCGGCTGCCGCACCGCCAACTGGACCCTTTACGCTGCCAGCTTTGCCCTATGCTTACGACGCGCTTGAGCCTTACTTCGACGCGGAGACGATGCATCTGCATCACGACAAGCATCACCAGGCTTATGTGAACAACTTGAATGTGGCGGTGGCCGCGCATCCGGAACTGGCAGGGAAGTCGGTTGAGGATTTGCTGAAGAGCCTGGGGACCATACCGCCGGCGGCGATGAATGCGGTGCGCAATAACGGCGGAGGTCATTTTAACCACTCGTTCTGGTGGCCTACACTGGGCAAAGGCGGCGCGGCGCCGACCGGTGAACTGGCGAAGGCGATCGATGCAAAGTTCGGCTCGCTTTCAGGCTTTCAGGACAAACTGACCGCGGCAGCGTTGAGCGTGTTTGGCAGTGGCTGGGCGTGGCTGGTGAAGTTGCCGGATGGGTCGGTTACGATCCAGACGACTCCGAACCAGGATGCGACCATCAGCTCAGGGCTAAACCCGGTGCTGGGCGTGGATGTGTGGGAACATGCCTACTATCTGAAGTACCAGAACAAGCGCGCCGACTATGTGAAGGCGTTCTTCCAGGTGCTGAACTGGGACTACGTGAGCGGGCAGTTTGCGAAGAAGGCGTGAGGCTTTGCGATTGCCGCGGCAGGCAAATGGATGGTTAGCAATTTGGATCGGGATAGCGGCCGGCCTGGAGCTTGGGCTGGCCGGCTGTCACTCAGCGCCGCAGTTGACCGCGCAGGAGGCGGAAGGGAAGCACCTTTACCAGGTGCGGTGCGCGCATTGCCACGAGGACAATGACCTGGCGCTGAAGAAGGTTCCTCCGGACCTGCATGGCTTGTTTGATCACAAGACGCTGCCCAGCGGCATCCCGGCAACGGACACGGCGGTGCGGAAGAATGTTCTGGCGGGCAGGGGACTGATGCCGGGGTTTGCAGGCCGCTTCGATGACGAACAGATGGCGGCGCTACTAGCTTACCTGCATACCGGGCTTCGGTGAGATTCTACCCGCAAATGCGTCTGACGGCTATTGCGGCTCTGGGAGGGTCAGCGTGAGCCATCCTGGTAAGACGGTGGCCATTTCTGCGTTCGCGAAGGCCACGGGGTGGCCGCTGGGCAGGGGATTGGCAATTCGAATTACCACTGTTTTCGCCGCATTGGGGAGAGCATTCAATGAAATGCTCCACTCTGCCACTTTGCCCGGCAGCAGTTCCGAGAGCGGCCAGACCGCGCTTCCTTTGCCAATGATGTTTCCACCACCGTCCAGCGCTTCGGCTTCGACCGGCCAAGCGTAATACATTGGGGCTACGCCGCGGTTCTCCACGCGCAGCGTCAGCTTTGCGGAACCGTCTTTGTTACTTGCGATTTGCCATTCCCGGCAGTAGAACGTGTAGCCGAGCATCCGCGCTGCGCGTAAAGCATTTGTCCTCTCGGCCTGCGTTAGAGCCGCCACAAAGAGAGCGGAGTCGAGCATCCACGTCGCATGGGTTGTAGCGATCGCGAGGCTGGCCGGTTGACCATTGCTGTTCGGCCAGGAACTCCAAAGTCCGGCTTGGAGGGCTGGATAGATCTCGCCGCCCGTAGGATGGCGTTGCCAGAGGTTCGTGGCACTTGCCAGTTCCATCTTCGGCCAGAACTGCCAGCGCTCCCCGCCTATGGTGTCTCGAAGAAACGAATCGTCGTGGAAGCCGAAATGCGCAAGCAGGCGGCGATCTTCCGTGACATCCGGAACTCGCACCAATACGGCGGTGTGCTGAAAGCTCTCCGCATAGGCCTGAAGCAGTGCATCCTTGTCCTTCTGCCTGATCGACCAGCCGGACGGCTCTCCGAACAGTGGGTGATCGTGCACGTGCCACTCGCCCCAGAATCCATACAGTCCAGCGGTAAGGTAGGCGATCCGGACATCGCCGTCGTATCTAGCTCCAAAAGCGTGAATGAAGCGCACCAGGCACTCGATGAGGCGCGAATCGCGATAATCCGGCGAGACGCTTGGCGTGGCGCTGCCGGCATTGCCTGAGTCTGCATAAGGGAATGTTCTCAAGCCGGTCCCGAGCAGATACTTCGGAACCCCACTTGGTTCCTTTGGATAGTCGAGATAAAAGCGAAAGATTGCCTGGTGCCCGCGAACTGCGATTGCGGTTAGCTGGTGCTCTACGGGAGTCCAGTCGTAAGCATCGGGTCCTATGACAACTGCGGAAAGCGGCAGGTAAAACCACTCCATGGAATGGGGAAAGGTATCGTCGGTCTGCTTTGTAGAAGAGTAAGGGATGAAACCGCGTAATGGATTCTCATCGACCCCTGGTGCATCGCTTCGAAAAGTCATGGCATGCCACGGCTGCGCGGCGGCTCGCGCGGAACTGCGGCCGGCCAGCAGGAGAATTATCAGGGCGAGGGAAGTCCGCGACGTCATCGCGATATTATCGCGCCGGGTTGTGATCGGCACAACCAGGTTTGCAGCGGTTGGGCGTTGCGGTAAGGCTACTCGTAGCGGATTGCCTTCATGGGATCGACTCCGGCGGCGCGGCGTGCGGGCAGCGCGCAGGCCAGCGCCGCTACCGATGCCAGCACGAGTGTAGCGCCGATGATTACCAGGGGGTTGAATGAATTAGTGCTGTCGGTGGCCCAGTGCGACATCACCTTACTGAGAGCGAGCGTGAGCACGATCCCTGCGATGACGCCGCTGCCGACGCTGGCAACCGTTGAGCGAAAGACGATAGCAAGGACATGCGTTCGTTGCGCTCCGAGCGCCATGCGGATACCGAATTCGTTTGTGCGTTGCACCACCGAGTAGGAGACCACGCTGTAAAGGCCGACTGCGGACATGGCCAGCGCCAATGCCGCAAATGCGCCAAACAGCCAGGTGAGCAGGCGGCCGCGAGCCCATTCCGGCTGGTCCTGAATCCAGTGCTCCAAATCTTCTGTACCGGCGTTGGTCTGCTGGTCGTGATCGATTGAATTCACTTTAGCGCTCACTGCGTGCAGCAGTGTCAGGGGAGATACTTCAGAGCGGACCAGTATCTGGGTGCCCATGCGCAAGAACAGCGTGTAGGGAACAAAAGCTTCGGGCAGAATCGGTTTGTCGAGTCCGTCGTCGAGCTTGTCTTCGATTACGCCGACAATGAGAAGATTTCCGTTGGCTCCAGGTGCAGTGAAGTTGTACGGTGGTGCGTCCACAACTTCAGGAAATTTAATGGAGTGACCGATGGGGTTATCGTTGGGGAAATATCGTTTGGCAAATGCCTGATTGATCACTACAAGCGGCGCGCCGTTGTGATTCTCGGTTGCGTCCCAAATGCGACCTTGCGCCATGGCGATCTTAAGAGCCGGGAAATATTCCTGGCTAACGAAGTTAAGGCGTGCGTCTTGTACAGTCCCCGAAGGCTTTCCCAGCGTTTCGACGTGAGAGTTACGGCCATTTGATGGCGGGGTGGCGTTGGTAGAGATTGCCGCCATGGTGACGCCGGGAACCTCGGCAACCGCGGAGCGAAGCCGTTCGAAATAGGCTTTGCGCTCCGCCCAGGTCTTGTAGGTGCCTTCGTGGACGGGAATTCCGACGGACATAATGTTGTGCGGATCGTAGCCCAGGTTCATATGCAGCATGTGCAGAAAGGCTTCGATGGCGACTCCCGCGGTTGTGAGCATGAGCAGTGTGAGAGCAAGCTGGCCGGCAATGAGCGTGCCATGGAACCTGCGCCCGCTGACGCTGCCGGCAACCTTGCGTGCGGCGGCCTGCATGATCTGACTGACGTTGGGCCTGGAAACCTGGATTGCGGGCCAAAGGCCGAAAAGTATCCCGGTGGCAACTGCGACGGCAATGCAGAAGATCAGTACAGGAAGGTTGATGCGGATGGCTGCCTCATGCGGAATGGAGTACTGGGGCAGGTTGGCGACGATCAGGTCCAGTGACCGGTAGGCGATGAACAGGCCCAGCGCTGCGCCGGTGAGCGAAATGAGCAGAGACTCTGTGAGCAGTTGGCGGACGATGCGAGCGCGGCTTGCGCCGATGGCCGAGCGAACGGCGAATTCGTGGTTGCGGCTGGTAGCGCGGGCGAGCAGAAGAATCGATACGTTGCCGCAGCCGATCAGAAGCAACATGGAGACTGCGCCGAAGAGCAGGTAGGGAATTCCGCCAAGGCGTTCAAGAAAGTCGTCGTTGAAACCACGAAGCTTGAGATGAAATGGAACGGTTGGGAAGTGCTTTGGGGTCTCCTTGGCGAATTGGTGAATGAGTGGGTCGAGTTGCGACTCAGCCGCGGCTTTGGTGATGCCTGGCTTGAGGCGAATACCGACATAATAGGCGGGAACGGTGTCCTGGGTAATCTTTTTGGGGAGGTAGACATCGGCATCATCCCAGGTAAACCGGGGGGCCGCGACGCCGACGATGGTGTAGTTCTGGTGGACCATCTGCATCGTCTTGCCAAGCACACTGCGGTCTGAGCCGTAATGACGCTGCCAGAATTTGTATCCGAGCACAACCACGGGCTGCGGGTCCTGGCCATCAACCGCGTCCGAGGGCTGCAATCCACGGCCAAGCGCCGGCGGAACGCCAAAGTATTCGAAGGTATTCGAACTGAAGTAGTCAGCCTGAACGTCCTCAGGCAGGTCGGCTCCGGTGACCGTGAGGTTCCATTCATCGGCGAGAAAGGCGTCGTCGACAACGGGAGAGGTTCGAATCTGCTGCCACTGGCCCGCTGTCAGGCCCATCCCGTTGGGCTGCCCCTTTCCCGTGTCGAGACGCAGATGCACCATGCGATCGGCGCCCTTATACGGATACGGATCGATGAGGAATCCGTAAACCACACTGAAGACGGCAGTGGTGGCGCCGATGCCGAGGGCCAGCGAAAGTACGGCGGTGAGGGTGAATCCCGGCAGTTTGATCAGCTGCCGGATACCGTAGCGCAAGTCCTGGAATAGAGTCTGCATGGGGAACTCCCTGGTTGGTTCAGCGAGTGGTTGCAGAGGGAATAGACCGTTTGAGCTCGTGACCCACGTTTGTATCAAGCACGTCGATTGCCAGCGGAAGCGGCTTCTAAATGATTGAAATCATTGAGCAATTCAAGAACTGAGCGAGCGCGTCTGTTCGCTTTCGGGATTTGGGTGTCCAGCAATGGACACCGTCCAGTGGGCTGCAAAGGCCCAGCACATATACATACCGTTGATCATCTCCGGCACTTCGGGGTCGATATGCGAACTCTGGGGTTTTTTCCTAAATCCCTTTACTTCAGAGGCGGATTTTCACACTGAGTTAACGCGTCGTATATAGCATTAAAGTTTAAACTATAGTAACATATAGACATCATACTTGTGCAGTTAAATTGCCTCACTGATTTCCGGGTTCCAGTGGCTTGGGGCCGCCTCGCACTGAAATGCCATGCCTCGGTTGATTCGGAAATGTGCTCAATTCATACGCGCGTTATACGTTGGGGAGAAAGGTAACAATGACCGTTCGGTGGGGAAAATGCGTTAACAGAAACTGCGAGGACGCTCAAAACGGGGAGCTGATCCCGATTTCGGAAGAGGAAGCTTTCCTTTGCCCCCAGTGCGGCAGGCCGCTGGTCAGGGAAAATGCGGGGAGACCCACCAAGAGCCCGACACCGATCGCTCGTACCTCAACATCTGCGGCTGGTCCTGGAGCTCTGTCGCCTCCCCCTTGGGAGCCTCCGGCTCCCAGCACCCCTGCTCCTCCCGCTCCCAGCGCCGCTGCAGAGAAGCGATCTATGCCTCTTCCACTCATTGCGGGTGGTTTGCTTCTGGTGCTTATTCTGGGTGGTGGTGGGTTCTTTGTCTGGAAAAATCTGCTCGGCGCGAAGTCCGGAGAAGCTGATCCGCACATGACGATCCTGCGCCTGGCAGGCTCTAACACCATTGGAGAGGAGCTTGGTCCCGCGTTGGCCGCTGCGTTTCTGAAGGAACAGGGAGCGACGAGCATCGAAATTATTTCAGGGGCAAAACCGGAGGAGAAGTTCGTCAAGGGTGTTCTGCCCGGCGACAGCGCGCCCTCCTTTATTACAATCGCGGCTCACGGATCCGCGACCGCTTTCACGGCGCTGGCGGAAAAGACCTGCGATATCGGCATGGCTTCACGGCAGATTAAGCCCGATGAGGCGACTAAGCTGGCTCTCATTGGCGATATGCTCTCACCAGCAAGCGAACATGTCGTGGGACTTGACGGAATCGCTGTCATCGTAAGCCCGTCCAACCTTGTGGATAAACTTGACAAAGATCAGATCAGGGGTATTTTCACGGGAGAAATCACCGACTGGTCGAAGGTGACCACCTTCCACGGGGCGATCAAGATCTATGCGCGCAACGACAATTCGGGAACTTACGATACCTTCAAGACTCTTGTACTCGCAGGCAAGCCACTGGCTCAAGGTGCGCAGAGAATCGAGGACAGCAAGGCGCTTTCCGAGGCGGTAGCCGTCGATCCATACGGGGTAGGATTCATCGGACTCCCGTACGTTCTCAGCTCAAAGGCCATCGCCGTATCGGACAAGGGGATACCCCCGCTGCTGCCCACCCGCCTGACTGTTTCCACCGAAGACTATCTGCTGTCGAGAAGGCTGTATTTTTACACGCCGGCCAACCCAGCCAACAGGTACACGCGGATGTTTATCGAATTCGTCATCTCCAAGCGCGGCCAGGACGTGGTCGGCAATATCGGTTTCGCGACCCAGAATGTGGCGCAAATATCGGAGACGGCGCCCGACGACGCCCCTCAAGAATATAAGCAGTTGACCCGCGGCGCGAACCGCCTTTCGCTCGATTTTCGGTTTCAATCGGGGCAAACCACACTGGATAGCAAGGGCAAAGCAGACCTGGATCGTGTAGTCTCCATGATCGCGGACGAGAATGCTTCCGGAGAAAAAGTGATGCTCTTCGGATTCTCTGATAACGCTGACGATGCCGACGTTAGCCAGGCTCAGTCATTGACCCGGGCCAAGGCGGTCGAAGCCGAACTGGTTCAAAGAGGTCTTAAGCCGACGACTGTTCGGGGATTCGGTTCCAAACTGCCTGTTGCTGGTAACGACACCGAAGACGGCCGCGACAGAAATCGGCGCGTGGAGATTTGGATCAAGAAGTAACACGGCTGAATCCGCTGCGGCTAATCGAAGATGAAAGACCAACCCGTGAATCGCTCGATTCGCGCAGGTAGCGGTATACTCAAGATTGCTATGGCAACCGAAAAGACCTTCTATCTTGAGACCTTCGGCTGCCAGATGAATGCCCATGACTCTGAAAAGGTGATTGGCACATTGGAGCACGAGGGCTACCGGCAGGTTGAGAACGAGGAAGACGCCGGCCTGATTCTCTACAACACCTGCTCCATCCGCGACAAAGCTGAGCAGAAGGTCTTCAATCGCCTGAACGACTACAAGAAACTGCACAAGGCTGGGAAACGTTTTGGTGTGCTGGGGTGCGTGGCACAGCAGGAAGGCGAGAAGATCTTTGAGCGGGCGCCGTATGTCTCGCTTGTTTCGGGATCCGCTTCCTATCGCAAGCTGCCGGAGATGCTGACCAGGCTGGAGGCCGGGGAAAACCGGATCACCGGGCTCAACGATCGTCAGACGGATGAGACCTTCGAAACCGAGTTCACCGCCCGCCAGAATCAGTTCCGCGGTTATATCACCATTATTGAAGGCTGCGATAAGTTCTGCTCGTACTGCGTGGTACCGTACACGCGGGGCAAGGAGCGGAGCCGCGGATCCGATTCCGTTTTGGACGAGGCTCGCCGGATTGCCGACAAGGGTTACACGGAGATTCAGTTGCTCGGCCAGAACGTGAACAGTTACCGGGATCCAGAAGGGAAGCGCAGCTTTGCGGAGTTGCTTGCAGCGGTTGGGCTGGTTACCGGAATTCGCCGCGTCCGGTTCACGACCAGCCATCCGCGTGATTTCACGCGCGACATTGTGGACGCCATTGATGCGTTTCCGACCCTTTGCGACCATGTGCACCTGCCGGTGCAGTCAGGCTCTGCGCGGGTGCTGAAACTTATGGCACGTGAGTACACGCCGGACTGGTACCTGGAACGGATTAGCTGGATCAAGAGTGCCCGCCGACAAATCTCGCTTTCGACGGACATTATTGTGGGTTTTCCGGGCGAGACCGGCGAGGATTTTATTCAGACGATGGACCTTCTGGCGGAAGTCGAGTACGATTGCGTTTTTGGATTCAAGTACTCGTCGCGTCCGAATACGCCGGCGCTCACGATGATCGATTCCATTTCAGAAGCGGAGAAGGGCAGACGACTTCAAGTACTGCTTGACCGGCAGCGAGAGATCCAACGGGTCAATTATGCCAAGCACTTGGGCCAGATAATGGAAGTAATGGTAGAAGGTCAAAATCCAGCCCGCGGACAGGTGACCGGCCGCAGCAGCCAGAATAAACCGGTGAATTTTACCTGCACTCAACCGATTGCCCCGGCGCCGGGTAGCTACCTCCAAGTAAGGATCACAGATACGCATCCAAATAGTTTGGTTGGGGAATCTGTCTAACCAGACAATCTGGCAGGGGAAAGAGGAACTATGGATATCGAGGTGCGGATACGGGGTCTGATGATGGATCCGGCAACCAACATGCCCATTGTGGTGCTCAAAGACGTTGCTTCAGAGACGGTGATGCCGATCTGGGTGGGTAACTTTGAAGCAAATGCCATCTTTATTGAAATTGAGAAAGTGGAAGCTCCTCGCCCGATGACGCACGACCTGATTCGGAATTTAATCAGACACATGAACGGTGAGCTGGAACGAGTTGTGATTACAGAACTTAGAGATGATACGTTTATGGCGGTTCTGTGGCTTCGTCAAGGAGATGAAGCGGTCGTAATCGATGCCAGACCTTCTGACGCGATCGCCTTGGCTCTTCGAGCGGATTGCCCGATTTACGTGTCAGAGCAGGTGATGCAAGCTGCCAAGCTGAACACCTCGGGTCCACCGGATGGGCCTACCGCCGAGCAACTGCGGGGCTGGCTTGAGGGATTGAATGACGAGGACCTGGGCCGCTACAAGATGTAGCCGCTTCGCCAAGTGCCTATGCCTATGAATTCATTCAGCTTGTCACGCCGCACTGTGCTACGCATGCTTCCAACTTGTCTCTTGCGGAAGCCCTTGTTCTCGTTTGCGACGCCCGGCATCGCGCCGCAGGAGCCGCTGGCGGCAATTGAACGGGGGATTGGCGGGCGGCTGGGAGTGTCGGCATTGGACACAGGAACCGGTCGGAGATTCGATTACCGGGCGTCAGAGCTTTTTGCGATGTGCAGCACCTTCAAGTTCCTGCTAACCGCCTGTATTTTGAATCGAGTGGACCTCGGAAAGGATGACCTGAAGCGGTCTATCCCATACGGAGAAAAGGACTTGCTGGAGTATGCTCCGGTCACCCGAGCGCATGTGAAAGAAGGAGCAATGCCGGTTGGCGACTTGTGCGCCGCAGCCATTGAACTCAGTGACAATACTGCGGCGAACCTGCTGCTGGCACAGGTTGGCGGGCCTGCCGGACTGACAGCTTACATCCGGTCGCTTGGGAATCCGGTCACACGGCTTGATCGGGCGGAGCCGGAGCTGAACGAGGCGACGCCAGGCGATCCGCGGGACACCACCAGCCCTTCAGCCATGGTTAATTCAATGCAGAAGCTGCTCCTGCGAGATGGCTTGTCGGCGCCCAGCCGGACTCGACTGACAACTTGGTTGCAGGAAAGCTCAACTGGAAAGAACCGGCTTCGCGCCGGGATTCCAACGAGTTGGCTGGCAGGAGATAAGACGGGTACGGGGGATCGCGGTGCGCTTGGGGACATCGGAATTTTCTGGCCACCGGGCAAGGCACCGATTCTAATTGCCGCTTACACGATGGAAGGAAGCGCTACGAGGGAAGTGTATGAGCAGGCATTCGCGGCGGTTGGAAGGTTAGCCTCGCAGGTTCTATAACGCGAACCGTCATTCTATGGTTTGAGTATACAGAATATCCGTTATCAGACATTGTCTATAGTTTAAACCTGCTGGGAATGATGCCGGCGTAAATCCATCCTTCTCCGATTCAGGCTACGGCGGCGACATCGTTCTGGGGTCAAAGCTACCTCCGGGGCGACTTCTCTGTTGAGCGCGGTATCCGAAGTGACGCCCAGGTTGATCCGCTCGGCACCGCACCAAAAACAAGTCATCACAACTTACGATGAGTAAGTGGTCTTGAACTGCAAGCTTGCGCCGCGAATGGCTCGATTGCCACTTCATGTCTGTGGAAATTAACACGAAAGACGTATGGACCTCCATGATCCTGAACGTGTTACCTTTCTCTTCTCTTTGAAAAGTAGAAAACTTTACTAGCTTGACTCCTAGATCCTGGGTCAAGGCAATCCGGCGAAGCAAGCTGGAGTCAGCTGGTAGAGAGGATTTTCATGGCTGCAAACTCTCTGCTCAATGTCGATGTGAAGGATTCCGAGTATTCCAACATTCTTAATGTTCGGAATCTTTCTATCGCACTGATCGGCCCGAATGTTTTGCTCCGCGGAGCAGTGGCGACCGCTCTTGCTGACTGCCATGCCGGCGGCGAAGTCCGCCAGTTCTCCTCGTATCCTTCCACGCTCAGCGATGTTCCCCGGTTGCTTGAGCAGCGTTACGACGTGATCATCCTTGACTTGGAGAGTGACCGAGAGTACGCCCTCGAGCTCGTTGAGAGCATCTGCGCCAACGGCATCGCAACGGTGATGGTCTATTTAGAGAGAGAAGATCCCGAACTGATCATCCGGTGCATGCGATCAGGCGTTCGCGATATTCTGACCCTTCCCTTCACTCAGAACACAGTGGCCGAAGCTCTCATTCGCGCCGCCGCCCGTCTACCCGCACCTCCTCAACCCAAAAAGGTGGGTGGCCGGCTGCTCGCATTCGCAGGCGCAAAGGGTGGCGCCGGCGTCACCACGATCGCATGCAATTTCGCGGTGGCATTAGCCGAGGATACCTCCCAAACCACCCTCTTGATCGACCTGGACCTCCCGCTGGGAGCCACCGCCCTCAACCTGGGACTTGAAGCCAAGTACTCAACGATCGATGCCCTTCGGGAGTCGAGCCGGCTCGATTGGAGTTTTCTTTCGCAGCTCCTTGTCGAACACAGTTCGGGGCTGAAACTGCTGCCCGCACCCGGAAAACTCCCCCCTTACAAGGCATCCAACGAATCTGTCGATAAACTGTTGTCGGTTGCGCGTCAGAACTTTGATAACGTAGTAGTCGATATAGGGTCTGCGATTGATTTCGACAATATATCTCTATTCAAAGAGGCGAAAACGTTTTACCTGGTTGCCCAGGCTTCCATTCCCGAATTGCGGAACGCCAATCGAATGATTGTCCAATACTTCAGCGGGAACCTTCCAAATCTGGAGATGGTAATTAATCGGTATGAGGCTCCCGTTCTCGGAGTCGGGGACGCACATATCGCCAAGGCCCTCACCAGGCCGGTCAAGTGGAAGATTCCCAACGACTATGCTGCTGTGCGGCACATGCAAAATACAGCTACCCCTCTTGTCCTCCAGGATTCGCCAATTGCACAAAAGATCCGCGAGATGGCATGTTCCATTTCCGGGTTACCTGTGCCGTTGGCCAAAAAGAAAGGCTTCAGTTTGAGAAGCCGCGGCAAGAGTGATTCGTCAACGAACGGCGCTTCCGAAGACCTTTCTGGCATTGCGCGGCTAACACCCCGTAGAAACGGCACAGAAACTTCCTCCAGCACCACGCAGCCCGAATCAAGAACAGACGTGAGCGAGTCGTACAGCTTTGACGCGCCCGCGCGGACATTAATTCCGGCTGAACCCGTAACGTTCTCCGAAGCGAGGACGCAGACGGGAGGATTGGACGATGAGGAGAGAATGAGCAAAACGAGAGATGTTTTCCAATGGCACAAAAAGAACGAATCGGATGTTGCGCCTAACCGTCGGGTCGCCGATCCGACTAAAGGAGAAGAGATAGAAATGCCGAAGATCGATGTTGATGAACAACTGGAGTTTGAAGATGATCAATCGACACTAGAGACTCCCGAAATCGAGTGGCAGAACCCTGCGCCAATTCCCTACGGCACGCCGCTCGGCGCTGCGCAGCTGAATGCTACCTCTCCAATTCAGGGGAAATTTGCGTATGTTCCCGCCAAGGGCTCCCGACTCCCTACGGGAACGCATACCATTTGGGTCACATTTATTCCAGCAGACTCGAACCGCTATGCCCCGGCGCAGTACGCTGTGTCGCTGACGGTGACTTTGGCAACGCCAGTTATAAAGTGGCCGACTCCCGCCGCCATTTCCTACGGAACCCCACTCAGCGCTGCGGAACTCAATGCAACCACAGCGGTCTCGGGAGTCTTCAACTACTCTCCCTCCGCGGGGCATGTGCTTGCGCCCGGAACCCAGACGCTGACAGTCAGCTTTACTCCGGCGGACCCGTCAAAATACACCACGAAACAGGCTATGGTCTCGCTCAATGTGACGAAGGCTACGCCTCTGATCACATGGGCCTCACCAGAACCCATCGTCTACGGCACTGCACTGGGCGACAACGAACTGAAGGCAACAGCATCCGTTCCCGGAAGTTTTGTCTACGCCCCCGGTAAAGGCGCCGTGCTTTCGGCCGGGACTCATATGCCCTTGGTCGTGTTCACTCCGTCTGACACCACCAACTACACAACGGCACAGACTCCCGTGCTACTGAGTGTGACCAAAGCTACACCGGTCATCTCATGGCCGAAGCCCGCTTCGATTGAGTACGGTACCGCGCTTAGCGAAACCGAACTCAATGCAACTGCATCCGTCCCGGGAACATTCGTCTATTCACCTGCTGTGGGCGATGTGCCAAGAGCGGGCGACCAAACGTTATCTGTGACATTTATTCCGTCCGATTCCGTTGACTACACAACCGCAACAGCCGCGGTGACCCTCACTGTTGCCAAGGCATCGCCTACCGTGATCAACTGGCCTGCACCGCCCGCGATCTCGTTCGGCGAACCGCTCGGGCATGCCCAACTCAATGCAACGACTTCAGCGCCTGGTATCTTCACCTACTCTCCTTCCGCCGGTGAAGTGCTTTCGCCTGGAACTCACACCCTTTCGGTGATTTTCACTCCGACGGACGAAAACTTGTCCTCGTCTGAGGCATCCGTTTCCCTCGTTGTCAACAAGGCAACGCCGACCATCAAATGGCTTGTGCCGCCTTCGATGCCCTACGGCACCCCACTCAGCGAAATTCAGCTCAATGCCGCGGCATCTGTGCCGGGAATCCTGGTCTACTCGCCAGCCGTAGGCGAGGTCCCTCAAGCGGGAAAGCGGACACTCTCGGTTGATTTCGTTCCGGAAGAGACCAGTGACTACACAGACGTGCGGGTCGAAGTATCGATCATGGTAACTAAAGCGAACCCCATCATTACATGGTCCAACCCGGCTCCTATATCGTATGGCACGCCCCTCAGCGAGTCTGAATTCAATGCTTCGGCATCGATTCCCGGCACCTTTGTCTTCACTCCAGCCAAGGGCACTGTATTAACTCCAGGAACACAGACGCTTGAGGCAATTTTCACTCCGGAGGATAGAGCGAACTACGCCCCTGCGCAAGCCACTGTATCGCTTCAGGTGACGTCCTTGTCCTATATGGATTCGTTCTCGAATCTGAAAGTCGGTCCGCCGCTCCCAAATGCACCGTCCTATGCTTCACAAGCGCGCACTGCCTTCGAAATGCCGCCCATGCGCGAAGAAGCGTTCGATCCGGATCCTCAAAGCATTCCTGGGATATTCAAGTCCGACGGTGCAGGTGTCGGGGGCCGCAAATTCAAGAACGAAAACAATTCCATTGCCAAGGAAACGGCAATTGCGGCTGAAAAGGAACAGCGATTCAGGGCGCCCGAAATCTCGAACCGTGCCGAACGTGGCTCCTCGAATTTATCCGCAATTCAAGGCAACAAGACAACGGAACCTGTGAAAAAACAAGAAGAGCGAGTTTATAAGGGTGCCACCTATGTGAAAGGCGAGGATGGCAAATGGCACCTCAAACAGTAGAGGAGAAAGCGAAAGAGCAGATTAATTCCGAATTCCGGCCAGCAGACGCTCGATTTCGGACTTTTCATCCGCTGTGAGGGGCAATAGCGGAGAGCGGGCTCTGCCTCCAAAATAGCCGTTGAAATCGCAGGCGTATTTGACGCCGCTGATTCCCAGCTGTCCGAGGATGCGTTGACTGGGCGCGGCGATGCGCTGCTGCTTTTCCTGCGCAAGCTTCAGGTCATGATCCTTCCAGGCAAGATAAACCTCCTGGCATGCTTGCGGCGCGCATGCGGCGAATCCGAGGATCGCTCCGTTGGCTCCTGCTTCGAGGGAGGCCAGGAGTCCGGCAGCCGAGCCGGTAAGGACTTGAAATCCAACTTCCCTCGTCCGTGTTTTTAGCGCCGCGGCTGGAGGCGCTGTTGCGACCGCTGTTCCGCCGGCAAGGTCTCCCGCGGAAACAAATGAGCCACCCGACTCGCCTTTTGCGCTCAGCATTCGGCCAGTCACGGCTTCAAAGACGGGGGTCACTGTAACTGTCCTCCGAGGAGCGGTACGTGCGACGTCCACTTCTGCGCAGATCCGATCCAGATTTCCGCTGGAATCCTTGATCCCAATCACGTTCGGGTGCTGCGCCAACTCCTCTACCACGCGAATCGGAATTTCGAATGGAACGAATTTGGGGATGTTGTAAAGCAGGATGGGGAGAGGCGAGCGATCGGCGACAGTATTGAAATGGTGCAAGACCGCCTTTTCGCCCATTTGAGGGGCGTAATAGGTGGGGGGATGAATCAACACGGCATCATATTGAAGGCGCGCGGCCGCTTCCGCGAGCTCGATTGTCGCCTTCACACTCTGGCGTCCAACACCGGCGATCAGAACCTTTTGCGGTGCGGCAGCCTCGGCGGCGACACGGAACACCTCGACCGACTCCCCCTCGTCGAGCATGGCGGCCTCGCCGGTGGATCCCAGGACGACCATTCCGGCCAGGAGGCTGCGGGAATACCGCGCCATGTTAGCTTCCAGTTTGCGAAAGTAGATTTGCTCGTCCGGATAGAACGGCGTGGGAACAGCGGCAAAAATGCCCTCAATCAGCATGATCCTATTGTAGAACGCAGGCTTCGTAGCGGCGGTTCGCGGGGTGACGAATCGTGGTGAGGATTTAGGCCACTCTCTGGTTTAAATTCTGCTCTTCTTCCCGCGTACACTCCCTTGCCTCCGCCTGGAGGGTCCGTTCTATCCAGACGCACGTGAGCCTCTCTTCAGAAAGCGACCAGACACATTCCAAGACGCGCTTAAGGGGATGACCGACAATTTGCGAATTAGTGAACATCACTCCCCTTTCCAGAACACCTTCTGAAAGTGCTATGGCCTCAATCGGCCAGTCAACAATGCAACGGACAATTCACAATGCCAGGCACACCAAAGTGCGCATTGGTTCATGGAAATGGAAGGGTTAGGCGCACGAGGCACCGTACCAGATCCAATCTCGCTTTCACAGCCGCTCGGTCTAATCTCCGGGGCGCGCCAAGCAAGAAGGGCTTGAACCTAGGGGTTCAGTTCCTGGATTTGCTTACCACGCCACCGGGTGCCAAACAAATCGGGGTCAACTGCGTTGCAGTTGTTTGCCGGTGTCATCCGTGGCTTCCAATCCCAGCGCAAAGGGCACCGGGGGTTAACTTTCGTTGTCGTAGTAGAAGTCTCCTCTGGCTCTTGAAACGAGCCGTTGGAATCGCTTCTGTTCTGTATTGACTTTCTAGAATGTAACACAGCATTAACATTTCGTTCGCAAAAAGTACGCCTGTTGCGAAAGAATTCACACAGCGGAAAATGAGCCCCGGAAGCAGTACCGGGGCTCCGCGAAAGGTCAACTGGCTTAGCCCTATCTGCCGAACGACTTGTGGAGTTGCTGCAGATCGTAAACCGTGGTGCGATGCAGTTGGATGGAAGCGATGCCTTCAACCGCGGCTTGCGCGGCGGCGATGGTGGTGATGGTAGGGATTCGAGCCAAAACGGCTGCACGGCGGATGGCTTTTTCGTCGAAGAAGGTGTCCTGGCCGCGAGGGGTGTTGATAATGAGCTGGATGCGGTCACCCTTGATCAGGTCGACGACGTTGGGCCGGCCTTCCTTCACCTTGAAAACCCGCTCGATGATTAGCCCTGACTTCTCCAGCACGCTTGCAGTGCCTTCGGTCGCCACAATTTTGAATCCCAGTTCGACATAGCGACGGGCGAGGTCGACGGCTGCGGGCTTGTCGTGATCGTTGACGCTGAAGAAGATGGTGCCGGCCGTGGGAAGGACCTGCCCGGCCGAGAGTTGTGCCTTCGCGAATGCCTCGCCAAAGGTGGCGGCGACGCCCATGACCTCGCCGGTGGAACGCATTTCAGGTCCGAGAACGGTGTCAACACCCGCGAATTTGGACCAGGGAAAGACGGGTGATTTGACGTAGAAATGTGTGCCGGTTTCGAGGTCTTTTCCTGAGGCGAGCTGGGCGGGCAACAGGTCGCAGAGCTTGCGACCTGTCATGAGCCGTGCGGCGATTTTAGCCAGCGGAATGCCGGTTGCCTTCGAAACGTACGGCACGGTGCGCGAGGCGCGCGGATTGACTTCGATGACGTAAACATGGTCCTGGCCCTCGGCATCGCGCTGAATGGCGAACTGCAGGTTGACCAGGCCGATGACTCTGAGCGCAAGGGCCAGTTTGCGGGTATACGTGCGCAGGGTTTCCAGCGTCTCCGAGCGAATGCTCACTGAAGGCAGCACGCAGGACGAGTCGCCGGAATGAATGCCGGCTTCTTCAATATGCTGCATGATTCCGGCGATGACAACATCTTCAGAATCGCAGAGTGCATCCACATCCACTTCGACAGCGCTTTCGAGGAAGTGATCGACGAGAACCGGCCGCTCCTGGGAGTACTCGACCGCTTGCGCCATGTACTGGGCCACTGCTTCAGCATCGTACGCGATGACCATGGCTCGGCCGCCGAGGACGTAGCTTGGCCGGACAAGGACGGGGTAGCCGATGCGCTCGCCGACGGCCAGTGCTTCTTCCACGCTGGTGGCGGTGCCGCCTGCGGGCTGCGGAATCTCAAGCTCGTCGAGCAGTTTGCCGAAGCGCTTGCGATCTTCGGCCAGGTCAATGGACTCCGGCGACGTGCCGATGATAGGCACCCCGGCTGCGCGCAGGCGCTGTGCCAGGTTGAGGGGCGTCTGCCCGCCGAACTGGACGATCATGCCGATCTCGGCGCCGGATTGTGCCTCATGGTTGTAGACCGCGAGAACATCTTCAAGCACCAGCGGCTCAAAATAGAGGCGGTCGCTGGTGTCGTAGTCGGTGGAGACGGTCTCCGGGTTGCAGTTGACCATGATGGTTTCGTAGCCGTCTTCGCGCAGTGCGAAAGCGGCATGGCAGCAGCAGTAGTCGAATTCGATTCCCTGTCCGATGCGATTGGGGCCGGAACCGAGGATGATGATCTTGGGTGTGTTGGTCGGCGGCGCTTCGTCCTCTTCGTCGTAGGTGGAATAGAGGTACGGCGTCATCGATTCGAACTCGGCGGCGCAGGTATCAACAAGCTTGAAGACGGGGCGGATGCCTTTGCTCTCGCGCAGTTCCCTCACCTGCTGCGTGCCTGCGTGACCTTCGAGCTTCCACTCGGTGGCGATGCGTTCATCGCTGAGGCCGAGGCGCTTTAACCGGCGAAGTTGTTCCTCGGTGATTGCTTCCGGAGATGTCTTGGCGATTGCCATCTGCTCGACCGTGATCTCGCGGAGTTGATGCAGGAACCAGGGATCCATGCCAGTGAAACGAGCCACTTCACGGACACTCATGCCGCGTTCAAACGCAAAGCGAATGTAGCTGAGGCGCTCTGGGCGTGGGGTAACCAGGCATTGCGTCAGGCGGCGCGGTTCCAGGACTTCGGCGCCGGTCTTCTTGCCGGTTTCAAGGGCGCGCCAGGCCTTCATCAGCGATTCCTTGAACGTGCGGCCGATGGCCATGACTTCGCCGACGGACTTCATTTGCGGGCCGAGGGTCTCGTCCGATCCGGGAAATTTTTCAAACTGCCACTTAGGAATTTTGACGACGACGTAGTCGATGGTCGGCTCAAAGCAGGCTGGGGTCTTGCGCGTGATGTCATTGGGGATCTCGTCAAGCGTGTAACCGACGGCCAGCTTCGCAGCGATTTTGGCGATGGGGAAGCCGGTGGCCTTGGACGCAAGCGCGGAGGAGCGCGAGACGCGCGGGTTCATTTCGATGACGGTCATGCGGCCGTCCACTGGGTTGACAGCGAACTGGACGTTCGAGCCGCCGGTCTCCACGCCGATCTCGCGCATCACGGCGATAGCCGCGTCGCGCATCTTCTGATATTCGCGGTCAGTGAGGGTTTGCGCCGGAGCGACGGTGATGGAGTCGCCGGTATGCACACCCATGGGGTCGAAGTTCTCAATGGAACAGATGATGATGACGTTGTCGGCGAGGTCGCGCATCACCTCGAGCTCGTACTCCTTCCAGCCGAGGACGCTCTCTTCGATGAGGCACTCGTGGACCGGCGAGAGGTCGAGGCCGCGGGCGAGGATTTCCATCAGCTCTTCGCGGTTATAGGCGATGCCGCCGCCGGAGCCACCGAGGGTGAAGCTGGGGCGGATGAGCACGGGAAAGCCGAGCTTGCCGGCGAAATCGAGGCCGTCGCGGAGGTTATTAACCAGCGCGGATTTTGAAACTTCAAGGCCGATACGGAGCATAGCGTCTTTAAAGAGGAGACGATCTTCGGCCTTCTTGATGGCTTCGAGCTTGGCGCCGATCAGCTCGACGTTGTACTTGTCGAGAATGCCTGAGTCGGCCAGGTCGACGGCGAGATTGAGGGCCGTTTGACCGCCTACAGTTGGCAGCAGGGCAAAGATGCCTGAACCGGGTTTGTCGCCTAGCATCTGCGACTCAATGCGAATGATCTCTTCGACGTACTCGCGGGTGAGCGGCTCAATGTAGGTGCGGTCGGCAAGTTCCGGGTCGGTCATGATGGTGGCTGGGTTGGAGTTCACCAGCACTACCTCATAGCCCTCTTGACGGAGGGCCTTGCAGGCTTGTGTGCCGGAGTAGTCGAATTCGGCGGATTGGCCGATAACGATCGGGCCGGAGCCGATCACGAGGATCTTTTGTATGTCATTTCTGCGTGGCATTGTTTTGAACCGGTTCCTCAGATCTCTTCTTGTTACTGCTAACGATTTGCTTGAATTCTTTTTGGCTTGTCGTTGCCCATGCACATTCAGAACCGCTCAGCCCGAGGATCACATAGAGCTCACTATGACGAACGAGTCCGATTAAGTCCTCACCCACAATGAGTTGTGCTCGACTAGTCTGAAACATTGGCAAAGTTGCCTCAAAAGAGTACTTACCTGGTGAAGCGCTAAAGTGAAAACGCCCCCAACCGTCAGCGGTTGTTTCTAGGGTTAGACTTTGCTCGTCGGCTAGCTTGATGGCTACACCGGGTAAGGCAGCACCAAAGGGATCGAAAACTCGACCTCGAACGCGTGAAACCGAAACTCGACCGGGGTACACGCAGTCGACGATTCCTTGTGCATGTGCCATCTGAAGCGACAGAACCGAGCTCGACAAGCCCAGTCCGATAACGCCCAAAAAACAGCGGAGCCAAAAGCCCCGCTGTCTGGAACTGCCTAATCTCTTTTGCACCCTCTCGGTCATCCCTTCCACTCCTCCATCATCTTGCGGAAGTCGTGGAAGAGGTAATGCGAGTCGTGCGGGCCTGGTGCAGCTTCGGGGTGGTACTGAACGCTGAAGAGCGGCAGCGTTTTGTGACGCAGACCTTCGAGCGTGTTGTCATTCAGATCGATGTGGGTCAGTTCCACTTCATTGGCGTTGATGGAATCGGGATCGACGGCGAAGTTGTGGTTGTGGGCCGTGATCTCGACCTTGCCGGTGGTGTGGTTCTTGACCGGATGGTTGCCACCATGGTGACCGAACTTGAGCTTGTAGGTCTTGCCTCCCAGGGCCAGACCGGTAAGCTGGTGGCCCAGGCAGATGCCGAAAACCGGAACGCGGCCGAGGAATTTCTGGATCGCTCGGACAGCGTAATCAACAGGCTCGGGATCGCCGGGGCCGTTGGAAAGGAAGACGCCGTCGGGCTTCAGATCCATCACATCTTCCGCGCTGGTTTCTGCCGGAACAACCGTGACGCGGCAGCCCTCGCGCGTGAGCATTCGTAAGATGTTGCGCTTGATTCCGAAGTCGTAAGCGACCACATGGTGCGGTCGCACTCTGAGGTCCTGGATTAGCGCGCTGGAAAGCAAGGGGTCGCCCGACTGGTTGAGGCTGTCGGATGAATCGAACTGATAGATTTCCTTAGTCGAAACCACGCGTGCCAGGTCCGTCCCGTCCATCTTGCGCACGCTGCGCGCTTTCTGGACGAGCGCGTCGGGATTGGAAGTGTCGGTTGAAATGACACCGCGCATGACGCCGTGGGTGCGCAGATGGCGAACCAGGGCGCGTGTATCAATTTCCGCGAGGACCGGGACGGCGTAGCGCTCCATGTACTCGTCAGTCACCTGCTCCGAACGCCAGTTGGAACTGACGGCCGAGAACTCGCGCACGATCAAGCCTTCGATATAAGGCCTGGCCGACTCATTGTCCGCGTGGTTGGTGCCGTAGTTGCCGATCTGGGGGTTGGTTAGTACGACGATCTGGCCGGAATAGGAGGGATCGGTTGCGATTTCCTGGTAGCCAGTGAGGGAAGTATTGAAAACGACTTCGCCCTGGCATTCACCAGGTGCGCCATAGCCGAGGCCACGGAAGATGCGCCCGTCTTCGAGCGCCAGAATTGCCTGCATTGCCTCTCCGAGGAGTGGATTCAATCGATTCTACCACCTGCCGTGGCGCAGAAGTTCTCTATTCGCTCGCGCGAGTTTCATCCATCGCAAAAGAAAGCGCCGCTAACGAACCACGCCCGCGTCGCGCGCCGGCCAGTAGACGAAGACAGCCTTGCCGTAGATCAGGCCGCGCTCGACCGGGCCGAATTCGCGGCTGTCAGAGGAGATGGAGCGATGGTCGCCCATCATGAAGTACGAGCCATCGGGGACGATCATCTCCGGAAGAGATCGGCTGTCGCGGTACTCCTCTGGCACATAGTTCTCCGATAGCCGGATGCCATTGACCCAGACGATTCCATGGTCGATCTCAAGCCGGTCCCCGGGGAGTGCGATGACTCGCTTGATATAACTCTTTTCCGGGTCGCGCGGATAATGGAAGACCACCACGTCGCCGCGTTCGATGGCAGTGATGTGATAGACGAACTTGTTGATGAAGAGCCGGTCACGATCTTCGAGCCGCGGCAACATGCTGGTCCCTTCGACCCGCACAGGTTGGTAGAGAAAGGTAATGATCAGCACGGAAGCGAGAGCTGAAATCACCAGGTCGCGGACCCACAACCAGATGCCGCCGGAGTTGTCTATAGCGGCGGGCACTTGGAGGGAAACCGGTTGAGCGTCGGGAATAGCCAACGACGGCGGAACTGGGCTGGAAACCGGGGAAGATTCTTCTGGAACCGTTTGCATCTCTCTTCTAGATTACTCGCAACCGAGACCTCCCGGAGGGCAGAGTACACGCGCGCGATTCGGCTTGTCGAGTGGTTTGGGTTGATTGGCTGCAGGGACCAGGGTGGGCGCGGTGCCGCTGAGGTTGGCATCTTCAAGAAGAAGCGGCCGCTGCAGCACCATTTCCACCTGGGTTCCAGTTTCGATGTTTACGTCGGCGCCTCGGGTAAAGAGCGATACAAGCCCGACGGCGGCCAGCCCGGCTCCGATGCCGGCAACTCCACCTGCAACAGGATGTCCGCTCGTCAGACCGCCGATGGAGCCAACGCTCCCACCAGTTGGGATCGCAATCTCCGCGGTTTTGCCGGCATTGCGACCCTTGTCCGCATCCTGCTCGATTGTCCCCTCGCCGTCGTCCTTGACGGACTGCTTCTTTGCTCCGGGCAGACTGTCCACAATGCCGGGAACCTCTACGACGGTGCCATTGGGGAAGATGATCGATGTAAAGTGCATGTCCAGTTGTGACTTGCCTTTCATGTGTCCGGCGCGTACCACGCGATCAACCACTCCCTGAACGTAGACTCCGGAGGGAATCATCACCTTGTTTTCAACAACGACAGGAAATGTCGAGGCCAAGTAGACGCCATCGCCCGCCTTGGCGCTCCTGGTATTGATGCCGCTTCGCAACTGGAGCAGAATTTTGGTTCCGGCCGGGACGGTATAGGTCCTCTTGACAGGTGCGGGTTGCGGAGCATCCGCGGGCGCCGAGGCCTCCTGATCGCAGGGCATTTTCTCATCCCAGGGCTCGTATTCAGCGCCGGCGGAGCGACACAATGTAATCCCGCTCATGGCCATCTGGCTAGTTTTGCGGAGCCATTGGGCGTTGTCATCGGCAAAAGTATGGAAGTCAGATCGGGGGATACCGGCGGCGCGAGGGTCGAACTTGAATTTTGGAACGGCGGACTCGACTTGTGCCTCAACCCCCTGCTGGGCTGCTATCGAGGTGCCTGCGGAAGCAGAATCGTTCGTTTGCGCCAGTGAAAGATTCGCCACGGAGGTGGAGACAGCATTCGCAAACACCAGCGATACTGCAGCCGCAAGAGCTCCCTTGAACACACGCATACCTACCTCCGCGTAGCCGTCTAGTGCGATAGACGAGGCTGCCGCATCCAAGGATAGCTCCAATCGTGCGTCGGATTGAAATTTGGCTGCAAAAATTAGGATCAGGCTCACTGCGGAGGGACGAGATTCGCGTTAGGATGCAAATCAGATATGACGCCCGATATTATCCCGTCCGGGAACGCTGCTCACGACGACGACGGCAAGTTTGAGTCGGTATTGCGTGTGCTGAACGACGCAATCGAGGCCCATGCTTTTCCAGGCTGCGCCTTTGGTGTCCTGGCGGGTGGCAAGACCGTGCTGCAACGGGCGTTGGGACATTTTACATATGAAGATGGCACCCCAGCGGTAACGCCCGAAACCGCGTTCGACGTGGCCAGCCTGACGAAAGTGGTGTCCACCACGGCTGCGGCGATGCTGCTTTATCAACGAGGCTTGCTCGAGCTCGATATGCCCGTCGGAGAATTCCTGCCTGGCTTTGTGGTAGGCCGCACCCCGGGCGATCTCGCGCGGCACGTGAAACTGCACCATCTGCTGGGGCACAATTCGGGGTTGCCGGGGTATGTGGAGTTTTTTCGCACCGCGACTACCCCGGCTGCGTTGATCCGCGCCTGTCTTGAACTTCCTCTTGAAGCTGAACCGGGTGCGCGGTCCGAGTACTCCGATCCGGGGTACATTCTGCTGGGCAAGGCATTGGAGGTGTATACGCGCGAGTACCTGGCGACCTGGACCCGCCGGGAGATCTTTGAGCCCCTGGGGCTGACGGCGACCGGATTCTGTCCGCCGCACGCGGCGCGGGCTTCAATTCCCCCAACAGAGGAAGATAAAGGTTTTCGCCATCGCCGGATTCAGGGTGAGGTTCAGGACGAGAACGCCTGGCTGCTGAAGGGCGCCGCGGGGCACGCGGGGCTGTTTTCCAACGTGCCGGACCTGCTGCGCTTCTCGGCCGAGATTCTGAAGGCATCATCCGAAAGAGCCACCGCATCAGAGCAATCGGGCTTGTTCGATCGGGCTACAGTGAAAGTTTTTGCGGAGCGGCAAAGCCCGGAAGGCAGTTCGCGAGCACTGGGCTGGGATACGCCGTCGGCCAAGTCCTCTGCTGGCCAATACTTTTCGCCTAACTCGATCGGGCACCTGGGATATAGCGGTTGTTCGCTTTGGATTGATCTGGATGCCGAAATTGCCGTGGTGCTGCTGACCAACCGGACATGGCCGGACCGGAAGTCGCAGTTAATCCGGGAAGTCCGGCCGGCTTTCCACGATGCGGTTCGGGTGGCTTTGCAGTCTTCCTCTTGATTGGAGTGACTCTTGGACTTCGGCGATCCAGATTTCTCTCTGGAGTTGGACGGATTCCGGATACAATCAGAAATTGGGGACATACGCATGCTTACCAGTTCAACGATTCAGGAGACGGCCGGCGCCCAAGCAAGCGAGACGAAGAAAAGCCAGGCTGCACTGCTTCAGGACTTGACCACAGAGAGCCAGAACGAGGCATCTCAGGGTTTCGACACAAAATCCGCCATCGACATTGCGCGCATCATCAACCACGAAGATGCGAAGATTGCCGCAGCAGTGAAGAAGGCCATTCCGGAGATCGCGCAAGTGATTGACCAGGTGGCACGGTGCCTGCGCGACGGCGGACGGCTTATCTATGTGGGCGCAGGTTCCAGCGGTCGCATTGCGGCGCTAGACTCCTCGGAGTGCCCTCCCACTTACTCGACGGCGCCAGGACAGGTGCAGTACATCATGGCCGGCGGTCCCAAGGCGCTGGCTTCGGCTGTCGAGGTGAATGAGGATTCTGAGGAGCTTGGACAGCGGGATATTGCCCGCCGCCGTCCCACCCGCAAGGACATTGTCATTGGGCTGTCTGCTTCGGGGCGTACTCCTTACGTTGTTGCAGCGGTTGCCTATGCCCGCGCTCGCGGTGCACACACGGCCGCAGTCACCTGTAACCACGACACTCCTCTGGCCGGAGCCGCTGATATTGCCATTGTTGCGGAAGTGGGAGCCGAGGTGATTTCGGGTTCCACACGCATGAAGGCGGGGTCCGCGCAGAAAATGGTTCTGAATATGATCACCACCGGCGCCATGACCCGGTTGGGCTATGTGTACGAAAACCTGATGGTGAACGTGCACATGCAGAACTCCAAGCTGGTGGAGCGCGGGATCCGGATCTTGATGAGCGCTTGCAAGATTGACCGTCCTACGGCGGTCGAGACCATCAAGAGCGCCGGACGCAGTGTCCCGGTGGCGCTGGTGATGCTCAAGGCCAAGGTCGACAAGCCGGAAGCGGTTCGGCGTCTCGCCAAGTCGGACGGAAACGTTCGATTGGCGATTGAGGACAATGTCCTGGAACTGTAATAAGGTTAGGGACCTTCCGGTATTCCAACTCTATTGCCTCTTGAGGCCCCTCCTGCGCGGCTGCCTCATCTCTATACCTTTCGGATTTACACTAGAAGCCTAGGAGTCCCTGCAAATTCATGGACAAGTTTGTCATTCGCGGCGGCAATCCGCTGATCGGTACCGTCCGTATCTCCGGCGCCAAGAATTCGGCGTTGCCCTGCATGGCAGCGGCGATCCTTACCGAGGACGAGGTAACTCTCGAAAATATTCCCCAGGTTCGGGACATTGAGACGGAACGGAAACTGCTCGCCTCAATGGGCGCTGAAGTGGAACTCGGCTACGGCCGGGCGCAACATCGTACCACCATCTGTTGCCGCACGCTGTCTGATCCCGTGGCCAAGTATGAAATCGTAAAAACCATGCGGGCCAGCTCCCTGGTGCTGGGTCCGCTGGTGGCGCGTGCTGGAATTGCTCGCGTGGCGATGCCGGGCGGATGCGCGATCGGAGGCAGGCCGATTGACCTCCATATCAAGGGGCTAGAGTTGATGGGCGCAACCATCACCCAGGAGCATGGCTATCTGGAGGCGCGGGCAGATCGGCTGCGGGGCGCACACCTTGTATTCGATAGGATTACCGTCACCGGAACAGAAGACCTGCTGATGGCCGCTGTGCTCGCCGACGGGGAAACCCTGATGGAGAACTGCGCGCGCGAACCAGAGGTGACCGATCTGGCTTCCCTGCTTACCGCCATGGGCGCACAGATTGAAGGTGCGGGCTCGTCAACCATCCGGGTGAAGGGCGTCAACAGGCTTCATGGTGCGCGCTATCGTATCAACCCAGACCGGATCGAGGCTGGAACATTCCTGGTGGCGGGCGCCATCACTTCCGGCGATCTGATTGTGGCCAACTGCAACGCGGATCACCTGCGCGCCGTAATTGCGAAACTGGAAGAGGCTGGGGCGCGGGTCAACATCCTCGGCCCAGACACGGTCCGAGTCCGCGCAGACGGGCCACTACGCGCCGCCGATGTTTCCACGGAAGAGTATCCAGGGTTCCCTACCGACATGCAAGCACAGTACATGGCCCTGGCGACACAATCGGATGGTGTCAGCACGATCAAGGAGAACATCTTCGAAAATCGCTTCATGCATGTCCAGGAACTGGTCCGGATGGGCGCGAATATCAAGGTTGACGGCAGCGTGGCCACGGTTCGGGGTGCGGCGAAACTCTCTGCCGCGGCTGTCATGTGCTCTGACCTTCGGGCTTCCGCCTCGCTGGTGCTGGCAGCACTGGTGGCAGACGGCGAGTCCATTCTGGACCGCGTCTATCATATGGATCGCGGATACGAGCGCATCGAGGAAAAACTGCGTGGCGTGGGTGCGCAGATCCGTCGGATGGGCAACATCTTCAATCCGAGAGAAGGCGAATCGGCCGCCGACTAATCGGGACTTCGTCGCTAGCGCCAGCTTACAGCCAGATGCCAGCGCAGATCCCTTTGTGCCGTCTTCTCCAGCACATGCTCGTATTCGCTGAGCTCAAGGAGTACGGGCTTTGTCTCCGAGCCAAGCGCAGTGGGCGAATCGAGGAGGTACCGGATCAAGGCACGCACAGTTTGCAGACCATCGGAGGCGCTAAACCATTGCGGCTCAGGCAGATTTCGAGCCCAATCTGGATCCCCGGCACCCTGTTCGAGCAGCAATTCCATCGAGTTTTCGTCGGCAGAAAAGAACTCAAGCAAGGGCGAGACCTTGAGGCATCCTGCCAGCTTTTCCAACGCGTCTTCGTTGCGCGCAAGAGCATGGCCATTTACAAAAATGTCGAATCCTGGGTCTTCCCCTGCCACGACGATGTACAAGCTGGCGGCCATCTCTTTGAGATTAGAGCAAAACCATCAAAATGCCGATAGAATCTCGTCGGAAGTAACATGATCGATCACCGGGTAATATTGAAAGACGACGCAAATCTAAGCAGAGGTTACATTGCTACGACAAACCTGCGACAAAAGGGTTATAGAATTGTTTGCCAAATGGCCGATTCTCTATAGGTAGGCATTTGCTGTGAGGTGAGCCTGGTGAATTGGAGCGAACTCCCGGATCTGACGGCCTTCGCACTGTTGGCCTGCGCTTTCGCGTCGGTCTCACGGCGCAGCCCTACGCGCGTTTCGGGAATCTGGCTCACCGGTTGGCTGATGATCGTTGCACATTTTGCGGCTTTTCTTTTCCTGGGGTTTTCAGGCATTTGGGGAACCCTGGCAGGAGTGATCGGCCTTAGCGCGCTGGTTTGGGCCGGACTTCTATTCATGTGGGCTTCGGTCCCTTACTGGGGCCAACAATCAAGCCGCTGGATGCTGATAGCGCTGATGGTATCAAATACCCTCTACATCACCCTGCTCAATGTCAGCCCGGCAACCGCCTGGGCCATGAATATCTCTGCGGCTCTGCTGGGCGCCGCTCCCCTGCTGATCGCGCTTTTGGTTGTAAGGAAGTTCACTCACAGTTTGCGTTGGATCATGGTCAGTCTTTATTTAGGCCTTTCGATTTTCGCCCTTACCGTTCAACACCGGCCCGGCGGAACCGATCTGGCCTTGAATGCCATGCTTTGCACTATCTATCTCAATTGTTGCGTCCATTTCTTCTTTGGATATCGACGTCAAACGACCGGCGCTTTCATTACCATCGCCGGATTCCTGGCTTGGTCAGCAGTATTTGTCGTATCGCCGATTATGACGGCGTTCTTTCCCGGAATTCACGTCGAAAGTGAGGTCTGGAACCTGCCGAAGTACGTTGTGGCTGTGGGCATGATCCTCCTGTTGCTGGAGGAGCAGATCGAAAACAACCGGCACCTCGCGCTTCATGACTATTTGACAGGACTCCCCAATCGGCGGCTCTTTCAGGATCGCTTGGCCAGTGCTCTAGAGCGTGCCCGCCGCACCGAAACACAGACTGCATTGCTGGTCCTTGACCTGGATCACTTCAAGGAAGTCAATGATACGCAGGGCCACCACGTTGGCGACCTGCTGTTGCAAGAAGTGGCGGCAAGGTTCTCCGGGCGTATGCGACGGTCGGATACGGTTGCACGGACGGGTGGTGATGAGTTCTCGATCATTCTGGAAGCACCCATCAGTCGCGAGCAGGCCGAAGTAGTCGGGAACTCCTTGCTTCAGTTGCTGGATGAATCGATTTCACTGACTGGCGGATATGTCGCGCGGATCGCGGCGAGCGTGGGAGTTGCGGTGTTCCCGGTCGACGCGCACGATCCGGAATCCTTATTTATTGCGGCAGATCAGCGGATGTACCACTCGAAACGTGATCCTCAGGGACTAGGAGTTAACGAGCCTGGAGCCACGCCGTCTACTTCGCCGCCTCCCAAAGCTCGCCCGCTTCCTGATCCTGCTCTGCGGATCGCAGATTGATCATCTGAGTTTTTAGGCCGGTGCTGTCGGACCTTTCGGCTCATAATTCGAGTACCGATACAGAAAGGCCCGGACATATTGTCCGGGCCTTTCTGCTATTTGGATACTTGGGCACTTATCCCTGGCTGCCGCTGCCAGGTCCGCGGCCACCACCACCGCCGCCCGGGCGACGGCGACGGCGACGGCGATTGTTGTTATTCGCATTCGCGGGGGGACGGCCTGCGCCTACCGCTTGACCTACAGGGACTGGAGCACCATCGACACGATTGAAGTTCGGCTCGGTTTCCTCATCGAATTCTTCGCCTCCCTCTTCGTCGAAGTCATCACCACCTTCAATCAGGATTGTGCTTTGATTCGACTTCGGTTGACGCTCATCGAATTCGTTGCGAGGCCTTAAAGGTGCGACAGGCGCAGCGGAATGAACAGGCGCGGAAGGTGCGTCAAATCCGCTCGCGTCATCTTCGGTCTCGACCGGAGACGACTGGGCAAGCTTTGCTTTCTGCTCCTTGATCAGCGCCTTGCGGCTGAGCTTGATGCGATTGCCCTCGATGGCCAGAACCTTGACCATCACTTGATCGCCTTCGCGCAGCTCGTCCTTCACTTCCTTGACGCGATGCTCTGCGATCTCGGAGATGTGGAGAAGGCCGTCGGTGCCCGGGAAAAGCTCGACAAATGCGCCGAACTCCGCCAGGCGTACCACCTTGCCCAGATAAACCTTGCCAATCTCGGGCACTGCGGTGAGGTTGCCGATGATCTCGAGCGCCTTCTTGAGGCCTTCAGCATCCGAAGAGGCAACGCTGACACGCCCGGTGTCGTCGACATCGATCTTGGCGCCGGTCTGCTCAATAATGCCGCGGATGGTTGCGCCACCCTTGCCAATCAGATCGCGGATCTTGTCGGTCGGAATCATGACGGTTTCAATGCGCGGAGCGTAAGCCGAACGCTCTGTGCGTGGTCCGTCGAGAACCGCATCCATCTTATCCAGCAGGAAAAGGCGTCCGCGCTTGGCTTGTTCCATCGCTTGCTGGAGGATCTCGCGAGTGAGTCCGCCGATCTTGATGTCCATCTGTAGCGCGGTGATTCCCTTGCGGGTCCCGGCTACCTTGAAGTCCATGTCGCCGTAGTGATCTTCCGCGCCTGCAATGTCAGTGAGGATGGCATAGTCGTCGCCTTCCTTCACCAGGCCCATAGCCACACCGGCAACTGAGCCCTTGAGCGAGATGCCCGCGTCATAAAGTGCCAGGCTGGCGCCGCAGACTGAGGCCATCGAAGAGGAACCATTCGACTCCAGAATGTCGGAGACGATGCGGATGGTGTAAGGCGACTCTTCCGCCGAGGGCAGAACTGCAGAAATGGCCCGCTCGGCAAGTGCGCCGTGGCCAATTTCTCGGCGACCTGTGCCGGTCATACGTCCTGTTTCACCAACGCTGAACGGCGGGAAGTTGTAGTGAAGCATGAAGGGTTTCTTCTTCTCGCCTTCATAGCTCTCCAACCGCTGTCCGTCATCCTGCGTTCCGAGGGTTGCGGTTACCAAGGCCTGGGTTTCACCGCGCGTGAACAATGCTGAGCCGTGCACGCGGGGCAGAACGCTGGTCTCGATGGTGATTTCGCGAATCTCGTCGAATGCGCGACGGTCCGGACGAATGCGTTCTTTCGTGACCTGCTCGCGGAAAGCGCGTTCGCGAAGCAACTCGTAGTACGTCGACAGCTTTTTCTTGGCGTTTGGATCGTCCGCGGGCAGTTCGGCAGCGAGCTCGTCCTTGATCTTCTTGACCAGAGCGTAGCTGTCGGTCTTGGCATACTTCTTCGTGTCGAGCGCGTCCTTCACCCTGTCGCCAACCTTCGCCTTCAACTCTTCGTAGTAGGCTTCGTCGGTGGTGGGTGCGGTGAATGCCCGCTTGGGCTTGCCGGCAACGGCAACCAACTCATCGATGGCGGCAACGATCTTCTTGATCTCCGCATGTGCGAACTCGATGGCCGCAAGAATGACTTCTTCCGTCTCTTCCTTGGCGCCCGACTCGATCATCACAATGCCGTCCTTGTGACCGACGACCATGATGTTGATGGTGGTTTCATTGCGCTCGGCGTAGGTGGGATTGATGACGAACTCACCATTCACACGGCCCACGCGCACGGCACCCACAGTGGCGCTGAAGGGAATGTCGGAAAGCGCCAGTGCGGCGGCGGCGGCGTTAATGCCGACCACGTCAGGATCGTTCTCTTTGTCAGCTGAGAAAACCAGTGCGATGACCTGGGTCTCATTGCGGAAGCCATCGGGGAACAAGGGACGGATGGGACGATCGATCTGGCGGCAAGTGAGAACTTCCTTCTCGCTGGGCCGGCCTTCGCGCTTGATGAAGCCGCCGGGAATGCGCCCGCCGGCATAGGTGTACTCGCGGTAATCCACGGTCAGGGGGAAGAAATCGATGCCTTCCCGGGGATCGGGGGAGGCTACGGCAGTTGCCAGAACCACGGTTTCGCCCGTGGTGACCAGTGCTGCGCCAGATGCTTGCTTGGCCATGCGGCCAGTCTCAAAGACCAACCGCTTGCCGCCGGCAAGCTCGACGGATACTTCATGCTTAGACATAGAGTCCTCGTTTCGTTTTATTCGCTTGGGAAACTTGTGATGGGAAGGCGCCGGACGGCGCTGAAGGACTGGCGAATGCAGGGCGCAGAAAAAGCGCAGAATGAAATCTGCGCGCGGGAGAGGATTCTCCGGTTCTGCGTTGCGGGTTGCAAACCCGGGGAGCGCTCAGCCGATAGCTGTGCGCAGCCCCTGGCAGCGGTTGGAGTTCGCCAGGTACACCAAGACCCCAGGCTCTGGGTAGAACGGGGGCCATGACCAAAATCCGGTCTGGGCGCTTCCGGGTCAATGTATGCTTTCTGATTACTTGCGGATTCCGAGTTTGCCGATTACGTCGCGATAGCGATCCGTGTCATGGGCTTTCAGGTAATCCAGCAGTCGGCGGCGCTTGCTAACCAGCATCAACAGTCCACGACGAGAAGCGTGATCCTTCTTGTGTGTTTTGAAATGCTCGGTCAGTTCGCCAATCCGCTCGCTCAGAATCGCAATCTGGACCTCCGGAGAACCGGTGTCCGAATCGTGGGTGCGGAAGCGTTCAATCAGGGTTGTTTTCTTAGCAGTCGCCAGCACGGCGTGTGTTACTCCTCTTGTCTTCTTAGATCCACTCTCAAGTGTCTATTGTGAGACTACCATGAACGAGCGGTGGTGGGGAACCCTTCCCAGACAGAGGACAGTCCCAAATCATCATTGCGGTTTAAGTAGACTTTCCTCTCCCCCAGCTACGAACGCCCTATTCTTTACGATTTTTCTGATCTGTACGAAAGCATCGCTACCACCAAGAATCGAAAAGAGCAAACCAAGCACATGCTCCCCAGTGAACCACGTACCTATTCCGCAGACCAAGATGCCCACGTCAAGAACCAGCAGCCCAATCGCTTCAAATCGTTTCCAA